>Ga0114978_10000588_pt1 | contig 31127 bp, 26 predicted proteins | sample S_140212_EF_Meta_FD_87027 | JGI IMG/M metagenome (GOLD analysis project Ga0114978, IMG submission 87027) | Freshwater microbial communities from Lake Simoncouche, Canada to study carbon cycling - S_140212_EF_MetaG | ecosystem: Environmental > Aquatic > Freshwater > Lake | place: Lake...
ATACAATGGCTTGAGCTTGCATGGGAAAAATTTTAATCGAATTGAATGCACAGTCTATCAGAATTTCTCCACACACATTTGATACCTCGATCGTGGCTCTATGGACTTCATGCTTTGTTGACCGCGCAGAGACTTTTTGAATGGAACACAAAATTCACTCGCTCTATTTTTGCCCCAAGCGCTGAGAGTGGCTTTTACGCCCTCATCTGCCTCAAGGCCCCGAGTCAAAAAAGATTTTTTGCACAGGCTTATTGATCCGTTCTTTTTAATCCATACAATGATTCAATGAATAAATTAATCAATGCTGTCCTCTTCCAACTGGGTTGGTGGGCTTGCGTGCTCAGCGTGTCCCAAAACTTAGAGCTGCCGGCCCTCATTTTTTGTACCTGCTTGGTTGGCGCTCATCTTTACGCCAATCCCGATCGCAAAAAAGACCTTCAATTGCTTGTCATGTGTGTGCCCATAGGAGTTGCATTTGACACTTTGCTTGAAGCTTTGAACATCATGAGCTTTTACGGATGGGCTTTGGGCTTTCTAAGTCCATTTTGGCTTTGGATGCTTTGGATTTTGTTTGTGTTGACACTCAACCACTCCTTGTCTTTTATCAAGCATATACCTGTCGTTTTCACAGCATTGTTGGGCCTAATCTTTGGGTCAGGCTCCTATATCGGTGGTGCAAAACTGGGAGCCGCATCTGTGCAGATGGATGGCTCTGGCCCTCTCCTCATCGCTTTGCTATGGGCCGTTTTGCTGCCAAGTTTGGTTTGGCTCAGCAAGAGACCATCAAGAGAACTAATGTATTAAATACCTCGAATTCACTGGAAATTGAGGATGAATTTGAGCGAACCACTCTCATGTATAGGAAATAGAATCTAAAGGCATGAATCATTCGACATGAGCCCAACGGTTTCAATATCTGAAAACAGATCCCCTGATAAGTCGTTCAAAGCATTTAACTTCAGATATGGCGCAAATTAATCAAAAAGTCAGGGAAAAGAGTGGATATGTCCATCGATTTTTCAATTGGCTTTCAAGCTTATTGAGTTTCAACTCAAGCCCAAGACTCTTGAATTCATTTGATGTTGAAGAACTGATTGCACACTTCAACATCTCCAAAGAAGCCAAGCGGCTTGCCAATCTTGGACTTCCTGCCTACCACACCAAAGAGCTCACCAGCATTGAAGATGATATTTTCAAGCACATCCAAGCTTGCAGAGACCGCGTGCACGATGAGTTTACGGCTTGCCTGGAGTCCTTAGAGACACAGTTCACGGACCTTGAGCGGGCGTACTTGCACATCAAGGCAGAAACGCTTTCCTCAGAATTTGACAGAAAAGCTCGTCAAATCATGGACACGCAAGGCGCGTGGTTGAAAAAATTGGCCCAAGATGCGTTGTCAAAAATTACTGAGCTCAATCAATTCAAGACAGACAACAAGATCAATAGACTGGCCAACTTCCCAGATCAAAGCAGAGTGACTTACCAATACGTCTTATTGGTCTTTCTCATCGCGCTAGAGGGCATTGTGAACTCTGGCTTTTTTGCCCAAGGGCTTAACTCGGGCATCTTGGGCGGATTTACTTACGCGGCACTCTTGGCAAGCACCAATGTGATTGGAAGTTTCTTTTTGGGAAAATTTTTGATCCGGTGGGTCTTTCACAGCAAAGTCTCGGGCAAACTCTTGGGGCTCTTGGGGCTACTGATCTGGATGGCTTTTGTGATTTTCATGTCCCTTGCCATTTCACACTTGAGGGAGTCGATCATTCAAGGCCTGCCCAACCCCTCTGAGGCCGCTTTGACGGCCATCCAAAACAAGGCCTTTGAAGTCAAAGATTTGATTTCTTGGTTTTTGATGTTGATCACCTGTGGGTTTGGCTTAGGCGCAGTAATTGATGGCATTTTCATAGACGATCGCTATCCGGGGTACGGGAAAATTTCTCGCCGTACTGAGTTATCAAAGGACATCTTTGAGTCCGAATTTGAGGACATTCAACTTGAATTGGAGGAGTTAAAGCAAGAAAATCTCTTGTTCATTGAAAACCACCTCAGCAAGGTCCGTGAATTGATGTTTTCGATGCAAAAGAACATTGAAGAGAAAAAACGCTTGAGTCAAAAATTAGAAAAAACACTCAATGAGAGTGAAATTGCTCTTTATGCACTCTTGAGAAAATTCAGATACGACAATGAAGTTTCACGCACCGATGGCTTAAAGCCAGCTTACTTCAGCACCATGCCCGCTTTGCCCCCTGTGAGCGCTCCTAAATTTGATCTGCACAAAGACAATCACACGGTAGTGACCCTTCAAGACTACTTGAAGTTCTCTGAATCAAACATCGCCAATCTGAGACAAGAGGTGTATACAGTTTTTGACACTTACATCACACAAATCAATCACCTCAAATACTACTAACCCCTCTATTTCAAAATGCCTAGACAAAGTAAAGTTGCAAAGAAAAATGCCAGATACAACATGGTCAAAACTGGGTTTTTTATTTTCATGAACTTGGTGCTCCTTGCCGGTGTTTTTTGGTGGTTGAACAACAAGCCTGAAGGCGTGAACGCGCAAACCTTGTGCCCAGTCGATGGCGCCAAAGGCCAATATGCCATCTTGATCGATCGAACTGAGGCATTTAACGAGGCTCAAAAAAGCTCATTGAGAAACGTTGTCAATGAGCTCGTGATGAAACTGCCCGAGGGCTATTTGCTCTCCGTCTACATTTTAGGAGATGATTTTAAAAAGGAAACCCAAGCGCTCTTTGAGCTTTGCAATCCAGGGGACGGAAAAGGAAAAAGCAGTTGGGTTGAAAATCCTCAATTATTGGCCCAAACCTACAAAGATAAATTCTCTGCACCCTTGCAAACTTTATTGTCCCAGCAACTGAGCTTGGAGTCGGCCAAAGAGTCCCCCATCTTGGAGATGCTTCAGTTGGTGAACTTGAATTCGCTTCACGACCCCAGTGTCAAAGGTGCGCGAAAATTTTTCATCATCTCGGACTTGATGCAAAACAGCAAAGCGCTGGACTTGTATAAAAATGCGCCTGATTTTTCAAGCTTTGAGTCCTCCTATCAGTCCAAAAAACTGTGGGTCGATTTTTCAAACATCGATGTGGTGGTGTATCTGTTGAACAATCACCCCAAGATTTTGAGCTCAAACTTCATGGACTTTTGGAAGGCTTATTTCAAAAGTACAAAAGCACTAAGCTTTCAAGCGCTTGAGCTCCCCGGCTAAAGGAGTCCTTTGGTCCAAAGGCTTACAAAGCCCCCCTTTCCTCGCTTTAAGACCAGATGCCGCGGCCAAGGGCCAAGGGCCAAGGGCCCCAAGCCCCATGGCCCTAGCTAGAGCCCCAAACCAGGGTTTAAACGCAGGCCCCAATTTGCCCCTTTTTTTAAAGTTTCTGCCCAAACCTCTTTTTTCAAAACATCGGCTCAAAAGCGTTTGCAAAAGGCATCGAAAACCCTTAAAAGCGTCAATCCAGCTTGACATTTATTGGCGTATAAAAGACCATACTGAGAGTTTTAATTTTGGAAAACGTATGGCGAAAACTTTCCCATTTGCTGCAATCATTGGGCAAGACGAGATGTGCATGGCCCTTCAAGTGGTGGCCGTTGACCCCAGTGTGGGTGGTGTTTTGGTCCTGGGCGACCGGGGAACGGGCAAATCAACGGCAGTTCGCGCCTTGGCCGATCTGCTGCCACCCATCCAAACCGTCCAAGGCTGTCCCTATGGCTGCTCGCCCAAGGACAGCTCTCTTTCATGCGATGTGTGCGCTCAGCTCAAACTGAACTCCAAAGTCAAATTCATCACTCAAGCTGTCCCGGTGGTCGACATGCCGCTTGGGGCCACCGAAGACCGCGTCGTTGGTGCATTGGATTTAGAAAAAGCGCTCTCTCAGGGCATCAAACAATTTGCGCCCGGTTTATTGGCCAAAGCCAATCGGGGGTTTTTGTACATCGATGAGGTGAACCTCTTGGAGGACCATTTGGTCGACTTGCTCATTGACGTGGCCGCTTCTGGTGAAAACGTGGTCGAGCGAGAAGGCTTGAGTGTGCGCCACCCTGCTAAATTTGTGCTCATTGGCAGCGGCAACCCCGAGGAAGGTGAGTTGCGCCCTCAGTTGCTGGACCGATTTGGCTTGAGTGTGGAGGTGCGCACGCCCCAAGACCTTGATACGCGAGTGCAAGTGATCAAACGCCGTGACGCGTTTGATCGAGACCCGGATGGCTTTAAAAACCTATGGAGTGAGGCCAACACCAAACTGCGTCAACGCATTTTAAAGGCGCAAAAAAACCTGGCAAACCTACAAGTCTCGGACGCGCTTTTAATGAGCTGTGCCAAGTTATGTCACTCTCTAGGGACCGATGGACTCAGAGCGGAGCTCACCTTGATGCGAGCCACTCGCGCCTACGCTGCATTGCGGGGTGCAAAGACCGTGGACATTTCACACCTTCGTCATATCGCCCCACTTGCTTTGCGTCACCGCTTGAGAAGAGATCCCTTGGACGACACGGGATCGAGTGAGCGCGTTCAAAGAGCGATGAATGAGGTGATTGCTTGAACGAGGCAAGCGTCTAATGCGCAACGCTTGGGACTTGGCTCAGCTCACCCTCTTGCTTGTGCAAGTGGACCCGCTTGGATTGGGAGGCGTTTGGCTCAAAGCCGGCTACGGTCCTGTGCGCCAATCTTGGCTAAGCCAACTCCAGTCATTGGGCCTGTCCATCCAACGCATGCCCCACCACATTGACAACGAGCGTTTGCTGGGCGGCATTGATTTTTCTGCCACCTTGGCCCAAGGACATTTGGTCGAGCAAACCGGCCTCCTTGCACAAGCAGACCAAGGACTCTTGGTCATGGCCATGGCAGAAAAACTCTCTGCTCAAACACTGGCCATGCTCCTTCAAGCCCATGACCAAGGGGAGATACAAGGCTTGACGCTTGGCCAAACGCATTCAAGCCGTTTTGGCATGGTGGCGCTAGACGAGTCCAGTCCTGATGAACCCGGTGTGGCCCACAAACTCAAAGAGCGTTTGGGCATTTGGCTCGATATCGATGCGGTTGATTTGGCCCAATCCAAAGACACCATTGAACATTTGACCCCTGAGGAGTTAAGGCGTGTTCGCTCGCGATTAAGCGCCATTGAGCCCAGGCAAGAGCATATTCACACCCTGTGCGAAGTCGCTTGGGCGCTGGGTGTGGACTCCTTGCGCGCGCCTTTGCTCGCCTTGCGCGTTGCCTGCGCTCATGCAGCCATCCATGAGCGCACGGTCTTGGAGCAAGACGATCTTGGGGTGGCCGCACAAATGGTTTTTTCTCCACGAGCGACCCGCATGCCCAGCAATGCAAGCAACGAAGAAGAACAAGCCCCAGCGCAAAACCCCGAGTCAAATGAAGAGCACCCCAAAGAGCCTCAAGATGACTCAACTCCAAATGACTCCAATGAAGACCAGCCTTCAAGCCCCCCAACGCCTCAAAGCGAAGCGCTAGAGGATACGGTGCTTGCCGCAGCCCTTGCCAATTTGCCCCCCAAACTCTTGGACCAATTGCTTTTAGGTGCCAACCAAAGCCGACAACAACCCAGCAGCGGCAACAGTGGTCAGGCCAAGATGTCCAAACAAAGGGGGCGCCCCTTGTCACCCCGTCAAGGTCGCCCAAGCGCTGGCGCGAGGCTTCATCTGTTGGCCACCCTTCGCGCGGCGGCACCCAAACAAAAAATCCGAAAGAAACATCCCGGACAAACCATCTCCATACGCAGCGAAGACTTCTTCATACAACGCTTTGCACACAAATCAGCCAGTTGCATCATCGTGGCAATGGATGCCTCGGGCTCAGCAGCCTTGGCCCGCTTGGCCGAGGCCAAGGGGGCGGTTGAGATTTTATTGCAGCAGTCCTACGCAAGGCGCGACAGTGTGTGCGTGATCGCCTTTCGGGGATCTCAGTGCCAAACCTTGTTGCCAGCCACTCGCTCTTTGGTGCGTGCCAAAAAAGCCCTGGCCGGCTTGCCAGGGGGGGGTGGCACCCCCATTGCCAAGGCCCTCAAACATGCAAGCGACCAAGCTCAGTCTTTGAACCGGCAAGGCATCACGCCCATCTTGGTGATGATGAGTGACGGCAAAGCCAATGTCACCCTGCAAGGTTTGGGGGGGCGACAACAAGCTCAAATGGACGCCTTGCAGTGCGCCAAACATTGGGCCACGCTTGGCTTTGCCGCTCTTTGGATCGATACGTCTTTGCAGCCCACTGGGCATGCCCAAGAGTTGGCCTCTTTGATGAATGCAAGGTACTTGCCCATGCCCTACATGGCCTCTGAGCGAATGGCCGATGCAATGAAATTCGTTGCCAAGAACTAGTGCGGTCATCAAGCCATGATGGATTCCTTTTACCCGCCCATGCCCTGGGAGAGACTCAAGCCAAGGTGGCCCAACAGTGCGCACAGCCAATTCATTCAAACCCAGGATGTTCGCTGGCATGTGCAGATCTTGGGGGAGGGGCCCACGATGCTGCTCTTGCACGGTTTGGGCTCATCGACCCATACGTGGGCTGGCATGGCGCCCCTCTTATCCAAACACTACCGCTTGATCGCCATCGATTCGCCTGGACATGCCTTTAGCAGCGTACCGGCCAAAGAGCGCGCCACTTTTGAAGCGATCGTTCGATCCATACGCGAACTGCTCGAGCGCTTGCAGATTTGGCCCTCTGTGGTGATGGGGCACTCAGCGGGTGCGGCACTGGCAGCCAAGTTGTTGCTGGAAAGCCACCACCCCGAATGCCCCTCTTTGGTTGCCTTGAACCCGGCATGGTTGCCCTTACCAGGACACGCAAACTGGTTGTTCCCCATCTCAGCCAAATTGATTGCTTTGAATCCCTTGTCCGCTTGGTTTTTTGCAAAACATTTGAGCAAACGCGAAGCGATCGAAAAACTCATCTTGGGCACGGGCTCACACTTAAGGCGTGAGGACATCGACTTTTATCATCTCTTGATGCAGTCCCCCATTCATATCAAAGGCGTCTTGCAGATGATGACCTATTGGAAGTTAGGAGACCTTCCCGAACAATTGGCGAACTTGCACGGCTCGGTGCTGATTCAGTCAGGCGTGAACGACCAAGCCGTAGAGCACAACAACTCTTTGTTGGCCCAGCAACGCATCAAAGGCGCGCAGTTGCAAAGCCTTGAAAACTTAGGCCACCTCGCTCATGAAGAAAACCCAGTCGCATGCGCTGAGAAAATTCTTCAATGGTTGAGTGAGAAAAATCTCAGCCAAACGGGCCATTGAGCTCAACGGTTGCTGCATTCAAAAATCCCGCAGCAGTGACCCAAATCAAATAAGGCAAGAGCATCAAGCTGGATGTTTTTGATATGCGCCACAGGCCCAACATCAAAAGTAAAACCGAGGCCCAAAGCCCATAAAGCTCCACCAAGGACCAGTCGGGTCGGTGAAGTTGAAAGTACAGATAACTCCAAAAAACGTTCAATACCCCATTCAAGGCAAAGAGCACCACGATGCGCACTTTTTGGGCGCCGCTCATAGACATCTGCCATGCCCCCCAAGCACTCAAGGCACAAAGTGTAAAAATGGCCGTCCAAATCAGCCCAAAGGCCATGTCCGGCGGCTTCCAATCGGGCTGCTTTAAGGCTTGATACCATGGCCCCAAATCGGTCAACGCGCCCCCAATGGAGGCGATGAGAAAGCTGCATGTAAAAGCAACTCCAAGGCCCAACCACCTGCGAGAGAGTTTCACGCTTTGGCCATGCCAAATAAATGCGCCAAATCCTTAAAGAAAATACGCACATGGGCCATGGGCTTTTTGCGAACCAAGACTTTGTTCATGTAGGACTCAAAGGTGAGTTGCTGCACGTCCTTGTCTTCACAGATGGTCACAAATTTTTCTCTTCTCTTATCATTTTGATACCAGAAGTATTGCATGATTCCAAGCACCCAAAAGACTTTGCCGTGCTCTTTCATGAATTGTTTACGCGCTTGCTTTAAACACTGTGTACGACCCGTGAGCAAAGCCTCCCCCACCGCATGTGCAACCATTCGACCACACGCCATGGCGTAGTAAATGCCTTCTCCCGAAGCGGGCGCCACCACCCCTGCCGCGTCGCCCACCAAAATAATGTCTCGCCCATTGTCCCAAGTTGGCAAGGGCTTCATGGGAATGGGTGCCCCCTCGCGTCGAAGCGTCTCCGCATTTTGAAGACCCGCCGTCTCTCTGAGCCGCGAGACCGCACTGCGCAAAGAAAAGCCCTTGTCCGCACTGCCCGTGCCCACACTCATGGTGTCTCCATGTGGAAACACCCAGCCATAAAAGTCAGGCGACAAAGTACCTCGGTAATACACATCGCAGCGATCAGGATCGTAGTTCACTTGCCTTTGTGGGGCACGCAAGATTTCATGGTAAGCAAATACATATTTGGTTCGCTCAGCCCCTTTGATGTGGTGCTTGGCGACCTCAGACTTCGCGCCATCGGCACCCACCACAAAGCGAGCACGCACACTCATGGTGTTGGCGTGACTGCCCTGCGCGTCCACTTGATGCGTAAAATGCACCCGAGCAACGCCATCCTCGTCGTGGGTGATTTTGTCAAAATTGCCTTTCAAGCGCTTCGCTCCATGAGAGCGTGCTCGCTCGCGCAACCACTCATCAAACGAATCTCGATTGACCATGCCCACAAAGCCGTTTTCAATGGGAATGTCAACTTGATTGTCTTTGGGAGAAATCATTCGAGCACACCTGGCCTTGGCCACCAAGAGATGGTCAGGGATTTCAAAATCTTTGATCAACCGCGGCGGAATGGCTCCGCCACACGGTTTGGTTCGCCCTTGTCGGTCGAGCAAAAAAACTCTCCAACCTTTGGTGGCCAGATCATCTGCCACTGTGGCCCCAGAAGGACCACCACCGATCACCACTGCATCATAAGTTTCAATATTCATGGCTTAATTCCTTTTTCATAGCATGAATGGGTTCAACGTGTCTGACCTCTACCTTTTGCGCACTCCCCTTGTCATAGCGGCCGACCCATATTGCACAAGCCGCAGACATCACAAACATCACCGTCTCAAAACCAAAGACACTGCTGTAGGCAAGTCCTTGTGAGGCCATAAAATAATGCGCCAAATCACTGGCCGCTGTTCCGAGCAGACCACCTAGGCCAAAGGCAATGGCCTGCGCCGCGCCCCAAAGTCCCATTCGAGTGCCCGCTCGCGCCTCTCCACCTTGGGTGGCCAATCGCATCATGGTGGCGATGGCCGCAATCGAGAAACTGCCATTGGCCACACCGAGTAAAAACACATTGGCCTTCAAGGGCCACGGTGGCCCCCAAGCGCCAGCCAAACACAGGCCCAGCATGGCCAGCGCTGAGACCAAGCACCCGCCCACCATCCAACTTTGAGTCGAGCCTAAACGCGATGCAACCAGTTTGCTGCTCGCCAACGCAACAGCCAACATGCCACATAAAACCGCCCCATGGTGCAAACCTGAGAGCTGGGTGGTCTCCCCAGGCGCCAGGCCAAACAATGCACCTGCAAAGGGCTCCAAAATCAAGTCCTGTGAGCTGTAGGCCAGCATGGACAAAAAGACAAACACCGTGAAAGCCCTGGCTTGCGGATCGGACCATACACTTTCAAGAGCCTCTTGAAATTTTTGTTTTTGTTTGAGTGAGTTCGCTTGCAGAGATTGGGTATTTTGATCAACTCCTGAATCTTGGAGCTTAAAGCTTGCGTCTTCAGGCAAGGCATGCCCTTCAAGCTTGTACAAACTGAAGGCCGTGATCACGACCACACACACACTGAGACAAGCACTGATTTGCATCAGTCTTTCGGGCGTATAGGGGTTGAGCAACTTGCCAACGGTGATGGCCGTGAGCGCAAAACCCAAGATCATCATCATCCAAACGGCAGTTGCGCACTGTGCGCGTTGATGCTCTGGCACGCGCTTGGACATCAGCACCAACAAGGACGTGCCACACGCGCTCACACCCAAACCAATCAACACAAAGGCCAGCACCGACAAGGCAATGCCTTGGTTCAATTCCTGTCCCATCCAAGCGGTGGCAACGCTTGCTAAAAACCCGCCCAAGGCCAAGACGATCATGCCCCCCATCATCCAAGGGGTGCACCTTTTGCCCTCATCGGCACCAAACCCCATGCGAGGCCTGACCATTTGGACCAAGTAGTGAAGGCCGACCAAGAATCCCGGCAACAAAGCGGGCAGTGCCAACTCGACCACCATGATTCGGTTCAGTGTGGAGGTCGTGACCACCACAATGGCACCCATCGAGGCTTGTATGAGCCCCAAGCGAACAACCTGCAACCAACCAAATACAGGAGCGTTCACGTGCCCTCTCCTTGCAGACCTCTAAGCGCCCAAGCACTGACCATCATGCCGCTTACAAACATGGGCACTCCAAAGGCACTCACACTCAAAGCTTTTTCAATGGGTTTTTCAATAAAGCGCTTCATCAAAGGCAACTGACCCAAGCTCAAAATCAACACGGCGAAGCCAGAGACCACGCTGCCCCATTGAAACAAAAGAGCTGCCACGGCCCACTGCGCAATCAGCATGAGCGCGCACGCACACCATGCAGCGTTCACCACACCCATTTGCACTGGCAAGGAGCGCACGCCCATTTGCTTGTCGCCTTCAATGGCCTTGAAGTCATTTAAGGTCATGATGCCGTGCGCACCTAAGCTGTAGAGCAAGGCCAACGCAAGTATCTCAGCTGAAGGCATGTGCCCATCAAGCATCACCGCAGATCCCGTGACCCACGCCAGTCCCTCGTAGCACAAAGCGCAAGCTAAATTGCCCCACCATCCGTTTTCCTTCAGCCTCAATGGCGGCGCACTATAGGCCCAGGCCAACAACAGACCCAAGGCCGTCGCGCTAAAGCCCCAGGTTCCAAGCGGCCAAGCCCATAGGAGCGACAAAAGGGTCCAAAGGCAGGCAATGTACAAGCCCCACCTCCCAGGCATGCGCCCAGATGGAATGGGACGATTGGGTTCGTTGATTGCATCCACATGCCGATCAAACCAATCGTTGACCGCTTGGCTGGTGGCACAGACCCATGGACCGCTGAGCAAGATGCCCCAGACAATCAAGGTCCAGCTCTCAGACAAAGATTGACCAGAGCTAACGACGCCACACGCAAACGCCCACATCGGTGGAAACCAAGTGATGGGCTTTAAAAGCTCAGCAACGGTGGAAAGTTTGGGGTAATCCATGCAAACATTTTGACATTACACATCAAAATGTCAACTAGGGTTTACACTTTTAATCGGCTTCGGTTTCGTCAATGATGCCAAAACGACGCAGTTTGACGTACAAACTTTGGCGAGAAAGGCCCAACATTTCGGCCGCAGATGCCCGGTTGTTGTGGGTGAGCTCCAGGGCCGACACAATGCACATGCGCTCAATCATGTCGCTCGTCTCGTTGACAATGTCTTTCATGGGCAAGCGGCCCACGAGATGAGACAACTCAGCCACAGAGCCTGCCATGCCCGTGGCAGGCGCTTGTGACTGGCGCCGCCGGCTGATGTCTTTGACATAAAACGCGTACATGGTGTCGACATCGTTCAAGGCAATGGCTGATATTTCAACGGCCAAGGTGAGACCCGACATATTTCTGATCTCGGTCGCAAAGGCTTTGACGTTGGCTTGTTGGCGCAAGTTGGTACTGAGCACCCCCCAATCCACCCCACCGCGCACCAACCATTGCTCCAGCATTTGCCCTTGAAGTTGAGACTGCGCAGTCGCTCCAATCATCGACATGAACTCGGTGTTCACTGAGTGAATTTGACCTTTTTTATCGGTCAATACGAAACCATCGGGCGCTCTTTGCAGGGCCTCGGCATAAAGCGCCTTGTCGGCCACCACTTGCGAGCTGTTGTGCGTATCGGTTGCAAGCAAACGAACCAAAAATTGTGCGCCCCCTTCTTGTCTAAATACCGTCACAGTTAAGGTTTTCTCAAGCTGCGTGTGGGCCACTTTGACTCGACACACCTCAATGCGAGCTGTCGCATGCGCCATGCGCAGGAGCAATTGCACATCGTCTTGGTTTTGTGCATCAAAACACTCCAAAAGATCTCGATTCAAGAGCCTCTTGGATTGATCTTTGAAAAGGGCCAGAGCAACCACATTGGCCTCGATCACTTTTTGAGTCGTTGCGTCCACCACCATCACCGGATCACTTGACGTATCAAACAATATTCGGTACCGAGCCTCAATATTACGTAAGCGAACGTAGTCGCGCTCCATGGACTGCTGCGTCTCAACCAAACGGCGTTGCAACACAGCAATGGCACCCATGTCCCGACCCAACACAAGTGTGCGTTGCTCTTTCTCAAAGGACAAGGAGACGTATTGAATGGGCACATCCTCGCCTTGCTCGCTTGGATGATTGATGTGCCGCCAACGCAAATCCAAGGGATCTGACTCCTTGGACAGCAGGCCCTTGACCTTGATGATGCTTTCTTTGGTGACAGACTCAACCCAAGCCTTACCCACCCATGTTTGACAAGCGAGTGCTGAGAGTTCGTTTTTGCGAACAGACACGTCCACGACCACGCCCTGCATGTCTAGCCAAATGGCAATATCCGACGCTATGCCAATCAATTGAGCCATTTTTTCAGCGGTAAACGTCGGTATTTTCATTGTTAAGGGTAAACCCTTGATATCAAAGAATTAAGTTAAAACACCAGTGTACTGAATAATTTTGACAACATAAACATAATTAGACATTTAAAGCTGTCAATTCATGTTTCACCACCAAAGAGGGCCTTCGAACCAAGTCCAAAGCCGTCTTTTGGGCCTGGCGAGCATCTTGAGTCACCACCACCACGCCCAAGTCATCCATCAAATCCGGATATTGCTGGACCAAAGGACCTCCGGCCATGATTTTGAGCTGAGAGTTGGTTGATATTTTTTTAACAAGGGGCAGCAAGCGACGAATTTGAAGAAGTTGGGCTTCTGTTGTCAAAGAAATCACCAACAGGTCAAACCAGTCGCAGGACATCATTTTCAATAAATCGCCGCCCGTCTCACAAAGGTCAGCCCGAACTTGCCAGCCGTAGCGCTTGAAAAACTCACCCAGCATGAAAGAGCCCAAGGTATGCTGCCCGTCAAACTCGCCTACGATGAAGCAACTGAGTCCCTTTGCGGCTTGATGAGCTTTGATTTGAAACACCTTACTGTATTGGAGCAGCAATTGACGCAGGCAGACATTTACAAGTGTCACACTTGCAAAATCCACCTCGTCGTCGCACCATTTTTGTCCAAGGATATGAGCCGTTGGGACAATGCCCTCAAGATAGATATCTTCAATGTCAACGCCAAGTGAAAGCCACTCAGAAATCAACTCTGAGGCCTGCTCCTGCCCAATGAGACAAGCGTGCGTCAAAGCCTGAATATGTTCGTCTGTCAAGAGCCTGTTTTGGACTCTTGGACTGACCACGTCTTCATTCAATGCGCGTTGCAAATAACGCCCCAATCCATAGGGAAAGGACCTATTTTCTAAGCAAATTCGTTGGACCACATGTCTCACTTTCACCCCCTCACCCATACGTTAAATTTGTATCCTGAGTAGTTTTAACTGTTTTTCAAAATATCGCCTTGAGGAAAACCCCTAGATTGTAAACAAATAAATACGTCAATTTAAGTTGACACATTTAAAAAAGGATCTTAAAGTAAGCACATGTGAAAAGAAACCTTGATGAGAGACATGACCGACAACATTCAGCAAGAGCACATGCTCTACACAGCAGAACAAAAGATCCGAAGAGACACTTCAGTTTGGACTTTGGTGCAAGGCATATTGGCACCGGTGCAATTTTTAGTGTTCTTGGTGAGTCTAGGTTTGGTCATTCGGTGCTTGCTCACTGGTGAGGGCGAACACATGGCCCTTTGGTCGGTCGTTGTTAAGACGATCACGCTGTACACCATCATGATCACGGGCTGCATCTGGGAGAAAGTGGTTTTTGACAAGTACTTGTTTGCCCAAGCCTTTTTTTGGGAAGATGTGTTTAGCATGTTGGTCTTGGCGCTTCATACACTTTATTTGTGGGCCTGGTTCACAAGCAGCCTCACTCCCAGCGAGCAATTGTGGCTTGCATTGGCGGCCTATTTCACCTATTGCATCAATGCGGCTCAATTCGTTTGGAAACTGAGAGCGGCCAGACTGCAATCGTCCATGATGCAAACCCCTTCTCACTTTGAAGCAAAGAGCGCTGTATGACACAAGTCATTGAGATTCATCCCGACAACAGCCTTGGATGCCAAGAGCCCAAACTCATTCAAGAGCGCGGTCAGCGAGAGGTCTTTTGTGGACTCACGGGCATCATTTGGTTGCACCGAAAAATTCAAGACGCCTTCTTTCTGGTTGTGGGCTCGCGGACCTGTGCTCACTTGATCCAGTCGGCTGCCGGTGTCATGATCTTTGCTGAACCCCGGTTTGGAACGGCCATCATCGATGAGCGAGATCTTGCAGGATTGGCCGATTGCAATGAGGAATTGGACAAAATCGTGGGCGAACTCCTAGAGCGTCGTCCCGATATCAAATTGCTCTTTTTGGTGGGCTCTTGCCCATCTGAGGTGATCAAGCTTGACCTCTCGCGTGCAGCCTTGAGATTGAGCCATCAATTCTCCCCCAATGTGAGAGTCTTGAACTATTCGGGCAGCGGCATTGAAACCACCTTCACTCAAGGCGAAGATGCTTGCCTCGCCTCCATGGTGCCCACCCTTCCCAAACACACCACAGCACAAAAGCAGTTGTTGATCGTGGGCACTTTGGCTGACGTGGTTGAAGATCAGTTTCGCGCGCTCTTTTCAAAGATGGGCCTTGAGCACATTGAATTCTTCCCACCTCGCAAAAGCACACAACTGCCTCAAGTGGGGCCCAACACCCTTTTCTTGCTCGCTCAGCCCTTCTTGGCTGACACGGCCAAAGCCCTCGAGGACCTTGGTGCACAGCATCTGCCAGCGCCCTTTCCACTTGGCGCCATGGGCACGAGGGCATGGTTTAAGCAAGCGGCGAAAGCCTTTGGTGTACCCAATGACGTCTTTGAGGCCGCCATTGAAGCGCCACAAAAACGAGCCATTCAAGCCTTGTCCAAACACCGCGCTGAATTGAAAGACAAGAAAATATTTTTCTTTCCCGACTCACAGCTTGAAATTCCTTTGGCCAGATTTCTTCACCATGAGTTGGGCATGCAACTCTGCGAAGTCGGAACGCCTTATCTGCACCGCAGACACTTGCAACTCGAACTCGATCAGCTCCCTGCCAACACCCGAATCGTTGAAGGACAAGACGTGGACGAACAACTCGATCGCTGCAGAGCGAGCAATCCAGATTTGGTGGTCTGCGGCTTGGGGCTGGCCAATCCGTTGGAGGCAGAAGGGTACACCACGAAATGGGCCATTGAGTTGGTGTTCACGCCCATTCAAGGATTTGAACAAGCGGGGGATTTGGCTGGACTGTTCAGCCGCCCCTTGATTCGTCGCCTTAAACTCGTCGCCTGAGGACACCATGCAACTCACGCTTTGGACTTATGAAGGACCTCCACACATTGGAGCCATGCGCATTGCCACTGCCATGAAAGATGTTCATTATGTCTTGCATGCGCCACAAGGCGACACGTATGCGGACCTGTTGTTCACGATGATTGAGCGTCGCTCCAAGCGCCCGCCAGTGACCTACACCACCTTTCAAGCTCGCGATTTAGGGGGAGACACAGCGCAACTCTTTAAGGATGCGGTGAGCAAGGCCCATGAAAGATACCAACCCAATGCGATGCTTGTTGGCGCTTCTTGCACAGCTGAATTGATCCAAGATGACCCAGGCGGTTTGGCCCAGGCTTTGCAATTGCCCATTCCTGTGGTGGCTTTGGAGTTGCCCGCTTACCAAAGAAAAGAGAACTGGGGCGCGGCTGAGACTTTTTACCAATTGGTCAGGCGCGTGGCCACAGCGCCCCATGAATCCTTTGCTGCTGAAGCACAAAAGCCCAGTTGCAATATTTTGGGCCCCACCGCTTTGGGTTTTAGGCACCGAGACGATGTCAAGGAAATCAAAAGTTTGCTTGAAAAATTGGGCATTGAAGTTCGAGTCGTTGCGCCATTTGACGCCTGCGTTGAGGATTTAAGACAACTTCCCTGGGCTGACTTCAACGTTGTCTTGTATCCTGAGATTGCCAACACCACCGTACTTTGGCTCGAGAGGCAATTCAATCAGCCCTACACCAAAACCATTCCCATTGGCGTGGGAGCGACAAGGGACTTCATCAAAGAGGTCTGTGAGATATCTGGCCTTGCAGTGCCTGCAGAGCTTGAGGACCAATCGCGCTCGGTGTGGTATTCACGCTCGGTCGATTCCACCTACCTCACGGGCAAACGCGTCTATATTTTTGGCGATGCAAGCCATGTCGTTGCAGCAGCGAGATTTGCCTCTCAAGAGATGGGCTTTGAAGTCGTTGGAATGGGCACCTATAGCCGAGAGTTTGCGAGAGAAGTCCGCGACGCGGCCAAACTCTATGGCGTTGAAGCATTGATCACGGATGACTATTTGATGGTGGAAAAACAAATCTCCGACTTGCACCCCGAACTCATTTTGGGCACACAAATGGAGAGACACATTGCCAAGCGCCAAGGCATCCCCTGTGCGGTGATCTCTGCACCCGTGCATGTGCAAGACTTCCCTGCTCGCTACGCACCGCAAATGGGCTTTGAAGGCGCCAATGTGGTTTTTGACACTTGGGTACACCCCTTGATGATGGGTCTAGAGGAGCACCTCTTGGGCATGTTCCGTGAGGACTTTGAATTCAACGACTCCGTCGCCCCCTCTCATCTTGGCTCAACCCGAGCACAACCCAAGACAGAAAAGTCAGCACCCGAACAAATTGTAATTCCTGCGCCAATCCCTACCGACCTAAGCACTCAGTGGACCCAAGAGGCGACCAAAGAATTAGGGAAAATTCCATTTTTTGTCAGAGGCAAAGCCAGGCGAAACACCGAACGCTATGCAAGTGAACAGGGTCTCGTAACCATTACTGTGGAGACGCTCTATGATGCCAAAGCACACTTCAGTCGATAAGAAGTCTCAGGGCACGGGAGCTCTGAAAATTGTGCTTGTCACCCTAGACAATCATTTGGCATCGGCCTGTTCCGAGGCCAGCAAGGTACTCAATCAATCCCTTCAAATTGTTTTTAAAACCCATGCTGCAAGCGACTGGCGCAACAACCATGAGCTCTTAGAGACTTGCAAAAAAGACATCGAGCAAGCCGACATTGTGATTGCGACCATGCTCTTTATGGAAGACCACTTCTTGCCGGTGCTTGAGACCCTCGAGAAAAAACGCTTTTCCTGTGACGCCATGGTGTGCGTGATGTCAGCACCTCAAGTCATGCAATTGACTCGAATGGGGAAATATGAATCCAACAACAAATCGGGCGGACTCATTGGCATTTTAAAGAAGCTGCGCCCTTCTGCCAAAGACAACAGTGGCAAAGACAAGCCTGCCTCCGCCGGGGCCAAACAAATGGCCATGCTGCGCCGTCTTCCCAAATTGTTGCGCTTTGTGCCTGGTTCAGCTCAAGACATCCGAATCTTCTTCTTGGTCATGCAGTATTGGCTCGCAGGCTCAGAGCGCAATATCTTGAACATGGTCCTCACCTTGGTGCATCGCTACGCTCAACGACCCAAAGATCAATTGGACAAATTGCCCGCTGCTGAGCAACCCTTTGAATACACCGAGAGTGGCGTCTATCACCCTCAGATGAAAAATCGCTTGTCTGAGAAAAGCAGTGATTTGCCCCATGCCAAAAAAACCTCACAACCCGCTGTGGGTTTGTTGTTGTTGCGCTCTTATCTGTTGGCAGGCAACACGGCGCACTATGACGCTGTGATCCATGCACTGGAACAAAAAGGCCTGCGCGTGATCCCTGCATTCTCAAGCGGTCTTGACGCCAGATGTGCGATTGACCAATTCTTTAAAAAGGGGGAAACCCCCCTGATCAGTGCTTTGGTCTCCTTGACGGGGTTTTCTTTGGTGGGTGGTCCCGCCTACAACGATGCCAAGGCCGCCCAAGAGGCGCTCAAAAAGTTAGACGTTCCCTACATTGCAGCTCACCCCGTGGAGTTCCAATCTTTGGACCAATGGGGCGAGTCTGAGCGTGGTTTGTTGCCCGTTGAGAGCACCATCATGGTTGCCATCCCAGAGTTAGACGGCTCCACCGTGCCGATGGTGTATGGCGGGCGTCCGGGACCAGAGGGCAGCACCTGCAAAGGCTGCGAGAGGCTATGCACCTTCACCAAAGCACACAAAGCGCAAGACATGTTCACCTGTGCGGAAAGAACAGAAATGCTTGCCGCACGTGTGCACAAACTCGTGAGTCTGCGCGAGAAAAAACGCCAAGACCGCAAGCTTGCAATCGTCATTTTCAATTTTCCACCCAGTGCTGGGAGTGTCGGCACTGCGGCTTATCTCTCCGTGTTTGAGTCACTCTTTAATACGCTACACAATTTATCCAACGAAGGGTACCGCGTTGAGTTGCCTGAAAGTGTAGATGCGCTTAGAGACCAAATATTGATTGGCAACACAGCCACCTACGGCACCCAAGCCAACGTTCATGCAAAGATTCCCGCAAAGCAGCACATTCAAAATGAAAAGTGGCTCAAAGAAATTGAAGCTCAGTGGGGAGCAGCTCCTGGCAAGCATCTCACAGATGGTCAAAACCTCTTTGTATTGGGCGCTCAATTTGGTGAGATCTTGATTGCCATACAGCCAGGCTTTGGCTATGAGGGCGACCCCATGAGACTCTTGTTTGAAAGAGGCTTTGCACCCACACATGCCTTTAGCGCCTTTTATCGTTATTTGCGCGAAGACTACAAGGCAGACGCCGTCTTGCATTTCGGAACGCACGGCGCTTTGGAGTTCATGCCTGGTAAACAAACGGGACTGTCTGGTCGGTGCTGGCCAGAGCGCTTGATCAACGACTTGCCCAACATTTATTTGTACGCGGCCAACAACCCGTCCGAAGGCGCTCTTGCAAAACGCCGCTCAGCTGCAACGCTTGTGAGCTACCTCACGCCCACCATCTCCCAAGCCGGTCTGTACAAGGGCTTGATCGAACTCAATCAATCCATTGAACGCTGGCGCAGCAACGATGTGAGCGAAACTTCAGAGCGATTTGCCTTGTTGCAAATCATTGCTGAACAGGCCTTGGCGCTTGATCTAAGTGCCCCTGCACTTGATGACACCCAGATGCTTGAGTGCTTAGAGAGCAACACACCTTGGGTTGAAACACTCAAAGATCAATTGCTCGAAATGGAGTACGCCTTGATTCCTGAGGGGCTGCATGTCGTTGGCAAAATACCCAGCCGCCAAGACAAACTCTCAACGCTTCAGTCCATGGCAAGCTCTATGGATTTGCCCAAAGACCTGCCCCTTGAGGCCTTGGTCGATGGTGCCAGCAAGGAGTCTCTTAAAAAGCAGCTCCCCGATTTAAGCGAAGCACAATGGGTGTCTCTGGATCACATGATTCGGTCCAATCAAATTTTAAGCAAAGACTACGAACTTGATGGTTTAACCCGTGCACTGGATGCACGCTACATTGAGCCCGCACCGGGTGGCGATCTTCTTCGCAACCCGGACGTCCTTCCTACAGGCAGGAATTTGCATGGCCTGGACCCCTTTAGACTTCCAAGCGCCTTTGCCGTTCGCGACGCCAAGCGCCAAGCCGACAAACTTCTTGCTCGCTATGCACTGGATGGCCAAGGTCTGCCCGAGAGCGTGGCCATGGTGCTTTGGGGTTCGGACAACTTGAAATCTGAAGGCGCTCCACTCTCTCAAGCCCTGGCTCTCATGGGCGTGCTGCCACGCTTTGACAGTTATGGTCGACTTGCAGGTGCGAGTTTGATTCCTTTGAGTGAATTAGGTCGTCCGCGCGTTGATGTGGTGATCACCCTGTCTGGCATCTTTCGCGACTTGTTGCCCATGCAAATCAAACTCTTGGCTGAGGCTTGCTTTTTGGCAGCCAGTGCAGATGAGCCAGAAGATCAAAACTTTGTGCGCAAACACAGCTTGGCCTTTATGCGTGAGCAGCATTGTGATCTGGAGACAGCCTCCCTAAGAGTCTTTGGCAATGCAGAAGGCGCCTACGGCTCCAACGTCAACCTATTGATTGACAGCAGCGCTTGGCAAGAGGAGGACGAATTGGGCAACGCATTCACCAGCCGCAAAGGCTTTGCCTACGGACGAGAGGGTCAGCCCATGAGAAACAACGCTGTGCTTCAAAGCGCACTGGCCAATGTGAGTTTGACCTATCAAAATGTGGACTCGGTCGAATTGGGCGTGACCAGCATTGACACCTATTTTGACACCTTGGGCGGTATCAGCCGAGCGGTCTTGCAAGCCAAACACCAACGAGATGGCAGTGATGCGAAAACACCCCCCGTCTACATTGGAGATCAAACCCAAGGGGATGGCGTGGTTCGCTCGCTTACAGAACAAGTTGCCTTGGAAACACGCACTCGCATGCTCAATCCAAAATGGCATGAAAGCATGCTTCAACACGGCTATGAAGGTGTCCGGCAAATTGAGGTTCACCTCACCAACACCATGGGCTGGTCAGCCACAACCGGTCAAGTTCAACCTTGGGTCTATCAGCAACTTGCTCAGACCTTTATGTTGGATCCAGAAATGCGCGAACGCTTGGCACAGTTAAATCCTACTGCGTCAGCAAAAGTAGCCGGTCGTTTGTTAGAAGCATCAAGGCGCGAATATTGGAAGCCCGATGCTGAAACAATGAAAGCACTCCAACAAGCTGGAGACGAGTTAGAAGATCGCCTTGAAGGCGTCCAAGAAGGAGTACTTGCATAATGGAAACATCAACCATTTCCCCGTCCGACATTAAACGCTCGCGCCCTGACGGGGAGGGCAGTGTTCAAGTCCAAATGGACCCCAGCCTCAAAATCGGAACTGCCAAAGTATTTGCCATTTATGGCAAAGGCGGCATTGGCAAAAGCACGACCTCGTCGAATTTGTCGGTTGCGTTTAGCAAAATGGGCAAACGTGTTTTACAAATTGGATGTGATCCCAAACATGATTCCACTTTCACACTGACCAAAAAGTTAATGCCAACCGTCATTGATGCGCTGGAGGCGGTGGACTTTCATGCCGAGGAGTTAAGGCTTGAGGACTTTGTCTTTAAGGGCTACAACGGCGTCATGTGCGTTGAAGCGGGGGGCCCCCCTGCTGGAACAGGATGTGGCGGCTATGTGGTGGGACAGACGGTCAAACTTTTGAAAGAGCACCACTTGCTTGAAGACACCGATGTGGTGATCTTTGACGTTTTAGGCGATGTGGTGTGCGGTGGGTTTGCTGCCCCCTTGCAACACGCTGACCGTGCACTGATCATCACCGCCAATGACTTTGATTCCATCTTTGCCATGAACAGAATCGTCCAAGCCATTGGCGCCAAAGCCAAGAACTACAACGTTCGCTTAGGGGGCGTCATTGCCAATCGAAGCGATGCAACCGATCAAATCGACAAGTTCAATGCGGCCACTGGACTTAAAACCATGGCTCATTTCCCCATGCTCGATGAAATTCGTCGCTCTCGCTTGTCCAAATCAACGCTGTTTGAATTGGAGGCCACGCCTGCAGTCAAAGCTGTTCAAGATGAGTACATGCGACTGGCTGCCAAATTATGGATAGGCGGTGACCCCCTACCCGCCGTTGCCATGAAAGACCGGGATATTTTTGACCTATTGGGATTTGACTGATGGAACACGCAAGTTACCTCGAACGTCGCGAAAAAATCGAACAGTACTTTGACCGCACAGCGGCCAAAGCTTGGGAGGTCCTCACCTCCAATGCCCCTGTTGGACGAATTCGGCGAACGGTCCGAGCGGGTCGCGATCAAATGAGACAGACCTTGCTCTCGTGGTTGCCCCAAGACATGAAAGGCATGCGGCTCTTGGATGCAGGATGTGGCACGGGGGCATTGGCCTGTGAAGCGATGAAGCGTGGCGCCAATGTGGTGGCCATTGACTTGTCACCCACTTTGGTGAAATTGGCCCGCGAACGAACGGCCTTTGAGCACCAAAATGGACACGGGCGAGTTGAGTTTTTATCTGGCGATATGCTCGATCCCGGCATGGGGCAATTTGATTACGTGGTGGCCATGGACTCTTTGATCCATTACGACACACAAGACATCGTCAAGGCCGTTCACGGTCTGACCCAACGCACGCACAAGGCCATCATCTTTACCTTCGTGCCTCGCACACCGCTTTTGGCTGCCTTGCATAGCGTTGGCAGATGGTTTCCAAGTACCGACCGCTCGCCAGCCTTGGAGCCTGTTGAGCAAGCTCTTTTACAAAAAGGCCTCAAGAGCTTACCTGACATTGACAACTGGCACGCTCAACGCACGCAACGCGTGAGCCGAGGATTTTATAAATCTCAAGCCTGGGAATGGTGTAAATCGTAATGTTTACTCAATCCATCCTTGCCAAGTTCAAAACACAAAGTTTGCGCTTCGTGCCCTTTGCGGACGCGGCCTCTGCAGAGCTTCCCATCGGAAGACTGCTGCGGCTCTCACTCTTTCAAGTCGTCATTGGCATGGTGACCTCTCTTTTGGTAGGTACCCTGAACCGGGTGATGATCATTGAGCTGGGTATGCCAGCGGTGTGGGTTGCCTTGGCCTTTGCCATTCCCTTGGTGTTTGCGCCTCTTCGGGCTTTGATCGGTTACAGAAGCGATACGCACCCGTCTGCGCTGGGACTCAAGCGTATCCCATACTTGTGGATGGGCACGCTTTTGCTATTTGGTGGCTTGGCCATCATGCCTTTTGCATTGCTTCTCTTATCAGACCCCACGCCGCAAACGCTTTGGCTGGGTCAGTTTGGCGTCACACTTGCATTTGTGCTTGTGGGCTTTGGCATGCAAGTCACTCAAACGGCAGGTTTGGCGTTGGCCAGTGATTTGTCCACTGAAGACAAGCGCCCCCGAGTCGTGGCCCTGCTCTACAGCATGTTGCTCTTAGGCATGATTGGCAGCAGTGTGCTGTATGGCGTTTTCTTAAGCAATTTCACACCCACCCATTTGATTCAAGTCATTCAAGGCTCGGCCGTGGTGGTGGTGGTCTTTAATCTCATGTCCTTGTGGAAACAAGAAGCCCGTGCAACCAAAAGAGGCGCACGGGAAGAAAATGGCTTTCAAAAAAATTGGCAAACTCTTATCAAGAAAGCCAGCATGCGCAGGTTTTTGTGGACGGTGGCTCTAGGCAGCGCTGCATTCAGTATGCAAGACATCATTTTGGAGCCTTTTGGCGCCGAGGTCTTGGGTCTTGAGGTCAGCTCAACGAGCTCTCTGACCGCTTTGAGCGCTGGGGGCTCCTTGCTCGCATTCTTCTTGTCCTCAGTTTGGCTCAACCGCGGTGTGGATGCCTACCGAGTTGCCAGCTTAGGTGTGGTCATTGGTCTACCGGCCTTTGCATTTGTAATTGTTTCTGCTCCGTTGGAGTCGGTCCATTTATTTCGACTTGGCACATTCTTGATTGGTTTTGGTGGCGGCTTGTTCTCGGTTGGGATGCTGGTGAGCGCCATGTCCTTTAACGATGACAAGTATGCTGGCTTGGTGCTTGGCGCTTGGGGAGCTGTGCAAGCCACGGCATCAGGTCTGGCCATGGCCACAGGAGGATTTCTGAGAGACATGATCGCTGGGCTGGCCTCAAGTGGTGCACTAGGTCCAGCTCTGAACACCCCTGCAACGGCCTATAGCTTTGTGTATCACATCGAAGTTTATATGTTGTTTGTTGTTTTGATTGCGTTGGGGCCTTTGGTTCGCAACAGCCGTCAAGAGAGTGAGCCAATCAGTAAAAATCATTTTGGTTTAGCTGAGTTTCCGAGTTGAAAGAACTCATTTTTTTTAAATGGAGAGATGACCATGCAAACTGGTGAAATAACACAATATGTCGATGTGGCACAAATTGTTTTGTACCTATTTTGGATTTTCTTTGCGGGCTTGATCTACTACCTCTTGCGCGAAAACCACCGCGAAGGTTACCCCATGGACAATGGGCGCGAGAATGGCCCCAAAATGGATGGCTGGCCGCCGGCGCCTGCACCCAAAACCTTCAAAATGGCCGATGGCCGTGAGTTTCAAAGCCCCAACCCCAATCGCGTTGAAGCTCAATTCTCCGGTAAACCCTCTCACCCTTGGAACGGTGCGACATTGGAGCCCGTTGGTGACCCCTTGCTTGCCGGTGTTGGACCAGGAGCTTGGACCAACCGCATCGATGAGCCAGAGATGACGCACCACGGTGAAGTCAAAATCGTTCCCCTTCGCGTGGCCAAGGACCATGGCGTGTCTGTCCATGACACAGATTCACGCGGGCACCCTGTCTATGGAGACGACAACCAAGTGGCTGGAACCGTTCGCGACTTTTGGGTTGACCGCGCAGAGATGATGTTTAGATACATTGAAATGACCGTCACCTCCTCAGGCAAGAATGTGTTAATTCCCATCAATTTTGCCCGCATCCATGAAGATGCAATTGAGGTCCACGCCCTGATGTCACATCAGTTTAACAATGTGCCTGCCACCAAATCTGCCGATCAAGTCACCTCTTTGGAGGAAGAAAAAATCATGGCTTACTTTGGTGCTGGCTTGTTGTATGCAGAACCTAATCGCCAGGAGCCCATTGTATGAAAGCCACCCACGAACACGAGTTCGAGGCGGCTTTGGGGTTACCAGAGGAGCTGCCCAAAGGCGAATTCATCATTTGGCAAGGTCAACCCGATTGGAAACAGTTGGCCGTAGACGCCTTTCATGTTCGCAAACTTGCGGTGTATTTCTCCTTCATGATCATGCTGCAGTGTCTTCATTTGATGGACTCAGATACAGCAGCAATGGACATGTTGATGAGCCTTTGCACGAGCCTCTCGTTGGCCTGTTTGGCTCTGGGCTTGCTAGCGGGCAGTGCGTATTTTTCAAGCCGAGCGACGGTCTACACCTTGACCAACCGTCGAATGGTCATGCGCATTGGCATTGTGTTGTCGCTCACCTTTAATCTACCGCTAAAGAAGATTGTCTCTTGCGAGCTCATGGCTTTGAAGCATCAGGTTGGCAACATTGCGCTTGGCACTTCATCTGAAAGTCCCATTGGTTGGCTCAATTTATGGCCCCATGTGCGCGCTTGGAGGCTCAACTCTCCTCAACCCTCATTGCGCTGTGTACCCAAGGCTCAAGAGGTTTGTGAGCACATTTGGCAAGCCTGGCGCAAAGAGTCCCCTAGCGAACAACTCGTTTCAACCCAGAACCAAGACACCCTAAGCCATCCACAACATTTGGAACACGCATGAAAACTTTCCCCACAAAACACTCCCAGCCCTCTGCACATAGGGACGTTCCTATCGTCGTGCGTTGGATCTTGGTGGGCTTAGGTCTTTTGTTGGTGAGTGTGTATTGGGTAAGACAAAACCACACCCAGACCGCAGAGCCAGAAAGCAAGCCACTTTGGAGCAAGGCCTTCAAGTTTGAAGACGGCAGCCAAGGTGAAATCGTGGTGATCGACCCCAAAACCAAAGAAGTCGTTGCGACATTCGAGGGCGAACAAGGCTTCTTGCGCGGCACCTTGCGCGCCTTGGTGAGAGAGAGGAAAAAAAGATGGATTGGTCCAGATGAAGCCTTTGAATTAAGTGACTATGGCAATGGAGCCATGGTCCTAAGCGACCCAGCAACTGGCGAATCCATTTACTTGAGCTCATTTGGACCGAGCAACGCCATGGTTTTTAAAAAATTAGAACACAATTACTAAGGAGCATCTGAATGTCACAGGTCACGACACCCATTGAAAGCGCCGTTGATGCAAACAAGCGGGCTGTTCATAGCGACTTGGTGAGCCCTCGTTTTTACACCACCGATTTTGATGCCATGGACAAACTTGACGTCTCATTGGTGCGCTCAGAATGGGATCAAATGATGAAAGAGTATGAGGGGGACAATAACCACGACCACTTTCAAAGAGATGAACAATTTGCAGATGAAGTCGCAACACTCATGCCTCAACTGAGCCCAGAGATGCGACAAGAATTTTTAGACTTTTTGGTAAGCTCCCTCACCTCCGAGTTCTCGGGCTGTATCCTCTACAACGAGATCAAAAAGAACGTCACCAACCCAGACATCAAACAACTCATGACCTTCATGGCCAGAGACGAGTCTCGCCATGCAGGTTTTATCAATCAATCCTTGAAGGATTTTGGCCTTGGCATTGAAATGGGCGACTTAAAGCGCAACAAAGCTTATACCTTCTTCAAGCCCAAATATATCTTTTACGCCACCTACCTTTCAGAAAAAATTGGCTACGCACGCTACATCACAATCTTTAGGCAATTGGAGAGACATCCCGATAAACGCTTTCACCCCATATTTCGCTGGTTTGAGAGGTGGTGCAACGACGAGTTTCGCCACGGTGAGTCGTTTGCACTGATCATGCGTGCCAATCCAAATTTACTCAAGGGAGGAAATTTGTTGTGGATCAAATTCTTCTTGCTCGCTGTTTATGCAACCATGTACGTGCGCGACCACTCTCGCCCCATGCTGCACGAGGCCATGGGACTTGATTCCACAGAGTATGACTACACCGTCTTTCGCATCACCACTGAAATTTCAAAACAAGTCTTCCCCATTTCGTTGAACACCGATCACCCAGCGTTTCGGGAAAAATTACACCGTTTGTTTGAAATTTCCAAAAGAAATGATGCGGCCAAACAAGCAGGGGGTCTTTGGAATTTACTCAAACGAGGCGTGTATGTCACCCAAGCCTTTGCGACATTTGCGTCCCTGTACATGATGCCTGTTGAGCGCCATGACCTGCCAGTCAACATCAGAATGGAGCCATCGTGGTAAACGACACCGCCTTGGCCATTGTCTTTGCTGTGCTGTGCTGGTGGTTTGGCACAGGCATCATTTTGTGGCTTGACAGGCTACCGAGCTCAAGTTTTCGTTGGAGCTTGATGGGGTGGACGGTCCTATTGGGGTTGAGCTTTTGGGGCGTTTGGCAAAGCATGCAAGACATCAGTGTCAGCAATGCTTACTTGGCCTTTGGAAGCGTGATCTTGATGTGGGGCTGGCATGAGCTCGCCTTTCTCACGGGGTGGCTTACGGGCCCGAGAAAGACCGCCATGGAGGACGGGGCCACAGGTTGGAGAAGGTTTGATCAGTCTTTGAAAGTGGTCTTGCACCACGAGTTGGTCTTGGTTTTGAACTTCTTTATCTTGTGTGTGATGCAACGCGGCCAACCCAACCACATGGCATTGTGTACATTTGCATTGCTGTGGTGCATGAGAGTGAGCGCCAAGTTGAATTTATTCTTTGGTGTGACTGAAAACGGTGCCGAGTACTTACCAGATCATCTGAAGTATTTGGCCAGTTACTTTCGTCAAAGCAAAATGACCCTTTGGTTTGTCTTTTCTTTCATCTCTTCGAGCTTGGCGTTTGCATGGCTCATTTGGCAAGCACAGCAAGACGCTCAAGCGGTCACCACTGGGTGGATCTTGCTTGCAAGCTTGCTCGGATTGGCCATTGTGGAGCACCTGTTGATGATTTTCCCTTGGCCGTTGCAAAAAATTTGGGGCTGGGCAATGTCTCGCACAGCATCCAATCGCGCCGATTCAAGCCCCCCTTCCGCCAACGTTTCTTCTATCTAAAGACTTTTATGAATGCTTTTCGCCAGCCCGAGGACTACACCACGCAAGGGCTGAGCTCTTCACGTTCATCAAGCAAGCCCGTGGCCGTGGTCATTGGCAGTGGTTTTGGAGGTCTTGCCGCGGCCATTCGCTTAAGCGTCAAAGGCTATCAGGTCAAGATGTTTGAAAAACTAGACGCTCCTGGTGGAAGAGCCTATGTGTTTAAACAAGATGGGTTTACGTTTGATGCGGGACCCACGATCATCACAGCACCTTTTTTGTTGGAAGAGTTGTGGCAACTGTGTGGCCGAAATTTTGCAGATGACGTCGATCTTCGCGCCATGGACCCGTTTTACCGCATTCGCTTTAGCGATGGCACGTGGTTTGATTACAGCGCGGATCACGAGAAGATGGTCGAGCAAATCAAGAAATTTTCCCCAAGTGATGTGAAAGGCTATGAGGGGTTTTTGCTTGAGGCGGAAAAGTGCATGCGTTTGGGTTTTGAAGGTCTTGGATCGACCGCGTTTGACAGCTTCACTGACCTACTCAAAGCCATCCCCTCTTTTGCAAAAATGGGGGCATGGAAAAGTATTTACTCGTTGGTTGCGAAATACATTCGCAATGACAAGTTGCGCATTGTGATGAGCTTTCACCCGCTTTTGATTGGCGGCAATCCTTTTTCTGTGACATGCGCTTACGCGTTGATCAACTCCTTGGAGCGCACTTGGGGTGTTCACTCTGCCATGGGTGGCACGGGTGCCATTGTGAAAGGATTGGTCAACTTGCTCCAAGAGCGTGGTGTGGACATTCGTTTGAACGCGCCAGTCACCAAAATTCGAATTCAAGACAAACACGCTGTGGGCATTGAGTTGCAAAACGGTGAATTCATACCTGCTGACATTGTGGTGAGCAATGCAGATACGGCCTGGACCTACAAGAATTTGATCGAGCCCCAGCATCGCAAACACTGGAGTGATGCCAAAATCAACAAAGGTCGCTACTCGATGGGCTTATTTGTTTGGTACTTTGGAACGTCTGTGCGCTACCCCGAGGTGCCCCACCACATGATGGTTTTAGGTCCACGCTACAAGGAATTGTTGCACGACATCTTCAAGCGCCATCACCTCTCGAGTGACTTTAGCCTGTACCTTCACCGCCCTACCGCCACCGATCCAAGTTTGGCACCTGAGGGTTGCGACACCTTTTATGTGCTCTCTCCTGTGCCCCATTTGGACAGTGGCACCGACTGGCCGAACAAGTCCGAGGCTTACCGCTTGGCCATTGCAGAGGTCCTTGAGCAATCGGTCTTGCCAGGATTGCAGCGCCACATTGTGAGCTCACGCGTCATGACCCCTTTGGATTTTCAAGACCGTTTGTGGTCTTTCAAAGGTGCGGGCTTTGGTTTGGAGCCTTTGCTCTTGCAAAGCGCTTGGTTCAGACCCCACAATCGAAGCGAAGATGTGAAGGGTTTATTTGTTGTCGGCGCAAGCACCCATCCGGGTGCTGGCGTGCCTGGCGTCTTGATGTCTGCTAAAGCACTTGAAACGGTGGTTCCACATGCACAGTCCTTCCACACCTGAAATGTCCTCCCAAGAAGACTTGCAAGCCTGTGTGGCCATGATGCGAGGCGGCTCTAAAAGCTTTTTTGCAGCTTCTAAATTGTTGCCTGAGCGAATTCGTGCAGCCTCAGTGGCCTTGTACGCGTTTTGTCGCGTTGCGGATGATTTGGTCGATGAGGGCGAGTCAAGCACCGCCTCTCTAGAAGTTCTTAGAACGCGCCTAGACGCCATCTACAGTGGCAAACCAGAGCCCTACATTGAAGACAATGCACTCAGAATGGTCGTTGAGCAGTATGAACTGCCTCGCGCAATGCTAGATGCGCTCATTGAAGGGTTTGAGTGGGACGCGCAAGGCAAGACCTACGGGACCATTGAAGATGTCCATCAATATGGTGCTCGGGTCGCTGGCAGTGTGGGTGCCATGATGTGTTGGATCATGGGCAACCGAAAGGCCTCCACCTTGGCTCGCGCTTGTGAGTTGGGCGTGGCCATGCAATTGACCAACATCGCACGCGATGTGGGAGAAGATGCGCGCAATGGTCGGCTTTATTTACCCACCACATGGATGAAAGAAGCGGGGCTCGATCCGACCCATTGGCTTGATCAACCCAGCTTTTCACCCGCCTTGCAAACGGTGATTGAACGCTTGCTCGCCGAGGCCGACTCTCTTTACGCCAAAGCGCACACGGGCATTGCCGACTTGCCCAAAGATTGCAGAGCCGCCATTTTGGCCGCGCGTTTGATTTATGCTGAAATCGGCCACCAACTCAAGCGCGAGGGTTGCAACTCGATCAACCACAGAACGGTTGTCAACAGCACGCGCAAATGGGCCTTGTTGGGTCAATCTAAGCTACAGGCCACTTGGTTATCAAGCCCTAAGGACTGCGCACCGCATTTGGAGGCCATTCGCTATTTGATCGACGCGTGTGCGACGATGGATATCAACGTGCAAAAGACAAGACCACGGCTACCAAATCGAAACATCGTGGAGAGAATTGAGTGGTTGCTGATCTTGTGTGAGCGACTTGAATTTGAACGCCGAGGCGCAAACAGTCCAACCAGGCATTGATGCTCGTTTGAGCAGGCTCAATCAATTAATCAACCAGTTCAACATCACCACGATCAGTCCATATCGAGCACGGCGCACCTGTTTGGCCAGGAAATCTGGATTGAGCACCAGATGCGATGTGTCAAGAAATTAAAAATAAGGGTGAATGGATTCTTCATTGGGCTAGCTCTATCTAATGAGGGAAGCTTCAAATCAAAATCGATTTTATATTTTATGACCAAACGCCAAATCAGCTGAGGTTTAACGGATGATCAAGATGTCCTGTTTTGACGTAAATGGTTGCACCTTCAGATTTTGTAAAAGGGGTATGGCGGCTATAACGGGGACTTCTGATCCATGTGCCTTTTGGATACGATCCATGTTCATCGTGAAATACACCTTTTAGGACATAAATTTCTTCACCCCCTGGGTGCACGTGTGGATTGAAAATGGTGTTTGGCCCCCACCGAACCAAGGCAGTCCCCACTCCGTCAAAGTTATGAAGGGGCATGACAGATAAACCGGGCACCAGGCCGGGAAACCATGGTGATGTGTTTGCATTGACGCGCACGCTAGAGTCATCGTCAGGGTGAAATTACCGCAATTTTACAAAAAAAGTGTGCACCCCTTCAAAGAAAAAGGCGAGTGAGCACTCCGGGGCGGATTGCGGATATAAGTGCCAGCGGGATAAACGCCGTACTCTTCAGAAAACGCACCCTCAATCACGAGGATTTCTTCACCCTCATCGTGTGAGTGTTCGGGAAAGGTTGAATTGGGGGCGTAACTGACAATTGATGTTGCTTTGGCAATTTCATCACCTACGCGATCTAGGTATTTTCTTTGAAC
>Ga0114978_10000589_pt1 | contig 31105 bp, 20 predicted proteins | sample S_140212_EF_Meta_FD_87027 | JGI IMG/M metagenome (GOLD analysis project Ga0114978, IMG submission 87027) | Freshwater microbial communities from Lake Simoncouche, Canada to study carbon cycling - S_140212_EF_MetaG | ecosystem: Environmental > Aquatic > Freshwater > Lake | place: Lake...
CGAAGGACATGAACAGTGTGTGGGCCGAGCAGACCCCGATGGGCCCAGGCTACCTCAAGGGCAAGAACTTCCTCAGCGCGGGTGCCCTGATCGGTGGCAACACCGTTGGACAGAGCCTTCGCAACGCGAACCTCCAGCTCCGCTCCGAGCCCCCGAACCCGCAGGTGGCGGTCAGCATCTTTAACCAGTCCACGATTGCCTCGGATACGAGCCACCGCCCGCTGGAGATTGGTGCGTAAGTGTCCTTTTCTGACCCTTTCTGCCCTATTTGTCTTTTCTGCCAAGAGGTGCCACATATGCTTCTTTAAGAAACATATGTGTCCCCCCCATCATCACAAGAAACATCCCATGTCATCAGAATGTCCCTCCTTGACCAAGCACAGTCGTTTCTCCGATCGGTCGTGGGAGGAACCTACCCCCTTGTCAGCGTCGTCTCTACGGTGGACGGCCAATCCTATCGTGTCCGTGACCTTCCTGATAAGCAACAAGCGGCCAATGTGATGGCACAGCTTCGCCTTCGTATCATGAAACTCTGTGACGCACTAGAGAAGAAATACCCTGATAAACCCCAGATCAAACAAATGGTCCGCAATTTTAAGGCCGATCCCGCGCGTTTTCTAGAGGCCACCCCTGATTCAGAACATACCTCCTCTACCGTCAATAAGGGCGAATCCATCCATATGTGTCTGCGACAACGTGACGGGACGGATGAAAGCCTTGTCGATGAGAATGTGATGATGTTTGTGGCACTTCATGAATTATCTCATGTGTGTACGGAATCTGTGGGGCATGGACCTGATTTTTGGAACAATTTTGGCTGGTTACTGAAAGAGGCAGAGGCTCTCCAACTGTATCAGTATACTGATTTCTCGGCGCATCCTGTTAGTTATTGCGGTGTCTATATTACTGATGCGCCACGGTATGATCCCGCGAAAGACGGGACAAACTTTCAAGTGGGCACGATATCTAAGAAAGTGAAGCAATAATCTACCAGAAATCCCTTCAGGGTACCAGAAATCCCTTCAGGGGTACCAGAGATCCCTTCAGGGCCTAGAGTGGATTATTATTTTATAAAAAAGCCATAGAGATGTCCACCATGGAGGACCTCCTTGCTCCTAGAGTATTGTTAAGTCTTCGTGAAGACATGCCTCCGGTCCATTGTTTTATATGGACTGGCAAGGAACAGTATGAACATGTGATCCTAGAGGATATGTATCCATTTGATACGCTCCATGATATCAAGCGCCATCTCTGTGCCATTAAGAAACATGACCCCATGTTTGCCCCACGATTTCAATTCATCGGTGTTCCCACAGGAGAGAGTGGATACGCGATTGCCCCTCCTACATTGGAGACAACCTACACGCCATTAGACTATCTGTGGTATCCCACAGGAACCAATGATGCGAAAAACACCTATGTTCTCGCCCATCCACGAAAAACGGCGACAGAGCCTGACATGCGCTTTCAGGCATCCGATGGAAGTTATGCCAACCCTCACTATGAACTTCGTGGGCGAAGCACGATCGAACAGGTCTTTCTGAAGAGCCGTCAGGGTCGAATGCCTGTGCTTCATGTCTTTCCTTTTTCCATTCTTCGCCGTGAATTTCTCGAGCGCGGCAGCGCAATCGGTGAATCCGAGTGGAATACGTGCTTTGCACCCTATTTCATGGAGATCTCCATCAGCACTCAGAGCCTTACTCGAGAGGATCGAGACTTTGGATCACTCATTCAGGTGTCAGTCAGTGAGAGAAAGGAGAAGATGGATCTCTTGCAACGCATGGTAGAAGAACAGGCAGAGGTCCCTCTCTTGCGCCTCTCAGGCATTCAACAATTGCGATTGATTTGGAAGCGTCCTGTCAAGGGATTTGAAGGGAGTGCGTCGTTTTTCTACCGATGTCGCGCGACCGATCTTCGCCCCTTTCTTCGGTTGTTTCCTGCGGAGGGATCAGGCGTTACAAAACTTCATGTCAAGGGGGTCATTCCTATTCCGACACTGGATGATCCCTCGTTGTTGGAAGGATGGGGGAATGAAACGACACGCACCGCAGGAATCGATTTTTGTTCGATCAAATATGTCCATCGGCCCATGATGGGACTGTCTCCTTCGATCTATGGGACAATTCAGGTATATCAGGATGGCACACTATCTCTGTTGGTCCAACCCCCCAAAGGAGTTCGAAAATTGGATCCGCATTCGGATTTTAGAACCCCCCATATGGAAGAGGTGTGGGAAGACCTTCCTCAACCCTTCGAAGAGGCCCGATTGAAAGAGATCTCCGCTACCTTTCAAATGAAAACGGGTGTCTCCTCCAAGCGTTTTACAAAATCTCGTATTCTACAGCGTCTCCCCTTTTTTTCATCGGTGTTCAAAGAGATTCGTCCTCTTCCCCAAGAGCAACCATTTCTTTCCTTGCGATACAAGGCGGTCAGTCAGTATGCCATGGAGGACAACATCTTTACGTTTATTACACAGCTGGCTACAAAAAAGAGCATAGAAGGGGAAGTGCCTGACGCATCTGTTCTTCAGGCCATTCAACAGGAGTTCTCTTTTACGCAACAGGAGGCAATGGATGCCGTGGCAGACTGGTATAAAAAGAAGGGTATCTTCACGGTTCAAATCCCTGAGGAAGGTGAATTTGTAGAGAGTTATCATTCGGGAATTGACATTCACATCCATGTTCAGGAACCCTCCTATTATTTTCATATTCATCGCGTGGATGATGAGAAGACCTATGAGAGAATTTTTACACTGTTGTCTCTCCTCTTTATGGAAGACGATTCCTACTTTCAAGAGAATCGGGGGAAGGGTGAGGCAAAGGAAATCGATGAGATCATGGATGAAGAAGAACTGCGACAGGAAGAGCGGATTGAGTCTGTTCAGCGGAGTCCCATGGGCCTCCCTTCTGTGCGAGCTTCTGCATGGAGAGATCCTTTTGCGAATGAAGATGAGTTGGATCGTGGAGAGGTTCTTGTCGAGACGGCGCCATCTGCTGTTGCTGCGTCGGCAGCGGTATCTCAGATGGCGCCTCGTGCTACCATGCGTCCTCGCATAGTAGATCCCTTTGAGAATGAGGAGTCCGATGCGTCTGCCTCTGCGTCTGCCTCTGCGTCTGCCTCTGCGTCTGCCTCTGCGTCTGTCCCCGCCCCTGCCTCTGCGTCTGCCTCTGCCTCCGCACTCGCAGTACATGATCAAAAGCAGATCACCCCTCAAACCTGGTTCCTTAGGAAACTCCAAGAAATGGATCCCTCCCTCTTTATTTTTAAAACAGATTCGACAGAGAACGGCTATAGTCGCACATGTGCGGGACATGATGATCGTCAACCTGCCGTGCTGACAGAGGATCAATATGAACGAATGCGAGAGATCTATATTGATGATCCCATTTTCTGGATGGTGTATCCGTTAGAGGGGAAAAAAGACGTCGTTGCCCCTATGGAAGGAGATGAAATCGTAATGGTGATGCGATATGGATCAGACATCGATCACATCCGATATTATTTCTGCCCCCCTTATTTTTGTCTCAGTGATGAGATCATGGTCCGACCCGTGGATTTTGAGAAAACAAAGGATCGAATGGGTCGCCCGAAACCCAAAGACTCGTGTCCGTTTTGTCATGGAAAGCTGATTACCTCGGAGATGAAGAAGAAAAAGGTGGCCCCCATGGGGCACACTGTGATGAAACGAAAAACCAAAGCAGCAACAGAGAATTATCACAATGCCATTCGTTTTTTAAAGGAGACCACTCATCCTAATCGGTTGGCCCTCCCTTGCTGTTTTTTGACACAGTCTACCCTCCGCATTTCCGATCCCGCGTTTGAGCATATTCGCTCCTATTTTCAACAGGAAGACGTAGAGGATCATGTGGATAAAGAGGATATTGCAAAGGAAGAATACCAGCGTCTTCTTATTACCCAGCACGGATCAGTGGCCTATCCTCTGTTGTTTGAAACGATTCACAGGCGATACATCATTGAATCCAATAAGCACCCTGATGCGGGCGTGTTTGCCATGGCACCTCCCCTGTTTGACCAGTTCTTTGCTCAAGAATCCACCACACAAATTGTGACGCGTGTTCAGGTTCATCTAAAGCTACGATCCAACGCACAGGGTTTCCTCCGCATCGGCACGGAAACACCAGGCGCGTTTCCCTACGAGTCCCTATTGGCAATCCTTGCGCCTCTGTTGCGAGTGACCTCTATCGATGCGGTCAAAGAGCGCATCCGAGCGGCCATGATTCCCCGTGTGTTTCTGAATGCGCATTTTGGAAACCTGGTGTTGGAGTTTTTTCGACCCGAAGATGGAAGTGCCATGCCTGCCACACGGCAAGAATTGGCATACTGGGCTAATAAAGAGCTAGGTATTGCCGTGAACTCACATACGCTGTATCCTCTTCTCCGCGTATATAATGCCTACCAGCGATTTCTCCGTTTTATCCAGGATTCCAAGCAACGCAAAGACCTTCGTCACCTTCAGCCCCTCTTGTCTGAACCTGGTTTGCTGACTCCCAACGGACTTCAACTGATCATTTTGGAAGACAATGGGACCGCTCCTGTGACGATTCGATGCCCCCCTTTTGGCGTATCGCTTCCACGAAATGAAAAGAACGATGTGGCCTTTCTCTCCCGTATGAAGCGCACTCATGCACCGACAGGAGTGGTCCATGCAAAATATGAGCTATATGTTCATACGAGCAACAAACCGGCAAGGGGTGCGGAGCAAGATAAACATGAGAGCATTGTATTATGGACCTATGCGACACGATCCATTTGGCCCCCCATTGTCCAACAGAGGGTGACAGAATTTATGACCCAATGCCAAAATCGTTATCATACGCTCTACACGGCCCAACAAAGCGTGAATCCGCGTGCCTTGATTCCCCTCTCCTCTCTGATTGTCCCAGGTCCGATCCGTCCAGAGGGCGTGATGAAGGACAGCTACAATCACATCATTGGAGTGACATTTTCTTATCAGGGGGCTATCATTCCCGTTCCTGTGATCGATGATGGGGTGGTGTCCATTTCTTCCGCCTTTTCTATAAAAAACATCTATCTGGATGGGGAGGATATCAAACCACCACTGGATTATGTATTGACGTATTATGAGACGATCCTTGCTCCCCGTTTGTCACTCTATCCAGGCTACCAGATCGAGCGTGTCATCCAAAAGGGATCCGCTATCATCGCTATCCAATTGAAACATGGTGTCTATCTTTCCGTCTCGGCTCCTATCGATAAAGAGGTTCTCTCAAAACGCCCTGTTCCCCTTCCCGTGTCCACCATCAATCAGTTGGAAGGAGATATCAATCGGCAGTTGATGGGACAACCCCCTTCGTTGGATACACCCTCATGGGATGATCTTCTGGATCAGACAACCACGGAAAAGACGTGTGGCACGGACCCCATGTGGACTCGAACCTCTTCCTCCGAGCAATTAGAAGAGTGGTATCAGCAGTTTCGTCTGATGGTGTCCCGCTGGATTGCGGGTCCTGAAGGAGGAGCGGGTCTCCGAAAAGGCGTAGAGGATATTATCTTTTCACGGGATCTTCCTGAATATGAACGGCGCAAACGATTGCATTTGTATATTGGGTCTACCATCGCGTCATGGCTGTATCCAGATACGGAAAAATGGGAAACCACTACCTCCTTTCTACGTAAAGATTGCCGTGTGATCGACAACGCATCATCGTGCACAGGATCATGTGTATGGAGAGCAGATCAGGAAGAGGAGGACCAAGATGACCGAAAGGAGGAACCACAAGATAGTGGAAGGTGCCTGCTTCATGTGCCTGCGAGAACTCCCTTGGATAAGGACCGCATGGTATCCACCTCGGAATTGTTCACCAAGCGCATTATCGATGAATTGGTGCGATTCCCTAACCGCCGAAAGCAATTGATGAAACCCGATGGCGTCTCCAAGGTATCTACTCTTCTTCGCCCGATTCATGAAGGCGATCAGTATTTGATTCCTGAATCATCGTCTACCTGGACACAATTATTACAACTGGATTGGAATAAGTCGGTCCCTGAGAGCCCTCATTATTATGAGGAGATGTCACGTGAGGAGGCAAAAGATGGAGACAAAGAACAGGAAGAATCCTCCCTTGTCATGCCAGCAGAGCTCGATTTTCTTGGTGATCGTTATACGTTTCGTGTGGCGGATGAAATGGATGCGAATCGTCTTCTCCCTTTCATGGGAGCACTGGGCGTCACCTTGGAAGAGCTTGGTTTGGACGAGACGGCGACGATGCTTCGTCCCTCTCATCTGACCACCTATGTGAAGTTGACCCAACGTCCGATCGGTATCATTCAGCAACGAGATGCAACTGAAAAAGAGATTCAGATCGTGCGACCCTCCAGAGGGTCCACCGATACCATTGTGTTTCTGGTCTTTCTTGCGGATGGTGGCACTGGTCTTCTAGAAGAGAATGGTTCTTCGCAATTGGCCATTGCGACCCTGCCTGAGCGCCTCATGGAAGCATGGAGGTCAGCGCCACTTGTGATGATTCGACCACGTCTCCCTCCTGCATCCTTGCGACCGATTGAACCCATTATCAATCCCGTCGTTCCTGCTCCTACCGTGCCATTGATCGCGCCACGACGTATCCGACGGCCACAGCGTGTCTCGCCTGTCAAGGACGAAAAATAAAGCCGTGGATCCTTTGGAGCCTAAGAAGGAAAGCGAAACGCAAAGGACGCCAGTGGTTTCTCCTTCTGGTCCCCTACAAAGTCGGGCTCCTCAGGCACAGGAAGAATGACACTCTGTTTGCTTCCCATGGCCACTGCACGTCGCCGACATTCGATCATGTCTTCTACCTCATCCGTCATGATGTTCAATCGCATCCGACGATACGAGGGATGATCAGGGTGAAGGATGACGAGATAGAGGTCCGCAATGACGATCCCATAATAGGTTTCCAGAATCCATTTGTAGACATTCAACTGCATCGTGTAATGCCAATAGTTCGTATCGGGCAGATGTTCCAGCGGAGCCAGCCCCGATCCAAAGGGGTTGTCCGATTTGATCTCTTTGGAGCGCTTCCAGTCATAGATGACAAATGCTCCGTCGGATTTGCGACGAAACACCATATCAATGGATCCGCATAGTTTGATCTTTTTCTCTCCTACCACAGGAACGGTGGAATCGGTAAAGACCTCCCATTCACTGCGATACGGTTCCAGATCGTCTCCACAGTCTGCCCAGAATTTCATAAAGTATTTCCATTCCACCGACTCCAGGACCGCGGGATGGATCTGTTCAGGCGCACCATGGAGGAATTGTTCAATGGCCAAGTGCATCGCCGTCCCCGCTTCGGATGCGATCTTTCCATTCTGAGACCACTCTGCCATGATCTCTTCGTCCGTGCGCCCGACGTATTTGCTGGTGGCCCAGTTAGGGCCCTTGCGCATTTTGGTGAGAATAGCTTTCCCATCAAAGTGCCCAAAGAATTCGTGAACAAATCCCGTGCACGAAATGTTTCCCTGACAGGATCCATTCACATAGTATTTGTGAGTGGGTTCATGGAAGGTAATGTGATCGTCTCGAGGATGATGATGAAGTCGCGTGAGATGCTTCCACGCTTCACGAGGCATCTTGTATCGGTGTGGTATCATAAAAAAGAGATCGTGGAATCAAATTTTATGGGGGCTCTTGGAAACCTTTGGCAGTGAAATGCCCTAAAAGGAAAATCCCGCGATCTTCATGAGGATGTGTCCGACCTTATTCTCTCCTTGAATACGACCCGATTTCCATTGTCCGCCCCACTCTGAGCCCACATTCGTCGCGGGCTGGCTGTAGAGAAGATACTTCCCTTGTGTCCGCGAGGCCTCCACAATCGCATGAAAACGCGCATCACGCTCCCAGCGATACGTGAGGGCTTCGCGCAACACATCCTCTTTCATGAGGTTCCATTCGGCATCGTTCAGCGTAATGCGGAAGGGGATTAGCGATTTCTTCAGGAGCGCATCCTTCACGCTCTTGGTCTCGGCGAGCAATCGTTCTGTCTCGGTATCGTCCATGATGATCAGTTGATCTTGTTTGCGTTCCACCTTTTTCATGAGACGCATCTGAAGAAACTTCTGGTGAATGGAGCCCTCGCGACTGAAGAGCGTCACGGCAAGATCGCGACCTCGCTCAGCAGGAGTGGCCGTTCGTGCCAATCTCATGGCTGCCATGTAGTGCTCCACAGAGGGATAGAGAATGGCGGGTCGTTCAGGATCGGGAATGGGGAACGGTGCGGAAAGGCTCATCCAGCGTCCCGCATAGAGATCTTTGAGCTGTAAGAGATCCGCAATGCGCACATTGGGTCCAAAGAGAAAGACCTCATTCAGTGTAAAGGTGCGAGCAGGCACGGTCGCCGACGGCTCTTGAACGACGGTAGACGGATCTTCTTTCTCATCATCCAATACTGCCTTATCAGCAACTGCAACCGCATCATCCACAGGAGCACTAACCGCAGGAGCACTAACCGCAGGAGCAACAACCGCAGGAATTCGCGGAGCATCCTGACGTTTAAAGATAAACCATCGATTCAAGAAGGAAAACTCTTTGACCGATGCTGACATCGGAAAGGACTGTTTTCCCTTTTCCGCCATCTGGTAACTGGCATCAAAGGTGTTCGTGGATGCACCAAGGCCAATCTCGGCCAGCTCCGTCTTCGTCAAGAGCCGAAACCCAATGTCCGCCAGTTTGGATTGGAGAAGGGCAAACGGAACGAGATATTCGCGATGAGTAGAACCAATACTAATAAATTCCACATCAATGGCTAATCCAACGGACGCATCATCATCTGTCAAGTTCTCCTGATCATAGGATTTGGTAATGGACCAAAGCGGGACATCTCCCTCCCATCCCTTCTTGGCATGATCCTTCTCCACCGATTGAAGCAATTGAAAGACCCTGTCTCCATCAAAGCAACAACCGATGAAGTATCCGCCCATTTTCACCGTGTCCGACAGATTCTGTAAGAAGCCATCCAACATCGTGCTGGATTCAAAGAAGTAGTGAATGGCAAACATACAAGCGGCCACGTCGGCCCCCTCTCGGAACGAGCCCGAAAGTTTGGTTTGAATGTAGGGAGGGAGAGGACCTTTGGGTTCCGCCCGTCCAAAGATCGATCGCATCATGTCCTGCTCTTCAGGCGCTCCTCCCGCCTCTCCTGACACAATGGACTTGGAGCTGTCACCAATGATAAAGGCCATCAGAGGCACCTTTTGCGGACCGAGTTCCGTGAGAGCCTCCACATATCGCTTGTAGGCACCATTGTCCGAATTGGTAATGTTCTCTCCTGCCTGATCGATTCCCACCACCATATTCGCCCGATTGAAGATCCACTTATACATATCACCACCCTTTCCGCATGCCAGGTCAAGCAGATTCTTCTTCCCGCCTTTCAGGACGCTCTTCAGGAGAATGCGATTTTTGATGTATTTGTTATGGAAGTCCTGGAGACCCTTCACGAGGTTCATGTTTTCTTTCGGAGCCTTGCGTTCATAGTATTTTTTCGTGATATCGGTTTCACGGGAATGGACCAGCGCCTGGACTTCCACAAGAGTCGGTTGTTCATTGCCCGTCTGAATCATGGATACCGTGACAGGGTCATGAATGGAGTTCCATACATCATTGGCGACTCCCGAATCATTCATCATTCCCTTGTATACGATGGCACCTTTCAGTTTCATGGCGCGAAGAAGGCGCTCCGTCTTGTCATGACGAATTCGAGAGGGAACCCATCGCCAACCAGGTTCTCTCGTCGGATCATATCGCATTTCTACGATGCTGCGAGGCGGGATGGGCTCATGAGAGTCCTCTGTCATGATATACTGCTCTCCCGTTTCACGTTGCACTTCCAGGATGCGGTGACAGGTATGCGCCATGGTATCCGTATAGTCCGTGGGAGTAAAGAGAATGGGCTGATAGCGGGAGGGGCCATCTCCCTCTTTCAAAAGGGGCTCTTGACGCAGAATGGTGGAACGCGGATCCTTGTGCTGGGCAGATGTCTCTCCACCAACATAGAGGCTCATGGTTTTGTATTGAATGGTCTGGTTGTTGCTCGGATCAATGCTGGTCGTGACTTTGTCCAGTGCGGGCTCATCTGGATCCTTTTCATAGACAATCAGGAAATCCACTGTGTTATCGATGGCCGGTTTCCATTTAAACTGATGTTTGAAGCGAACACCCGCCCGATCAGGGAGTGGCTCCGTGTTGCTGGTCAGAATCAGACCATCCGTGTGATAGATCCGTTTGGTCTCCAGAATGCGTGTCGCGCACCGCGTAAAGACGGACTCGTCCAGGGCCGACGCAAACTCAAATCGTTTCAGCATGACCATCAGGCGACTGGATTCCGCCATGCCAGGAATGATCGTTTTCGTATCTTGTGTCCACAGCGCATACCAGTTCTTCATGCGAACATACCGCGACATCCCATCTCCGTCCATCTGTCCCTCGGACGTGAACGTTGCAAAGGGGAGGCGAGAGACAGGGCGACCCTCTTCGTAGTAGATGTCAAAGAGGAGATAGTGATGAATGGCTCGTTTGTCATGGGACATCGTCACCCACTCTCCATCCACCATGGAGTTCGCACACGCCACATTTTGAAGACCCGTGCGATACACATTCAAACTCTGATCCAGCAGAAAGAGCTCTCCTGACGCATCCACCATGCCCATGGCGCGCAAGCCGTCCGCCTTGTCTGTCACATTGTATCCCGTGCGAATATTGGGAACCTCCTCTTGGATGTCTTTGGTCATGTTTTTCACCTGGAGAGTCACAGGTCCCACACCGCGAAACACGGGATCACGAAACTTGTCACTGCCTGTCAGAGTTCGGTAGTCGGATCGCACGCGTGACGCCACGGATTCCCGAATGAGCAGTGAATTTTTCTGAATGGCGCGAAGGACCTCTCCGCATCCGCGGATCAATGATTTGAGCGCGGCCTCAGGAGACGCTGTGTGTTCTGTCCCATGAAGCAACTCCACTTCCACTTCATAACGAGGAACCTCCATCAGCACATTATACTGAAGAAAACGCTGAGACCACTGGTATTCTTTGCGATCTGGATTGCTACTTGGGACAAAGGGGGATTGGCGAACCATGGACAGATCCACACGAATCCCGTGACCCTGAAAACTCCAGCGTCGGATCAATCGGAAGGCCTTGCGCAGGGTTGGCCACTGCTTGATGAGGTCCAGAATGCGCGGGTCCGTTGATGCAAGAGGTTCTTCGCGACGCACTTTGAAGCGCATATGATATTCGCGAAGATTCACATTGCTTTCTGGAGTGGCGCGGTCTTTGATCATGGAGGTGAAGTCTTTTCCTTCGAGGTTGTCATCACGGCAATAGGACTGAATGATTCCGAGACCATCCAGCGTAAACCGAATCTGATTCGGAGTAAGGATGTTCAGATAATCCTGTTGAGGGAGAACTGTCCACCCTTTCGCACGAATCCGTTGCGCAATGTGGAGAAATGTCGTGGAGTCCACCGCACCATCCTTTCCAAAGGTGGCCTCTAATTCCAAGAGGGGGTGGGTGAACCAATCTTTGACAAACCCGTCCAGCTGTTTGGATTGGTCGAGAGTGAGGTCCATTCTACTATTGAGTGACAAAAGAACCTTAGGCTTTCCTTTCTGTCTAACTAGATCCCTTGTCAATTTTTACTAGTGCTGAATGATCTGATAAGAAAAACGTGCTCCATCAAAGGCGCTCTGAATGACTTCAATGGCTTCGGAATAGTTACCCTGGTCATAAAAGAGGTCTACGAAGAACGCACGACGTTCAGGATAGGTATGAACCGTCAGATGACCCTCTTCTAGAAGATAGGTATAGCAATATCCACGGCCATGGGAGAACGTATGCCCTGTTTGCGCGACGACAGAACATTGTAAGTGATAGATGACGCGATCCCACACAGGGCGTCCATGAGTGATATCTGTTATCTGTATCAGACATTCTCTAGGCACGTTGTATCCGTGGACGAGAACATGGAGCCCCTCCTGATTCATTGTAGGGATACCCACATGCTATCTTTATACCTTATACCTATGCCCACGAGTGAAACAGCTGTAGGCTGGTAAGTTTTCCAAGGCGCACTGCAAGAACATCCTTGAGATGTTTTCGATCCGTCTCTTGCCAACTAGGAAGAGCAGACAGACGCTCCACTAATTCTACTTTCGTCGCCTCTACTTCGGGCCACTGAACAATCCATCCACGGGATTCCATGTCCACAATCCACTCACCGACCAAAGAAGAAAAGGGGTGTGCGGACGCACCTGAAGGCATGGCTACCCATCTCGCATGATGATCCGCGAGCCATACTGCGTTCTCTCTCTTCCAGTTCATGGGGTTGGAGGAGAAGTGAATCTCTCCTTTGACGCCACTAGGGACAGGCGCCTCCTTCCTGTCCTCGTCTCCTTTCCCGTTTCCCTCTTCCACACGCTCCTGAACAGCCTCTTTCATGATGACAAACTGGATCTCTCGAAGGTAGGCAATTCCTTGAAACAGATCATCATAGTCCTTCTCTTCCATCCGCGCTCCATGAAAGGCCTTTCCAATCAGCTCATAGAGGTGTTTCCGCTTTCGAGCAAGAGGGGTAGTGCGCAGTCTTTCCACCTCTTCCTGAAGAGTTGTTGTCAGAGCCATGATGAGTTCGGTGCGAACCGAGGGAGGGGCAAGCATGTAATAATGAGGATCGGACAAGCATGCAAACAGGCTAATGATTCCAGTAGGATACAATGAAAATGCAGTGTATCCTGGTAAAAGAAGGGAATCCAGTGATGTCTCTTTCACGATGGACATGCGAATCTCCATCGAATCCAGAGTGCGGGCTCGATGGGGATTGGTTTCCGCGTAGCGGAGTAATTCTTGATAGCTGACATTCTGATAGACACGAGCAGGGGTTGTCATGGTGACTCTACTTCCATTCATGTGATCCGACTTTAGGTATCACTCTCTTCTGGATCGGGGCGTGTCCGCAAATGTTCCAACTCTTTGAGACGATCCTCGTGTTCCTGATGTGTTTTAGAGCAAAACTGGAGATATTCTTTCATCTGTGAGAAGGCTTCCTCGGAAATGGATGACAGGTCAAAAAAAATACCATTGGAATTCTCTGTGTAGGTTTCCTTGGTTTTACGAATAATACGATAAATCTCTTCTTGTTCTGGTTTGGATAGTTGTTTGATGTTATCAAAGATTGATTTTCGTTCGTCGTAGGACATCTCTACTTCCGGATAGATCATCATCGTGTGAATTCACTCGCAGTCTATTTAGGACGCTTCGGACTCTGCCTCCACCTCAGGCTCCTCCACCTCAGGCTCCTCCACCTCAGGCTCCTCCACCTCAGGCTCCTCCACCTCGGACGCCTCGGACGCTTCGGACGCTTCGGACGCTTCGGACTCCACCTCGGACGCTTCGTAGGGTTCTGATTCTTCTTCGGACTCGGCACCATGAAGACGAAGAAACATGCCACTGGCAAGAATATAGGCATCCTGAATGGCAAACTTGGAGCGTTTCAATTCCACCTCCACCTGATCTCCAATCTTCACTCCGTCGTATTCCTGATTGCCAAGGTGGAGATCACGAGGCACTTGGATCCGAATGGCATTGCGATGATTAATGTAGAGACCCATCTGGTTTTTACGGATGACTTCACCCGTCACACGAACCCCGTCGGCAGGATAGATGACACGCCCCTCCAGCTTGACATAGTAGATTGCATCCCCCGTAAAACGGGCCGCCTCAAAGTGACCCATGGAGTGAGACAACAGTTTGATGGTGCCGGGAAGGACAAAACCGTGTTCTGAGCATTTCTCCTCCATCATCTGGATCGCTTTCTTGGTCAAGAGATCCTGAACGGTTTGTGATTTGATCTCATTGAATTCACGGGGCGTGAGGTTGATTTTCTTTTCAAAGAAGGCGGTGGATTCCATGGTGTGTCTACTATCTGAATCATCTCTTTGTTCAATTTTATGACGAGAAGTCGATCTCTCCTTTATGGCCTCTACTCACGTTCCCGCCCTTTTTACTGAGTCCACGAAACGAAGAGGCATGTCCCATATAAAAGGCCTGAACCGGGCGGAAAAACCATCGTTTTCCTTGAATCCGTGAGGCATCCATATACCGCAGGACAATATCCAAGAGGGTGCAGGCTCGCGTGGAATTTTCAATGGGACGTTCCAAACGAATGATATTTCTAGTGAGATCCAAATCATGTAGCCCTTCGGAGCGTAGGGCATCACCTAACTGAACCAATTTTGCAACATGCCCCGTCATATTGCTGACATTTTCACATTCCAAACCACGCTCCACCTTTTTTCCCGTATCAGGAGGGTCCGCCGTTTTAAAGACGATGCTCCCATTTTTGGACACGATAAATCCATAGAACACCCCTGCGTTTTTTCGATGAACGTGAAAGGCTTTCAGCACATCCGTATTATCCCTTTCTATTTCTTCCACAACAGAGGTTGTGCATACCGTCTCATTACACAGATAGTGGAGTTGGCCCGTCGCAGGGTCAAAGAGACGATGAACCACCAGTCGCCCCATCTGATACAGATCATCCTGAATCATTTGTGTCTGCTTTTCAGAGAAGACCAGTTCCTTCTGTTCCTCTAGAGAGATCCATTCATCCCATACATAAGAGAGAAGGGCGTGTTCAAAGGCTCTCTCATCCCGCTGAGGAGATGCATGAAAGGAGGTATGGAACCAGTAGATGATCTCCACCATATGAAGATATCGCTCCATGATCGAGGCATCACCGCGGGCCATCGCCACGCGCCGTTGTTCCAATTTCTCAGGAGGATCCCTGTGAGCGGCGTGCGTGGCCAACTCATGAATCCAGGATACCATTTCGGCCCAAAAGGAACCGATAGGATCCTGCTCCTCTGATTCGTTCTCATTAACAGGAATCACCTGTTGCTCTTGGGGAGAAGGAAGGTATGCATCACGCTTGACAGGAAAGGAGGCAGCCCGAACCGCAAGAGGGATCGTCAGATCGGTATACACATTTGGCTGAAAGACATAATACCCGTTACAATATCGAATGTATCCATGCAACTCGCGATGACGAATTTGAAATGATTTATTATTTACGATGTCTTGCAAGAAGTCCACTGCAACGTGACGAGGAATCTCTTTTAAGATATCCCACATATCCTCTGTTGCATAAAAAGACTGCTTCTCAAACAGCTCACGAATGAGCTCTTTCAATTGATGAATGCGCCATCGTGCAGAATATTCATCGTAAGTGGAGTCATCGATTGTGATACGACGAACATCCACTTGAGGTTGACAGGTATAGTCGCAGGTTTCAATCCAATCGCATACGGCGGTAAAGGGCATATCGTTAATGTTCACCTCTTCGCGGATCAGCCCTTGGGCATCCACTTCTCTCATAGGGGGCTGTCCCTGAATCAGGATCGCATCATGGTTCAAGTTACAATCCATGGCAGACTGTTTCATCACACGGGTAACCCGACCGATCAGCACGGCCTTCTTAAATCCCACACGATAACTGTATAAATCGGCGGTTTCCCGATCATCATCAGGGAGTGTCGCAACATACAAATACACGGTGTTGTTTCGCTTCTCTATGGGAAGTGCGCAATGGGACAGATAACGAATGGCACGTCCCAAAATCTGCTCCGTTTTGTTCAAATGGAACCAGGAGTCCAGCACATGCGTTTCGCGAACAAATCGCAAGTCCACACCTTCTGACGCAATCTGCGATCCAATGATAACTTTCATGATCATTCCTGTAGCGTTTTCAAAGGATCGCTGGGCAGTAATAGTTTCCTCATTGTGTGGAGAGAGTGCGGTGTCACCTGTGAGGACTCCATAGTAGGCGGGGGAAAATGCATGGTTGGCTCCCGCGTGTTCCCTTTCTTTCCGAGAGCAAGAGGCACATTGGCGCCCTCCTTCCGCTTGGATCCCATCCATCAACAAAGAGCGTTTTCGTCCAAAAGGAGTATATCCATTTGCCTCTAGTGCCAGACAGAGCGGAATGGCACCTCCACTGACAAAACGCGTATACAAAAAGATACATCCTTCTGCCGTGCGAATGCGCTGGATCAACGCATCAAACTTGGGACTATAGGAGGCGAGTGCGCCGACAGCGAGCCAAGAGGGGGGCACCTTGGAGCGATAACGGACTTCTCCTGACTCCATCTCACGATGAAATACGCTGAGCAGGGCGCCCTCATTGGTTCGTCGGAAATAGGCCTCATAGGTATCTCCCTGAGTCGATTCTGTCGCAGGAAAGACGATGTTTCCCGCATGAATGAGACCCTGTAGATCGATGGTGTTGATTCCACCGCCTGGAGAGAGGGCATTCATGAACACGCGAGATGCCTGAAGCGCATGTCCTTGAAGGGGGACAGGAAAAAGTGGGAGACGCCGATAATAGTCACGATCTTCTTCTAACAAGGGAGTTCGTCGTGGATTGAGAGTGGGATAGGCGGGAAGCTGTGCGATTTGTTCAGGGAAGAGGCGAATAGGAAAGGATAGGGGATTTTCTCCTCGCATGAAACTGACATATCGCTGGGCAATACGCGACAAACGTTCCACACCCTTGTCCAGGAGTGTTCCCTCGCGATCAAACAGGTCGGTCTCCGTAAGAGTGGCCTTTTTATCGTTCATCAACAATAGGTTCAGCATGAACACGATTTCACGATAGCTGTTATACATGGGGGTGGCCGTTAGTGCGCAAAACTTCATGCCTTCCGAATACATCAGGACGTCGCGCAGAAAAGGAGTCAATAATTTACCACCCGCGGCATCTCCTTTTTCCGCTTTCCCTCCTACGTCTACGATCGCATCTTCACCCTCTGCGATATCGCGAAGATTGTGGGCTTCATCCACGATCAACAGTTTTCCACTAAACGCATTTCGGATGGCGCGTTTTTTATAGATCTCGTTCTGTTCATCGGTTTTTCCTGAAACGCCCTTGATAAGGGATTGAATATAGTTCGCAAAGGAAATGTAGGCGAATACTTTGAAGCGTCGTTTGATCATTTTGTTCACGGCTTTTTCAATAACACCGATGTTGCGCTCATACATCATGTTGGTCAGCTTCAAGTAGGTGGTTCCCGTGCATTGAGAGGCTGTATTGGGTTCATTTCCATGTCCGATCACGACCTTGGAGGAATCAAAGATTGTGCGAAAGAATCCCTGTTGAATCGTGGGAGGCGCAATGAGAATCACCTGTTGATGGGGAAAATGTTCGAGCCAGGCCTCCATGATTTGAACGGCTGCACATGTTTTACCGACACCAACTCCATGATAGAGGAGGGCAGACATGTAGGGCGTCTTGGGTGACATGAAGTTTGCGACAAACCGCTGAACGGGGGTGACTTCGAAGGTGCCTTGGTCTTCACAGGGATTCGCACGTGGTTTCCAGGTCGTTTGGAGAGACTCCGCAAATTCCCGTTTGGATAATAGCTTCTGTAGAAATTCGCGATCCATGACATCAGGATAGGCACCTGTTTCTTGTTCCCAGCGTGTCATGGCCTGGGAGGGAAAGAGGTCACGACGCTGGAGTTCTGCGAGGATGATATCACGCTCGGAAAAATCGGTAGTGAACTCCCAGCGCTGTAGCAGTTCGGCTTCGGGAAGGGATCCGAGAGGACCTGCAACCTGTTCGGGTTGTTGAGCCACTCGTTGAGGACGTCGAATGGATGGGCGCACGGGTGCCACGGGGGCAATCGGAGCAATCGGAGCAATCGGAGCAATCGGAGCATCGACAGGAAGGCCAACAGGAGCGTCCGATGCAAAAGAAGGCATCACTTGTCTGGGACGTCGAATGGTTCTCATACGACTCATGGATGCCTGAATCGGAGGAATGTCATTCGCAAGAGAATTCAAAATCACGGGGGCAAGCACAGGTTTCTCTTCCACAGGTGCCTCTTCTATAGGGGCAATAGGTGCTATAGGTTCTTCCACAGGTGCTATAGGTTCTTCCACAGGTGCCTCTTCAGGTGCCTCTTCTATAGAGGCAAAAGGTGCTATAGGTGCCTCTTCTATAGGAGCAAAAGGTGCCTCTTCTATAGGAGCAAAAGGTGCCTCTACAGGTTCTTCCATAGGGGCAAAAGGTGCTACCACAGGTTCTTCCATAGGGGCAAAAGGTGCTACCACAGGTTCTTCCATAGGGGCAATAGGAGCCTCTTCCACAGGGGCAACAGGCGCAACAATAGGAATAGGCGCAGAAACAGGTGCAGGTTTTGGTACAGCGACGGATACAGGTCGTGTGATGGGTCTACGTATCGGCATGGGAACAAAATCAGCAACAGGGGATTCTTCCAGTGAGGAGGACAAGGGCTTTGCCATAGGCAGGGGCTGTGCCATAGGCAGGGGCTTTGCCATAGGCAGGGGCTTTGCCACAGGCAGGGGTCGTGCCACAGGCGCTGGTGCAGGAACAGCCACAGGAGATGTCTCTTCATCGCTGTCGTTTGCGAATGGATCTTTAAATGTTTTTTTAAGCGCCGCCATTCTATGTAGGACATCATAAATTAGAGAAGGGAATCTATCACGCCTTTCGGTCAGGCTTACGCCTTTCGAGACATGGACCGATGAGAATCCAACGTAGACACAGGGTAGAAATTCTTCATGATGTTCCCAGCTTTGAGCAGGAGTTCCTGCTTTTCGATATGATCCGGACGAATCTTTATCATGGCCTCCTCTAAGGAACACCATTTGATTTCAGAAATTTCACGTGTCATATGGGGATTCTGCGGGTTCATCTGAACGTCCACATGGGGATGACAGATCGCAAAATAATATTTATGGCAGTAATGAACCTGATTGGATCCAAAGAATGTTTCTGAGACAGACTGTGTATTATGAATGACGGAATAATCACCGCGATGAAGACCCGTCTCCTCTTGAAACTCGCGCATGGCACATCCCATATCGGTCTCATAGGGGTTCCGTCGGCCCTTTGGAAATCCCCATTCACACTCCGTCCATGTCGTCGGATAGCGCTCTATCAATTCTGGAATTCGATGGGCCATTTGGGAAAAACGCTGCTCGGAGGCATGATATTCGCTCTTATGGGATCGGACGCCCGATGACCCTCCCCACATGTGCTGCCACAATTGCTCAAAGGATAGTGTGCGAAGAAGTTCGTGCTCTTTCAGAGTCATTCCTTGTAGGAGTTTCCCCATGTATTCATCGTGATGAGGGTGATACTTACCGCGTATGAATTCAACAAAGGACATGGAATCTTTTCGTTGAATCAGTAGAAATTGGAGGCTGTCTGTGGGATTCCGAATAGAACACGAAGGAGAAAACAGGGACTGTTGATGGGCGTCAGACGGATACCGCATCGCAATCATTCCATAACTGGTGACAGGAGATAAACAGGAACGAAAGACGTGACCTGGGAGGCCACAGTTGGTACAGTGGGGGATACGGTGGAGACCATCCATGCTAGGCAACCACACCGTTTCCTCTTTAGATATGCGTGCGCCTCATGAGTGCGTCACACACATTCGGCGCAGAGATGCGTGTCGCGGTGCCTCACGCGCCTTATAAAAGATACCAAAGAACGCACCGTGTAATAGAATGCAGTTTCCCCCGCGTGTATGGGGACCCTTCTTTTGGCATACGATTCATTTGGTCGCGATTGGCTATTCCAAAACTCCAACCTATACGGATAAAAAATGCGCAAAAGACTTTTACGAATCTTTGGCTCACTTGCTCCCTTGCCCAGTCTGTCGCACTCATTATGCGGCTCATTTGACCGCCCATCCTCTGACACCCTTCCTGGATTCACGCACAGATCTCATTCAGTGGACGGTCATGCTTCATAATGCGGTGAATAAGACACTCGAGAAGCCCCTATGGACGCTAGACGAAGTCATGCAATACTATGAGCGTCTCGGTCGGCGCGATCGCTCTCCCGTGTGGACGCCTGAAGACATGGCCGAAGTGGATACCCGCTCGTTCATCAAGGGGTTTATTACAGGAGGGATCCTCTTGTCTACCGTGGGGGGCGTATGCTATATGCTGGGTCAGACTCACGGAGGGACCTAAAGCGCAAACTTCTCCATCCCCACCAAATGACGCAGTTCAAAGAAATGATGTCTGAACAACGGGTGCGTCTTGATATATTCGCGAATACGATCTGCAATTTCTGCGGCACGAACTGCATCCTGACGCATCGTAGAGAGATAATATACTGCGTAGAGTCTAACATATAAATCCATATTAGCCTCTGGCAAATGTTCATCAAATGACGCAATCATCGAACGGCATACCTCTTGGCATTCTCGGTCATAGCCCATATAAAAATATTTCATGACGATATTGTGATATATATAGACCAGTGATTCGGTTGGTTTAATCATGTTATGCACTGCTTGCTGGTAGTCTCCATAGCCTCGTTGAATATCGTCATAAAATTCGTCGAGCACCTCCAGGTAGCAGTATTCTTCATGATGTCCGACCCCCTGATGAATCGTGCCCCTTATGACCTCCTGAAGACGTTGGAGAATAGGGCGACCGATTCGTTCTGAGCATGTAAAGAAGCATCCCACTGCAACCCATCGTGCCTGCTGATAATAGGCGCGTTTCCATTCAGCCTGTTTGTATTTTTTGTCCTCTACATTGAGGATCATGAGATGGAAACGGTCTGTGATTTGGTGTAATGTGGAGAGTAGTCGACGACTCAATTGACCATCCATACACACTTTAGACCCCATTTTATTGAGGTTACTATCAATCCAACCGAACCTTGAACTCTTGAAATGATTCTCCCCCATCGTCCGAAGCACCAGGTTAAATTTATTAAACACCACCACCGTGCTCTCCACAGAAATCCGCGCATCTCGTGTTGGCCAATAGACTTCACGATTGGCACGGATCTGATCGGCAAATTGATAGGCCCATAGATCCTCTACTTCTACCGAAATCACACGGGTGATGCTCTCTAGATGATGGGCACGACGGCGCTCCACAATATGCTCATAGAGCTCTTTGTTACAATAGATGACAAGATAGCACGGAACGGCCAAGAGCGCCTCCATGCCCTGCAGAGTATCAGCGAGACTTCGGCTACCTGCATGGTATTTCTGTAAGAGAAAGCATCCCGTCGTCAATGTGCAGTCCGGTAGGGTCGCCATATTGATGCTACACGGACAGGGGTGTTTATGCTCCATTCAAAAACGAAAGGAAGTATCAGAGAATGGCAACGAAGAAGGCCCAGGTTCTTAATCAGATTGATAGGATTGCTGGTCAGCCAAATGATAAGGCATCCATTGTGGGAAAGGTATCTTCTTGGATGGAAAAGAAGCCCGCGAACTCTTCAAGTTCTACAGGCTCCACAGGCTCCACAGGAATCTCAGGACTCTTTGGACGTCTCTATTCGAATGCGACAACCAGTATTGCAACAACGGGTGTTGCGGCAACAAATGCCATCGCATCTTCGACGAGTGCAAACGGATTTCAACTGTCTAGCATGATTGCCTATGTCTTTGCAATCCTCTGTGTTCTGTTGATCATCATTTTATTTGTCCATTTCTTCATTACCCCTATCTTCCGTCTTCGCCCTGGCACTCCGGGTCTCATTCCTGTTCCAGGGTTTGATGATGGAATCCTTTACTGGTCCTCATCCTCTGCTCTCCTTCCAAATGCGAGCCTCCCCATTCGCAGTCAATCCTATGGATATTCCTTCCACGTAGATATTTTTATTGAGAACCCCCTTGCCTTCTCTTCTACCCCTCGTCTCTTGTTTCATCGCGGAGGAGTCCTGAAAGAGGGGACACCTTCAGGAAAAACCCTGCTCAGCATTCTACAACGATATAATGTGGTAGTGGCATTAACACCTGATACGAATGATTTGATCGTGTCAGTATTGAATAAAAACCATGGAATGGAAACCAGTATCCTCTCTAACGTTCCTGTCCAAACCCCGTTTCGGCTGAGCACGGTGATCATGGAACAGGGAATGGAGGTCTACCTCAATGGACAATTGATGAGGACACGGCGATTTCATGCACCTCCATTGGACATCACAGGTGATATCGTTCCCGTGCCAGGTCTTGCTACGCTTCGTCAACTGAAACTATGGGGGCGCATCCTCAACGCATCCGAAATACGAGAGGCGACCCCTGCTCTCACTACGGCAAAAGACTTTAATCTAGGCCCCATCCCTTCTTCTACGTCATGCACATCTCTCTCCGATGCATCTACTTCCGCGATGGATGCAGCAACAGCGGCGGCAGCGTTGGCCACTGAGAGAGCATCCAGAATATCCACCCTATTGTCTGAGGGTTCCGCACTCTTCACAGAAATAGGAACAGGACTAGGAACAGGAACAGGAACCTCCTCGTAGGAATCCCCTCAGAGAAGTAGATAGGATGGAGATTCTTCCCCTTTTGTTACAAGCAGGTGTTCTCGCCTGTATCATCTATGTGATCTACTTGATCATGTATCGCCCATCAGGCCCGCAGGATGTATTGTCCTCTTTAACTCCATTGAACACCAAGACCGACGTGATGCTGCCCGATGTGACACAAAAAAAAATACTGGGTTCCAGTGGATCTTCCGTCATGGGATTCTTTTATCTGAAAGGAGGTGACCGCACAGCCCGTTATGGACAACGATATCTTCCACTGATCCAAGTGGAAAACAATTGGTTTTTTGAGTTGATGGGAGGATCTCATGAAAAGAATAAACAAACCACCCGTCTTCGCGTGAAAACAACGCAAGGTCGTCTCAAAGAAGAGATCATTGATCTTCCCCCGATTCCGATGCAGAAGTGGGTGTTCATTGCCATTCTTCGTGAGGGCCGTCGATTTGATGTGATTTATGATGGTCGCATTGTTGCCTCACAGCGTCTAGAGAATTATCCTGTCGTCATTAGCAGTCCATTGTCTGTGGGACAGAAAGGTCTAGGAGGTTCCGCCATCCACGTGATTGTCCAGGAAAATCGCATGACTCCTGTCGATGTAGAAAAAATTCACTTGACATATGTGGATAGCAATCATAATATCCTGGAAACCAATTCGATTGACATGCTTCTGCCGTTCCCCAAGTTATCGGCACAATGCCCTCCCGGTTTACCATGTAGCCCTCTTACCTCTCCTCCACAGAATGGAATGAAACAATGGAAATCGCCTTATGCCTGAATGAATTCAGGAAGATTATCCTCAGCTCTGACAGAACATGAACGCAACCTCCCATGAACCAGCACCGCTTCATTATATGATCCCGTATATGCTTGTTTTTGTGAGTCTCCTTGGTATGTATTATTTGTATCAGTATCTATTTGGTCTGCGCATGGGAACTCCTACTACACTGGTCCCTTCTACACGATCCGCCACGACTGATGCCAGTCAGCCGATCATCGTCCGTGCCGATCAACTTCCACGACTGTTTGAAGGAGGAGAATTCACGGTTTCCACCTGGATCTATGTGTCCAATTGGTCCTATCGATCCGGATTGATGAAATCCATCTTACGCATAGGTGGTCCGCAATTTGACACCTTTCGGATCTATCTGGGAGGACGAACCCCAAAACTTCACATCCGATTTCATACGCATGATCAAGGAATGCCACATCGTCATCGTGCGGAGGATGATCTGTCTAAGGCGTCTCTCACTACCCTCTTTACGACTCTTTCGATGGACAATGACACTGGTAAGGGTACCCCTCTGTGCGATCTGCCCGAGATTGACCTTCAACGATGGGTTCATCTGACCGTGTCTGTGAATGCCAAAACAGTGGACGTCTATACGGACGGAAAGTTGGCCCGTTCCTGTGTTCTTCCCGCACAATACAAAGTGGATTCCAGCGGATATTCTGCGAGCATCTTGGACTACGGTGGGTTCGGCGGACAACTGTCTACGACGACGATGTATGATACCGCATTGAATCCCGAATCAGTTCACACGCTCTACATGGCAGGACCTGAACCCATTACCTCATTTGGAGGGTGGTTGGGGTCTATCTTTGCGCCAGGAGTCTCTCTTTCGTTGAATGTCGCATAACCCCACATCGCATACACCAGACGCTGTGGGCGCCCCTATAAAATAAATCATACAAACTAGTAAAAGGGATGGCAGGCAATGCAAACAACGCACGCAATGCAAACCCTGCAGGCCCCAATCAGGCAGAAAATGTAAGTAGTGGTGTGCTATCCGTCATTACAGACATCGTTCAATCAGATGTGATCGCACAGGCGCTCTATGCGGTTGTTCTGGTAGGATGTATCTATCTCTCTTTTGTGTTCGTGGAGATGATGGCAAACTATATGAACCGCCTTCATACGAACCGAACGGAGCTTATCCCGAACACCTGTCCGACCGATGTGCGAACCAAAATCATTGGTCAGAATCCAAATGCGGCGGGATCCAAACCGATCTCTCTGTCATCCAATGAGAGAAGTGGAATTGAATTTAGCTACTCCTTCTTTATTAATGTCAATCCGTCCTCTTTTCGCCAAGAACAGGGTCTGCTCCATGTGTTTCACAAAGGATACAGTTCTCAATTTCCTCTGTTAGCACCCGGCGTCTATTTGCGATCCGATACGAATACCCTCCGTGTCTATATGAATACCTACCGCACATGGAACAATTATGTGGAAGTGGACAACTTTCCGATCTCTAAATGGGTTCATGTGGTGATCAGTTGCAATGATAATGCGTTGGACATCTTTATCAATGGAAATCTGTCCAAACGACACTCCTTTGATGGATTTACTCCGTATCAGAATGATCAGGATATTATCTGTTTCAGTCAGCGTCAAATGAAACTGGATCGCTCCCATGTCCCCTCTGTGGACGAGAACGGCTTTCAAGTGTATGGTGCCATGAAGGGCTATCTCAGTCGTCTGACGTATTTTAATTACGCGTTGTCATATTCTGAGATTCAACAGCTGTTGTCAGAGGGTCCCTCGACCGTGATGGATTCGGATGTGATGGATTCATCGTCTGCGCCCTATTTGGATGATACGTGGTGGACGAATAACAACTAGGTGGAGACGCAAGCGTCCCCACACCCCTCTCTTATGAAGAGGGCGTGAATTTACCCCTATAGAGGCAAACCCATACCCCTATGGAGGCATTCTGCCCCCATACCCCCTTCTCTAGGAGAAGACGTATATTTTCCTATATTATATGGGCACTTAACCTATACCCCCTCCATAAGTGATAGGGTAGATTCATGTCCGCTCTCTAAAAGTTAGGTGTAGAAACAAGTCCGCTCTCTAAAAGTTAGGTGTAGAAACAAGTCCGCTTCACGGGAGAGGGGGCACGGGGGAAACGAAGTGTCCCCCGCCTACTTAAATTACATATATCACTATGTAATTAATGAATCCCCTCATTTTGCGCTATTGGTGCGCCCCCATGTTTACCTATGGCGCCATACGAGGCTATCGTGCCGAATTACCATCTTATCAGAACCTTCTATCAGACAACATATGTAATTCTGTTGCAAATGGATGTGTGTATGCTAGCCCTTTTGGCCCTATAAAGTTGTTTCATACAGTGGATCGTTTTGAAATCAAGGCGAGACAACTCGATCCTATGAACTACCCTGTCGTCTATATGGAGGGGCGAGGTATGAATCGAAATGTGCTTTTATAATATGGAGGCATTCTGCCTCCACATAAGTCTAAAGGATCTTGATCTATACTAGTAACACCAATGCCTGGTGGTGGATTATTTTCTCTCGTCGCCTACGGAGCACAAAATGTCCTCCTTAGTGGCAATCCCGATTTCACCTATTTCTATAAAACCTACAAGAAATATGCGCATTTTGCGGAAGAATCAGTGACCTTCGCCATGGATGGCCCACAGGATCTCCTTTACGATCAGCCCGTCCAGGTTCGCTTTAAAATCCAGCGTATCGCCGATCTCGTTCGTGACATTTATTTTGTCTTTGAGTTGCCCGATATTTATTCCAAGTTTGTCAATCTACCCACCGCATCGGGCCGAACGGCCCAATACAACTTTGCATGGACGCGGTATATCGGTTGTCATATCATTCAGAACATGGCGTTTTTCATTGGTGGTCAAAAAATTCAGGAATGCGGTGGTGAGTATTTGATTGCCAAGGCGCAATGCGACATGGATTCACGCACTTATCAAAAATGGCAGTCCCTCGTGGGAGATGTGCCCGAACTCTATGATCCTGCAAATGGTCTCTATAATGGCGGTGACTCACAAAGCGGATATCCCACCGTGTATAATCGTAATGGTCCCACAGGATCTACGACTACGCCTCCCAATGTAAACCGTCCTTCCATTGCGGGCCGACGTATGTATGTTCCCCTCCCATTGTGGTTTGCAGAATCCACCTTTGAAGCGCTCCCTCTGGTGGCACTCCAGTATCATGAGTGTGAGATTCAAATTACTCTGCGCCCGATTCGCGAACTCTATCGCATCCTAGACAAAAATGGTGTTCAAGTGGCGCCTGGTTATGAGTTTCATCCGTCCCCGATCCCCTCGCAACCCGACAATGTCTATTATACCTCGGTGTCTGACATCAGCGACGTGACCATCAATCAATTTCTGACGGACATTGGAACGCCCGCTCCTCTCCTCCAATCCTGGGCCTTTCAGCCCCGCATTCAGATGACCTATGTCTATGTCACAGACGAGGAGCGTCTCCAGTTTTCGTCCGAATCTCTCTCCTATCTGGTTCGACAAGTGACAACCTACCAGTTTGATTCTATTTCCTCACGACAACTGGTGGAGTTGGATACGCACAATCCTGTAGAGCGCATCTTGCTTCTTCCACGACGTTCTGATACGATTGCCTATCGAAATGAGATTTGGAATCTGACGAACTGGGTGAATCCTGCCAAACCTCCTTTTCTTCCTCCTGGGGGATGGCCTGCGAATGTGACACAAGCCGGCTCCTCAGGCCAAATTGTTCTCAATGGTCAGCGGTCGATTGTTCGCTCCCTATCCATCTTAGGAGATGGAAACCCTCTTCAAGAGGAGAAACCGATCACCTATTACAATCAGGTTGTTCCATGGAAATACCTGAAGGGTCTCCCCGACCCCGAGATGATTGTCTATCCTTTTGGACTAACCTCGCCAACGCCTCAGCCTGATGGTAGCATCAATAGCAGTCGCATTAAACTATTTCAAGTGGACCTCAATGTATATCCACTTCCTGCTAATAGTCTCTATCAGTATAACATCACGATGTATGTGGAGAGTTTAAATTGGGTGACGATCACCTCTGGAATGGGAGGGCTCAAGTATGCACTATAAGCATGGCCCTATGAGATCAAGCGAGTATGCGAGGCTACAACAGATTCATTAAAATCCGTTGTGGACATAGAATGTCAAAGGAGACAGAAAAGGAGTCCATGTTTCAGTCTTTTCAAGCGGTTATTTCTCGTGTGACACAGGCAACGAACTATGTCACACAGAAGATACCCTTCTTTTCTAAAGATACACGCAACAAAGATACACCCAACAAGGACAAGGATACAAAAGAAAAAGCATCTACGGACTCCTTTGCAGACTCTCCTCCCTCTGTGCCCCCTCCAAAAAACTACACAGTGCTTGCCACGTCTCTCACGGATGTCGTGTCGATGCTACAGGCACCACCAACTGACTCAAAGGGTCTCCGTGACACGCTAACAAAGGGAACAGCCATTCTTCAGGACCTGAAAGGCACCCTTCTTCAAGGAGACCCGAGCATCCGCGATCAGTCTCATGCCAGTGCGATCACGGATGTGATTCAAAATCTGGAGAAGTTGTCAAAGGAGTCTGTCACGAATGTGAACACCTCTAATCTCACTACTGTCATGGCCATTGCCACGACGACCCTGAATACAGTAGCAAGCACAATGACACAAGTGAGTGCCTCAGGTATTTTTAATAAAATCATAGAAATCATACAGCAATTGATCTATCCCCTGTTGATTTTGTATCTGGCCTCTCTTGTTTCGAATGAGATGATTGTGTATCCAGCTCCCATTCGATTTCTCTTTTTCCTGTTTGTGTTGACCTTGTGTTCTGTTTTTTCTCCTGCAACTGTGGTCCTGGTTTTTTATTATCTTGTCAAAGCGGGATACAGTTACTATCGGAATGAGCTGGAAGATCGTGATGGGGACACAACGCCCATCCGTATTTACCCACGAATCTTTGCCATTATGCCCATCACGACCACACCTGGGACTTCCTTCCTTGGACGCTTCTTCAAATATCCTTTTTATTATCCGAAAACGGAGGAGGACCGAAAGGAGTTGGAGCGAACGGATGGGGGTGGCAATGGGAAAAAGAGCATCATGGATGAATACATGGAGGCATTACAGGAATCCTTTCCGTATGGAGACACAGTAAAAGGGTCGAAACCATTTGTGGAACGATATGCGACGGTAGAAAAGAACATGAAACGGATTCATGCGGCACCTGTAGTTCCTGTCGTTTCTGCTCCTACTGTATCAACGGACAATCTTCCTCCTACCATAAAAAGAGCTCCTAACTCAATAGAGGTTCCTTCTCGTTCACCCCCCAATGTCATTGTTCCAAAGGTGTCTAGCAATGTATTGAATACCTCCAAGGCGCTACCCGCGGTCATTGCTTCGAATACCTCGATTGCTTCGAATGCTTCGAATGCTTCGAATGCTTCGAATGCTTCGAATGCCTCCAAGGCGCTACCAGCCGATCCTAATGCTTCTAAGGCGCTACCCGCGGTCATTGCTTCCAAAACGCTACCAGCTGTTCCTAATGCCTCCAAGGCGCTACCAGCGGTCCTTGCCTCGAACGCCTTGAATGCCTCGAACGCCTCCAAGGCGCTACCAGCCGTTCCTAATGCCTCCAAGGCGCTCCCTGCGGTGATTTCCTCTACTTCCACAAGTGCTGATATTCTTGATGTGATGGCCTCTAATGGATCCAAGATACCTGCGCCTAAGGCGGTCCCTAAAGCTGTCTCTACGATGTCTGCAGTGATTGCATCGCCCCAATGGGGAGGCGCAATCAAAACAAGGAGTCCCACCTCAGGTGGATGGTTATGGAATGGTATCTAAACACTCTCGCATGTGAATACAGAAATGACGATCGTCGTATCCGTCGTCACTCCTACGTATCAGCGTCGCCGTTTTATCCCTGCCCTTCTGGAAGTCTATCGCCACCAGACCTTTCCCAAAGAGCAAATGGAATGGATCGTGTTGGACGATGGTCGTGACTCGGTAGAGGATTTGTTTCAAGAGGCATCGAAAACGATCCCCCATCTACGATATCTGAGAGTAGATGAAAAAATGCGGATTGGCGCCAAACGAAACCGCCTGAACCAAGAGGCGCGCGGAGAGATCATTGTGGCAATGGACGATGACGATTATTATCCCCCTGATCGGATTCAGTCTGTGGTGGAAGCGTTTCGGAAGAATCCGCAATGTGATCTTGCGGGTTCGTCTGAAATGTATTTATACGAAATGAGCACCCAGCGTCTCTATTCTTCGGGTCCCTTTGGGCCCCGTCATGCGACGAATGGCACCATGGCATGGCGAAAACGATATTCCGATCTTCATCGGTATGATGAGTATGTCACGCATGCGGAAGAAGCGTCTTTTTTACAGAATTCTCCCATGATTCAACTGGATCCCAAGAAGACCATTCTGGTCATGTGTCATAGCGACAATACAGTTGAGAAGATTGCACAGCATACACAGCATGCTCATCCCGCATTCAAGCGTCTCTCTTACCGATTAGAGGATCTGGTGACGAACCCTCTCCTCCTTTCCTGGTATCAAAGCCACACCTAAAGCACAGAAGAATGGCATATAACAAAGCGCACATGGCCCTCTATGATACTCTTTCTTTAATCAATGATGTCTATCATCAATCCTTTCCACCGTGTGATCAACCCCCATTGCCCATCCCTCGTATCCGTGGTTCCCTCTATCCGCATCAACAAAACATGGTCCGCGCCATGCATCAATATCGCGACAAAATGATACACGGTTATGTGGTTGGATCTACGGTCGTGAATGGAAAAATCGGTATCGTGGCGGATCCTGCGGGATCAGGAAAGATGCGAAGCATTCTGGCCTATTTGTCTTCTTATTCTTTTTATTCTCATGGCACCATGACCTCCGAACTGTCTCCCGCCTCTTCCACCTATTTCTTCTCTCACGACATGTATCGCCATTCTGCCACGCGATCGGTTCATCTGATCGTGGTCCCTCACTTGTTGATGGAACAATGGAAAAAAGAAATTACGACGCATACAACGCTCCCCCACGTTCTCGTAGAAAACAAACGACAACTACAACACGCCATTCTCGCAGAGGATATGGTAGAACACAAGCTCGTGATCACAAGCAACAAATGCTTTAAAGCGGTTCAAGACTATGCGACAGAGCACCAGATTGAATGGAACCAAGTGTTCATCGATGAAGCCTCCTCCATCTATCTGCCGTCTATGTCCACCCCCATTCGCTTCCAATTTCTATGGCTCATCACCAATGAATGGATCCCCCTTCTCTTTAAACACCCCATCATTATGAAAAGTAACCTGTATGCGCTCAAGGATCGTGTCCTTCTTCATCCCGAAGCGGAACATTGGCTTCTCCAAGATCCCACGGTCCCCTATGAACAAACCCTCGCATCATCCTCTTTCTTTAAAGACTATCTTCCGTTTTATCACCCTTACCGATCACGAATGGTCCTACGAAATGGGGTGGAATCTCTTACGACGAGTATGGGGTTGCCCGAGATCGTAACCCGCACGATCACATGCTGTCCCACGGTGACGCTCTCCTCCCTACGAAGTTTTCGGATGGTGACACATCGTTCTACGACGATCTCTCCTGAATCGGTCCCTCTTCTGTTTCATGCGCTCCATGTGGAACAGAAGGAATGGCAAGAGTATCGGGCCCATCAGCCGACGACGAAGCATGCCCTTATTCAACGCAAAGTGGAGGAGAATGAGTGTATGATCTGTTTGGACAACTGTGTTCACCCCACTTTTCTATCGTGCTGTCATCAGCTCTATTGTGGAGGGTGTCTTCTTCAGCATGCGATCATGAGCCAACGATGCCCCACGTGTCGCGAGCCAATTAGTGCAGCGAGTATGTGTGGTGTCCAACCCATTCTTTTTCATGCACCGATGCGCAGCCGAAAAGAGGTCTGTCTGGATCTTCTTCGGACGAC
>Ga0114978_10000590_pt1 | contig 31098 bp, 40 predicted proteins | sample S_140212_EF_Meta_FD_87027 | JGI IMG/M metagenome (GOLD analysis project Ga0114978, IMG submission 87027) | Freshwater microbial communities from Lake Simoncouche, Canada to study carbon cycling - S_140212_EF_MetaG | ecosystem: Environmental > Aquatic > Freshwater > Lake | place: Lake...
GTGGGCCCCAATACATTATTTGTGGGGTTCAGTAGCACCTGGTATCCCTGGCAATTAACTAACGGGGACTATGCTATTAATGAGCCTAGTAAACCACACAATAAGTATACTGGCCCTGTAATAGATGACAGTATACAAGTTAATTTTGCTAAACATGCTATTGTACAATATACTGAATATATAAGAAAAGCTAACAATAACACTAAAATCATATTGGGCGGTAGTAAAGTCTATATGTATTTTCTACCATTAATTGATAATTTCTTTATTGGATATAGTGATACTATGATTATAGACTATGCAAATAGTTTAAGCGGTCGTGGGCAGAAACGTTTATTCAGTAAGATAGTTGATTATGATAGCAAAGCACGTGACAGTAACTGGGACTTCCGTGACGCTGTTATAGAATATCCAGAAGAAAGTTTTATATTACCCACGGAGACATTGTTATTAGAAGTTGGCCGTGGCTGTAGATTCCGTTGTAGTTTCTGTAGCTACCCGTTGATCGGGGAAAAGAATACCGACTTATATCTAAAGCATGAAGAAGTATTATATAACGAATTATACAATAATTACATTAAACACGGGGTAACCAAGTATGTTATTGTAGACGATACATTTAATGACAGTACAGAGAAACTAGAACGTGTATTAAGTGTAGTAAAACGATTGCCATTCAAGCCCAAATTTTGGTGCTATTGCCGTATTGATTTAATAGCTACACATAATGAACATATACAGTTATTAAAAGATATTGGTATACGTGAAGTATACTTTGGAATAGAAACATTTAATGTTAAAGCAGGACGCACTATAGGGAAGGGTATGAATCCCGATAGAATAAAACGTACACTGGAACAATGTCATAGTGTGTGGGGCCGACAAGTTAATATAATGACGGGACTAATCTGTGGATTACCCAATGATAATGTAAGTGACTTTGAGAATAGTTGCAGATACTTTGACAATACTAATGGCCCGGTTGGACATGTAAATGTTACCCCATTACGTATATTCAAATATAAGAACGATTATTGGAACAAATATAAGTTTAAAGCAGAGTTTGAAAGTAATGCAGAACAGTATGGGTATACTTGGCCTGACGAGAATATACCTTGGTATTGGATAAAGAATGATGGTACTGACGTTACTGATTATTATATAGCAAATGAACTAGCAGTTAAATGGCAGAATATATTAGATAAACACTATACATTTCTACGCTGTTTCTTTTATACCAGTTGCTTATTAGATAATAGATTTGATTATGATATATTAATGGAATTAAGTAGTACAGATGAGTTTAATAATCATATTGGAAATACTGACATACGTGAGAGTATGAGAACACAGATAGAAGAATATTACTTTAAACCGTTATTCAGTTTTATAACCAGTAAACGTCATCAGATACTTGGGGATTAATCCCACGTTAGTTCCCGCATGCCAGCTATGAATATGTTCATACTGATATATACTTCCTTGCAATTCATTATAGTAACAGTCATCTTCCGTGACAAAGACATGACCCGGAGCAGGCTTACTTAAGAACATAAAATATCGTACTAATTTTCCTAATTTTAATTGTTCTTGTTCCCATGGATTAATGTCCCAATGCCATGGAGTACACTTGCCCGGGTATATCTCACTAACCCAACACATTAGTGGATTAGCTCCTACGAATTTTGCAAATTGCTCTGCATAGTCATAGGAGAAGTGTTCACCAGCTTGATAGTGACGATACTCTACCACATGTTCGTCATACCCGGCCAGTTCTAATGCCGTTGTTTGTCTGACGTATTCCTGGTAGAAAGGATTATCAGGTGGCAGTATCATATGCCCATGTTGAGTATCTACATCAACACTAGCGATATCGGAAATCAATTGTTCACAATCAAATATAATACTAATATTACCTATGTATTTCTTCATACTATTCCAAACTCCTTAGGTAATATCTTTAACATTTCACTGTACATACTTCTCTCTAAATTAAAACTAACTCCGTTACTTAATAATTTAAAATCATTAATTAATCCTTGCTTATTTGCATGATTTAATGGGCCACTCAATGTATTATCAAACAAGTATCTAGCATCGTCTTTGTCTATGTTTGTTACTAACGTTACTGGTACTGGATCCTGTAAAACGTTCTTATTCAATAGTTTTCGAATTACTAACTGATAACGTATCTTGTTCCCTAGATTACACGCACTATGTCTAGATCCAGCGTTCATTGTACACCATAACCCGTCACATTGTAAACTATGCATTGTTTCATCGTTTAAGTTAATTAGATAGCACTTTTCTCCGCTTAAGTTTAAATGGTATCTATCGTCTATATCAGCATGACTTATATAGCATTCGCCCCCATTTAACTTGATAATTCTAGCTTCACCCTTGTCCGACATATCTAAACTATTATATAATTCACCCCAAGCTGTGTCTACATATTCGTTACTCAATGTCCAAGGATCATAAAAGAAATCTCCTGTGGGTTCATTGATAGTAAAGCGAAATGTGTCTACGGGTATATTGTTTAATGCCCGTAGTATTAATTGATTGTTGATGGTAAATGTGGTAGGTGTAAGCATAGAAATATTTAGTGCTAGGCTAATGTAATTAAATATTAAGATGATCCCAAACGAATTTATAGAACAATATAGACATCATACACAGATATTGCATCCTATTCCGGAACATCTCACTACAGTAGAACAAGCACGGTATATAGCTAATAGTAAATTTGGCTATATAGAACTATTAAAGAGTTTTGACGTTGATACATGGGTAGCTGAAGCCAAACAAGCAGAATCTTATTATGTGCATCACCGTGAGGGGGATAATCATGTTGGTTGGGACAGTTGCTGTATACACGGTTTGGGTACAGATAAGACGGGTGTTTGGCAGCATTATAGTGACACTGAGCCACAATATAATTGGACAGAATTAGCAGAATTAACACCCACAATTAAACAATTCTGGGAGTCAATGCCCTTTGAAAAACTATTACGTGTTAGATTTATGAGAGTGGCCCCAAATGGTTATGTTTATCCGCATAATGATAGTCCACCGAATGTTGATTTAAGTAATATAGATTTGTTAAATCATATTGTTCCCATTAATATAGCTATTACTCACCCTGAGTATTGCGTAATGGCATTGAAAGACTATGGTATTGTTCCCTGGACTCCGGGTGATGTTAAATTGGTCAATATAACCAATGACCATTGCATTGTGAATAATTCAGTGTATAATAGAATACATATGATTGGCCATGGTATTATTGGTAATAAATTAGATGAATTTAGTGAAATGTTAGTAAAGAGTTATGAGCATACAAAAATTCCCAAGCACCCTCAATGATAAAAAAATAGCATACTGTATGGTAGATGATACCCATACATATAATCCAATGGCACGGGAGTATATTAAGAACATTGCGGATTATACTATCACTAACTTATACAGTAAGGGATATGATACTTTTGTAGGATTATCCGAAAATGAACTATTAAAACAATGTGCGAATGACTATGAATATTGTGTAGTGTTCAGTCCTGGCACAGAGTTTATTAATGGTGATAATTTCTTTATTGAATTAGAAAAAAGTTTAGATAAAGACTTCTTTATTATGGGGCATATATTAGACCGTAATGAAGCATACTATGAACTGCATCATCAGTGCTATGTAATCAATTTAAAATACTATAAACAACACAATTGTCCGGATATTGGAAAACAAATACTAGGAAGTAAACATCGACAAATAAAGCCACACCGTAGCCATGACAATATACATGATGATTATACACCAGTTTGGGTGTCGGGTGGGGAAGATGAAACAGATTATAGTCACAAGATGCATGGACACAATATACTAAGTATAGCATTAGATAATGATATCCCTGTATTAGTATTCGATGAACCATTCAGACAGAATAAAAAACATTATTATCCAGAGAATATAGATGTGTTTCTGGATCAGATTAATTATATATACCAAAAACATAACTACTGTTTAACTACGTTTGTGCATACAGAGAATACAGACTGGCCTAATAGTAAATTAACTGATATTGAACAAGTGTTTACCCCTGCTAGCGGCACATGGTATACAGATATCATCAGTAAAACTAGACCCGTACATGTTGTTATGTATGATTACAATATTAAGGCATTAGAATACTGGAAGAACAAAGCACCCGTAATAGCTAATGTCTCATATGATTTTGTTCATTTAGACTTATTAAATGAAATAGTTGATTTACATCAATATTTTGATTACTCAAATAAAAAGACCGTGTTTAATCTAAGCAATATCTTTGCTTATGAGGGAACAGTATCACTATATCCGTTACGATATAGATTGCATAGAGAGAACTATTGGATTAACAATATTAATAAGTGTTTCCCTGATAGTTATATAACGTTTAGTAGCAGAGCCTGTACAGGGTTTATTGATTGTCCATTGTACGGACAATTAAGTCCAATTGATATTAGTCAATTAAATACTCCTAGTTGGCATATGTATGGAGATTGGGTATGAGAACCGCATTAAGTTATTCTAAGAATTATCTACAGATATTCAAGCCACAACCGTTAATTGACAGTTATTTAGAACTGTTAACTAATAATGTATTGAGTGGTCAGTTTAAATCCGAGTATGTCGAATATAGTGATTTTATAATACAATGTAGTAATTGGATAGATAGTACTACAGTGAATACATTAACTGGACTAGACAGTTATACCCGTAAAGATATTATAATAGGTTGTACTCAGTATATAGACAATCTTTATATGCAGGGCCCAGTACAAACTATTACTAATGATTATAGATATCATAATCGTCTAGGGTTATCTACTGTTACTGACGTTGGTAATTTAATACCCAACGTTCCGTTAATAATAGCAATGCCCTTCCCCAGCACCGGGGATATACATGTAAGTATGAAGGAAATACTAGATGAATGTGTTAAAAAAGATATTCCAGTACATATTGACGGTGCATGGATTAGTTGTTGCCGCAATATTGTTTTTGATTTTAGTCATCCTAGTATCAAGTCCGTTGGGATCAGTCTTAGTAAAGGTCTTGGTCTAGGATGGAATCGTGTTGGTATTAGATATACAAAAGAGCCTGTACAGGATAGTATTAGTATAATGAACGATTTCAGTATGAACAATCGTGCATTAATAACCATTGCAAAATACTTTATGGATAATACCCAACCGGATTATCTATGGTGGAGGCACAATATTAACTATAGTAAAGTATGCAAGGATTTTAATTTAACTGAAACCAACTGTATATATCTAGCATTAGATGATAATCAACCTGTTGGTATCAGCCCCTTATTAAGGTATTTAGAAAGAACATGAATAATTTTATAGTAGACAATTTAGAGATTCCATTTAATAACGAATGGAGTAATATTGCAGTTAGTATAAGCGGTGGCGCAGATAGTGCGTTATTAGCCTATCTATTATGTAAGCATATAACTGATAATAAATTGCCAATTGATATAGCTTTTATCAGTCATGTTAGAATGTGGAAGACTAGACCCTGGCAACGATATAATAGCTTGGATGTATATAGTTACTTCCTCCGCACGTTTAAAAACATACACTTTGAACGATATGAAAACTTTATTGCTCCTGATATTGAATGGGGCAATATAGGCCCTACATTCACAGATGAATATGGAAAGCCCAGTTCAGGGGATATTGCAGAGATTCGTAGCTATAGTGAATATATCTGTTATTATGAGAATGTAGACGCTTATTATAATGGTGTCAGTCATAATCCTAGAGGTATTGATTTAGGTGGAATGGAAAAGCGTAATGTAGAACCCACAGAAGAAAATCAATATCTACGATTAACTACACATATGAATAAAACCGTAGTGCATCCATTTAGATTTATTGAGAAAGACTGGATCATCAGACAATACAATTCATTGCAATTAAATGAATTATTAAACAATACACGTAGTTGTGAGGGTGAATTTCCTGATATAAATTATACTACATATACACCGGGTCAATATGTACCTATATGTAATGAATGTTTCTGGTGTAAAGAAAGGTCGTGGGCAATTGAACAATCAAAGTAACACATTCTGTATGCATCCGTTTACCGGATTAGCTACACGTGAAGATGGGGCAATATTAGTATGTTGTCGCAGTCATCCTATAGGGGATATTACAAAGAATACACTAGAAGAAATATGGAATAATGACAATATGAAACGTATTCGTCATCAAGTTTGTAATAGTATACGTCCTAAAGAATGCGAACCCTGTTTTGTATTAGAAGACCAGGGTGTTGAAAGTTTAAGACAACGACATATTACGGGTGCAATACCTGAATCACGTGCTATATTATATCCACACGCATTAGATAGCTTACGAGAAGACTACACCATGCCATTTGAAATCCCCACAATGGAAATCAAATTGAATAACTTGTGTAATCTAAAATGCCGTATGTGTCATCCTATGGACAGCACAAGCTGGAACGATTGGCAAGAAGTAGAAGAATTCTATATTAAAGAAAACAACTATATGGTTCAAGCTATTAAAGATTTGAATTTGTTGCAGAAACCCTACTTAGATAAGTTTGAAGACAATCCTAATTGGTGGGATAGTTTTGCTAAGATTATACCATATTTCCGTCGTGCAGAATTTGCAGGTGGCGAGCCACTTATGGATCCACAACATTATCGCATATTAGACATGCTAAGTGAGTATGGACATAATATTGAGATTAAGTACGCAACCAATTTAACTACACTAGGCAAGGGTCGCAGAAACATATATGATTACTGGCCTAAGTTTAAAAGTGTAGCAGTAAACGTAAGTATAGACGGATTTGAAAATAGCCATGACTATATTCGCGGTAACGGTGATTGGAGAGAATTAATATCAAATATTAAAGAGGTACAAAAGATACCTAATCTAAATCGTATTGTTGGTGCAGTTGCTGTGCAAGTATCTAATGTACTTGTATTAGATAAAATGATTGAATATTTCCTAAATGATTTGGGTATTGTATTTTATACTAATATGGTTAAGTATCCTAATGTATTAAGCATACAAGTATTGCCACAAGAGTTAAAAGATTTAGCTATTAGAAGATTAGAGATAGTTAGATTGCGTGTACCCACTTATAAGTATGTTATAGAACATCCTATACTATTAAATCTAACACTAAAACAAATTGAAGGTATTATTAATTTCATTAAGTCAAATGATACATCACATTTATGGAATGATTGTATTGAATTTAATCATAGATTAGATAAATCACGCAAACAATTAAGTTTTGAAGAAATAACCCCAGAGTTTAAACCGTATGTATAAAGTAAACAGCCGCTGGAATCATCAGGACAGTATTAAGATTGAATGGAACTTAGGCAAACGCTGTAACTATGATTGCAGTTATTGCCCAAGCGAAATACACGATAACACTAGCCCACATACCGATATCAATATACTAAAAAGCACTGTAGATAAACTCTGTGAGTTACCCAAACCAGTACGACTAAGTTTTACCGGTGGCGAACCTTGCGTACATCCTCAAATAGAAGAATTGTTATCATATGTAAAAGAAAAAGGTATTAAGTGGCTAAGTGTTACTACTAATGGAACTAGAAAAGGTAGTTGGTATAAGCAAATGCCCGTCAATCAATATGTAATCAGCTTGCATTTTACTGAGGGTGATTGGCGTAACGTATTAGATACTGTGCATGATATTATATGGGATAATGAAGAAACTCCTAACATTGTAGTCAATGTAATGGCTCATCATAAAATGATGAACGAATGTAAAGAAGCAGTAGAGTACTTGGAAACATTTAGTGTTCCGTATGTTATTAGACGCATACGTTGGACAGAGGGTGAGCAAGATTTGTTTGACGATATGAAGTACGACCAGAATGATTTAGACTGGATACTGAGTAAGACCGCTACTGTAAAACCCAATACATTTATACATCACCGTGATGTATATAATCCATTAACTGTTATACATGCAAATGATGTAATCAAATTGCACTTAAACAAGTATAAGGGTTGGAAGTGCAATATTGGATTAGAAAGTCTAATGATTAATTGGGACGGTGATGTACATGGTGCTACATGTAGAGTGGGCGGTAGCTTGGGTAATATCTATAATGATACGTTTATTGTGCCCACAGAACCCGCAATATGCACACGTAACAATTGCACATGTGCGGCTGATATCCCTATTACTAAAATAAATGACTCAGTTCCGGAAATACAGACTTAGCATCTGTCTTTCTGATACCATCTAAGTTATTCACGTATTCTTTTAAGTCCGGCAATAGATTACTGTGGTCTTCTGATGTTACAAAATTTAAGATACCCTGCCAACGTTTCCATCCATATGGGTTTACATGCCAGAAATTGTCGTCTTGTGTGTAGTTGTTCCATAGCCATTCTTTAAAGTTTTCAAAGTCTTTTACTAACTGTTCTTTATCTTCTTTAGGCAATAGTCTTGCACTTAAGAATGTAGGGATGTATAGTAAATGTAAACTAATGATTCCACCGCCGGCTTGATAGTCATCAATAGTAAACTTGTTAATACGTTTGTATCCTTTGCTTAGTTTCCATTTAGCAAAGTCTATGATATGTTTGATATTGAATATCTGTACTGCACATGCAACATTGCAATGTATGTTATCGGGTGCGGTGTCTAACAAGTCTAATGACTTCTCAATGTCAGTCCAATCAGTTGGGAAACGTATATATGCATTACGTGAATCACATGCATCAATACTAAAAGCAAAACGCACACGTTTAAACTGACTCCATACATTGATTATATCTTCATTAACGAATATACCATTACTGTTGTAACGTAGACTAATCTTGTGTGCATACCCGCGCTTGATAATTTCATCTAAGAACCTACGATGTTCTTTAATCATTAGCGGTTCGCCACCAGCAAAGTATAGTTGAGTAATATTAGGAATCTGTTCAAATACTTCTTCCCAAAACTCCGGGCGCTCATACCAATAGTTGTTAAAGTCCTTGCTGTCCCATTCTATCTGACTGAATACTACATTGCTTTTAGTAACTTTGATTATCTTTTTGTAGTCGCTTACCCACCCACTGCTATCATGCGGACTACACATAACACATTTAAGATTACAAGTATGTCCTAATCGTAAATCAAAGTAACGAATCACTTCGGGCACATGTCCATCTTCCGTTGTATCTTTAATCAATTGGTCAAAGTCTAATCCATCTTTGTTCCACTCATACATTTCCCATAACCGTTTACTGACTACCCCGTTGCTTTCTTCTTCAAAGCATTTAGTACAACTTGCGGGTATCTTACCCTCTAACATAGTTGTGCGGACACTTCGCATGTATTCGTTGTTGAATGCGCTTAGTACAGTTTCTTTGCCAAAGTTAGCTGGCACACCATTTTCTTTTTTGACCAAGCCAACTGTATGGTCACCGGTGTGAGCGCCACTTGCATTAGTCACACAGCATAACCGTGCATCACCGTTTGGTCTTGTAGCAACATGTAGCCAGGGCAATGCACAGAATGTAGGACTACCTGTTAGTTTTTCAATTTGTCTTTGTCCTGCACCCATACGTGTTTCTTCGGGTTGAAACCAGAAATATTTACTCATTGATTTTCTCTTTTTCTCTAAATTGGTCTTTGGGTTTAGCAATATCTATTGTGCCACATGTTCTAGCACATGTGATTAGTTTAGTATCGTTCCAATACTTGTGCCACACTGTTTGATATTCAGTCGAATCTACAATATCTTTTACACTACGATTAAGTGCATTCATGTTATCAATACCGCCTAAGTCTTTCATTAAGTCGTGGTACTGTGATAGTATCTTTCTACGTACATCACCTGCATAGTCGCCCGGCATGATATATGTATATGGTAAACTACTTAGCCAACAACATGGCATTAGTGTCTTGTAAGCATCAATATATATTTCTTTATTTTCTTGCACAAAGCAATTGATGGTAGCTTGTTGTGCTACTTGTTCTGCATTGTCTATCATTTTCTTATCAATGAACTTTAGTGTATTATCAGTGCTAGGCTTTAAGTGATGTGTTACGTTACCGTCTTTATCTAATACGGGGTATGTTGGATCCATTATGAATCTGCTACTATTCTTAACTGTAAACTGTTCAAAACCTATTCCAATTGCTATTTTTCTAGCCTCTTCTACTTGATGTTCATTGTGTTTAAACTTAATGAATGTCCAATCTGCTCTGCCACCAGCACCGATAAATGCTGTTGCGTTTTCTAGTATCTTGTTGTAATCTGTGCCTATTCTGTATAGACTATGAGTATCGGCTAATCCGTCTAATGCAAATATAACTAAATGATCTTTGGGCAGACTCTTAGCTAATTGTTTCCACCAACTTGGGTTGCGTAAACTTCCGTTAGTATGTATAGCGATACGAGTATCTGGTGCGACAGTTTTACTATATTCGCACATGTCGATTAGATTGTTATTAAGTAACGGGTCACCAAAGTTTCCGCAATGATAATAACTTTCTATTTGATGTAATACTTCTTCGGTCATGATGTTTTTGAAATCATCCAATGACCAATTTTGTATTTTCAATAGTGGATTCTCAAGCCCGCCGTGTACATTTCTACTGCACATTGGGCAACCGGCTTGACAGTTATTGGTAATTTCCAAATGGATTTGTTTTAATTCGTTGAACTTGAACATTGTTAAATATTTATATCATGCAATACATAGCTAATTATAATCATTGGGTTCGTCAAGAATGGGTAGACGAGATATTAAACAGTAAGGGTTGGGGTAGACCTGCTGAGGGTAAGAAACCTGATAGTGTAGAGGAAGAACGTGAATATCAACGTGCCCGTGATGCGGGATATAAAGACAGCGATATCTATTTTTATATGTTTGACAAGACCAATGTAAGTTTTACCTTAGAGTTTCCTTTTATTACGGGAGAGTATCATTGGTGGATTACCAAGATGATGCCCGGAAACTTTATGCCCATGCATATTGACCCGCATACCGAATACCAAGCTAACAGTCAGCGTTATTGGATGCCATGGCAAGATTGGCAACCCGGACATATTTTTATGTATGAGGATACAGTAACTACTAACTATGCTAAGGGTGATTTATATTGCTATACAAATAGCAATGGATTACACGGGGCCGCAAATATCGGATACACACCGCGTATCGTCTTGCAGATTAGTACTTACGACCGATAATCATATGCCGGGTATATAGTTGAAGTTTTAAGCTACCACTATATAATTTGTTTATATGTGATTGCTTTTCAAACTCTTGTAATGTTGTGCATGTTCTAATATGTTCAGGTATCTTATAGTCATTGCTCTGTAACACAATTAAACTATCTTTTGGAACATTATTCAACCATGACTCATATTGTTCTTGTGTAATATGTTCGCAACTGGTATTGATAACAACATTTCCGTGAATGGGTACTTTGCACATGTCCCCGGTGATTGCTCTGAATCTCCCATCTTGTTCTTCTATCTTATTCATCATAGTAGCAACATGTTCACACAATGGATCAATATCTACGCTACGGATATGTCTATAACTAGAACCTATATCTGATTGAAACATAAGACTTGCTAGTGCCCCTACCCAACCACCATGAATATCAACTGACACAACATTATCAATATACGGCGTTAAATTTCCAATCAACCATTCTTTGCTTTTAAGTTGTCCACTCCAAAATGCATCTAGTGTACGCATTGGGTTGTTGCTTCCTCTAATAGCACACATCCAAAAGTGTAAATGTTCTGTATCTATTTTCATACTTTTACTTTAGGTATCTTACTATCTGCACTGCTAACACAGCTTGGTGTAGTACAGATTGTGGGCTTATCAAAAATAGTAAACCCTTCACTCAATGTTCCTAGTCTTTTATCATGGCAACTATAACTACGTTTCACTTCATCCTCACGTATTACAATACCCTGATAGCCACTATTACACATCCATCCTTCAAATTTGTTAAACCCAAATGCATTGAAACGTTCGGCTTGATCTAAATGCCAAACTTTGTGTTCATCATCTATAAGTTTTACTTGTAGCAATTCTTCTTCACGTACATGTTGTGGGAAACCTGTACGCATTAATTGTATCATATCTTCACTATATCCGTCAACAACTTTACTAGCAGTTGGATCACTTTGTGGCTTTAGTGTTACATTGATTCCCCGCTCATGGAATCGCTTACACCGAGTATATAAGTCCATAAATTGTTCCGGTACCATAACTTGATTAACAGTTACAAACACATTGTTTTCATTTAAGAATAATATCTTATTACCAAATTCTTTTTCATTTGCAAACTCATGGTGAAAACTAGCAGTGATACTACGGCGTCTGCTTAACTCAGTAGCCTTAAGCCATCGTTCCCACCATTGAATACCGGGACTTAAGTTAGTAGTCATGTGGATACTGTCGTATAATACCTTTTCTGCCATCACTAGGAAGTGTTTATATGCTGTAGGTTCTCCACCACTGAAACTCCAATGAAACTTTGTGTAGCCATTATTACTAGCTTGTTGTCTAATATCGTCCATTGACCTAGTATAGATTTCTAGTTCTTGATGATCGGGTATTTGTGTGTTAGCATATGGCCAACAGTAACTACATTTGTAGTTACAGAATCTTCCTAGTATCCAACTGATAGAGAATAAATTTTCATCAAGCATTGTTGCTTGACCAAATTTAACTATGCGCTGCCAGGGTATGTTGTTGAAATTCGTCATACTTATTTTTTAACCATTCGTAATTGTTTATATTGTGTAGGTCTTTTTGCGCTAGACCATACTCCCTACCAGCCAATGCACCAGCATAACATTGATACCCATAAATAGCATCTTCATTCAGTGTACACCAAACACTCAATCTATGTTGTGTTTCTGTACTATTTTGATTTTTAATAACCTCACTAGCCAACTTGCAACATTCTCTAAATGCTGTTCTATATGTGCTATATGCATCAGTGTTAAATTGATGTATGTTACTTAATACCATAACAGGTTCATAGTATTCGCTAATGCTTGTGGTCATGTCTACGTTGTCAGTTCTCATACGTAGCACACTAGTTCTGGGTAACAGTTTAATTCCACCATGCCCATACACTAATCCGTTGATAGGGTTCTTAGCACGAAACACACGTACTTTAGGTTGTTCGTAGAATGGGATATCATATACAAAATCAAAATCATCCACTAACACAGCATCACCATCTATTGCCCAAAAGTAATCAGTCTGACACATTTTTGCGGCTTCTATGTGTGCCCTATGTATTCCTTTATAGCCTGCTAGTAGTTTTGTTCTTGGAAACTTTTCTTTGATTTTACTGAAGTTTTCCTCTGCACCTGGTTCATTGTTATGTATGAATACTATATCGTATAGTGTGTTTGTTTCGGGGCTACGTTTGACACATACGATTCTGTTTCTGTACTCAGTACTATAGTAATCTACTGGTATGTCTTGTATTCTATAGTCAATGGTATTAAGTAGTTTACCCAATCTATTACATTCGTTTTCATTAATGGTAAGACTATTGAATAAGTTATTTAAGTAGTCAAAGTCATTGACCTTTTCAATACTAAAATTCTTTTTAATCTTCATTAGGTAGCAAGCATACCTAGCCCCATAGACACAATAGATGCCGTTTTCAATGTCTTGACCCACATGCATCCATCTCCATAGTCTATCATGGTTGCGCCAATCTAACTTGAGCATACTATATTTCTCTTCCCCATCATTGAGAAGTAGTTTGATTCCTTCACGGAATCCAGCACGAAATGCTTGTTGGCTGCTACCGTTGATAGCTATATTGCTACCCACTGTATTGATTTGTAGGTATTTTGTAAAATCAAAGTCTACCTTTACATCAACATTGGTAGTATGTTCGTGGGTTTGCATTGATTGTAGTAGAGATACTGGCCAGACTTTTATGCCCCCGTTACCGTAAACATTCCCATTGACTATATTGTATGCACTAAAACTCAATACTGTATCATAAATGTCTTCCTTTGATACATCATACGTCTTTTGGTAAAAATAGTCCTTTACAATATTGTCCCCATCGACTATAATAACGTTTGTTGCGAAATCTTTAACTAAGTTAGCAACGGCTTTGTGGGCACTATCACTACCCTTGACTCCATGAATGCGTAATGCATTTGGATTAAGAGTCAATAGGTGTTGATAGTTTGATTCACAATTAGGTTCGTCATAACTTAGGAACACAGTAGGATAATCGATAGGATTAAAAATCATACTGTATTTAAAGATTTACTACTTTCGTTTTAAATAAATTGGGTAAACTAAAGGTTGACGTTAAGTCAATTTTGATGTATACTTCACACATGAATTGAAAAACACATCTTATTTGATGTATTTTGAAACCAGGACTAAATAAAAGACTATGATGAATAAAACTTGTAACTCGCTGAAACATATGGGACTATGGTCAATAGACTCCTTAGCCTTTGTACCAGCATATCCTACAAGTATTCGCGGCACAGAGAATCAAAGAGAGGCCCGGGGAACGGAATAACAAGTTAGCATCATAACAAATTATTTTAACCCCTGGGAAACTGAAAAGTCTCAGGGGTTTTTGCTTTTGTAGCAGAAAAACAACAAGGAGTTTGACAGAAATTGAAAAAGAATGTAGAATTGGGTTCTTCTGATAAAGTGAATTGGTTAAAGAATCATTCAATGACAGAGGAACAAAAGAAAAAATTAATTGAGGACAAACTAAAACGTGTTCTCAATCATGTAAAGTTAGTGCAGAGAGCAGACAAACTGCTTAAAAGCTAACTAAGTGTTAAAATGTAGAAACGAGGTCTACACTACGCACTATAAACAGTAGTAAACGGGCGGACAGTATACATGAAATTCATGGCGACAACGTGAAAAGTAAGACTACTGGGTAGGGTATCAACCCTATCATAGCGTGGATGTTGAAAGATACATCACGCTATTCTAAAACACATTTCCGACAGCTGGCGGAGGTGACAATGTCCATTCGGGTGAATGTGTTTTAGAATAGCATAGTGCGAGGAAAACATCAGACCCTGTGAAGGTCGAAAGTACGCACGTGACTATTAAAAATATGTTGGGGGTTAGTGTAGCGGTAACACCACAGACTTTGACTCTGTTATCACTGGTTCGAACCCAGTACCCTCTGCCAAATTTATATCCTGCTAGTTTATCGGTTAAGAACAGTGGCCTTTCAAGTCGCAGAGACGGGTTCGATTCCCGTGCAGGATGCCAGTTTAGGATAGCAACAGCAAACAAATCCAATTTCACTTTTAATGAAAAAAAGATGCTATCCTGTTTTATATGCGACCGTAACTCAGTTGGATAGAGTACTAGGCTACGAACTTAGGAGTCGGGAGTTCGAATCTCTCCGGTCGCACCAATATGCTGATGTAACACAGTGGTAGTGTACTTCCTTGGTAAGGAAGAGGTCGTGAGTTCAAATCTCGCCATCAGCACCATTATAGAAACATACTCTAACTTTATTGTGACACGTGGGTTCATCCATGTAGTATGTTTCTATAATGGTTGAGTAGCATAGTGGCTAATGCAATACCTTCATACGGTATCTATCGTCGGTTCGAGTCCGACCTCAACTACCAAATAATTTGGCCAATTAGCTCAGTGGTAGAGCACCGTCTTGATAAGGCGGGGGTCGATGGATCGTTCCCATCATTGGCTACCAAATTTCGGGATAGACGATATGATTGAGTCCCTTGTAATCTAGCACATGGCGGCATGTGTGACACACCAGTAGATTATAAAGGTCGATAAACTCTTGTATACGAGACAAACTAATTCAAGTGTACACCGAATTAGTTCCCGAAAACTTATTCATGGGCTGTTAGTGATAATGGGAGCACGGGGGCTTTGCACGTCCTAGGTAAGAGTTCGATTCTCTTACGGTCCACCAAACAATGGAAGATAATGCAGGTGGGATGGTCCGCCGACTAGCCTTGAAAACTAGGTTCTCTTAACAGGGATGGGGTTCGACTCCTCTGTCTTCCGCCAAACAAAGGAATCAAAATGTTAAAACAATTTAATATCGATGAACAATATATATGTGATGTAACTGTTAGAACTGAATTTGATTTAGTAAAAGATAGAAACAATCCTACATACGATGACCTCATCAAAGTCCTTAAGGGACGGGATAAGATGACTAGCACAAGCAACAAAGACCACGATGAGTTTACCGAACTACGTGAAGAATTGGGTAGATTAGGTTACATCAAAATTGAACGTGGATGGTGGAACGGTGATAGAGTCACAAAATCATTTAAATTGAACGAATGGTCTTTTCGTAAAAATCATAAGTTTCCTTGCGCGGCAGCACTAAGCAATAGTATTCATTGTGCTAGGAAATTTGGATGGAAGAACATTTCATCGTATTAAGAATTATCTGGGTATATTGTCAACTTGGTAGACGGCCGGGCTTGGAACTCGGAGGCTGGAGGTTCAAATCCTCCTACCCAGACCACTTTTAGGATGCGTTCAGCAACTTTAAAAATTCAACTTTTAATTGAAAAATAAGCATCCTGTTCTTTTCTATGGAGTCACTAGTGTAGAGGTTCGCACCCTAGTCTGTGAAACTGGTAGTACGGGATCGTTCCCCGTGTGACTCCCCAAATATTTTAATATCAGTCTATAAAATCAAGCCATGGTCTACAATGTGCTATTGACATAGCAAACCACATTAAAGCCATTTCATATGATTGGGTACCGCACACAGGCAGATTGAAGTAAAACAGATTAACAAACCCCATAATCACAAACAATGGAGTGGGGAAGAGAATGATAAATCTTTTTATATTAGACATTACATATTTATACAACTTTAGCTGATGTGGTCATAGCAGTGGGCTGAAAACTCATGGAAACTGGTTCGATTCCAGTAGGTTGTACCAAACCAATACCCTTATAGACAAATTGGTAAAGTCACTCTCCTCAAAAGGGAGCATCTTAAAAGATATCTGAGTTCGAATCTCAGTGGGGGTACCAGTGTTGACAGTAATTCAATTATCTGTTATAGTATATACATGGGTCATTAACTCAGTGGAAGAGTTCTGGTCTTCGAAACCAGCAGTCAGAGGTTCGAATCCTCTATGACCCTCCAAACTAGTTAAATAGTTATAGTGACAATAGCAACAAAGGAGTAGAAAATGGCTGTTCTAGCACTAGATATCTCAGGAGTTCCCCGACAGTGGATCTCATACGATGACGCAATTACCTACCATGCAAAGAATGCAATTGCATGGGCATTAGGGGAAGTTGTAGCTAAGTATCGTGGTGGTCTTCAAAACGACGGTGAAATGAGTTACCTAGAAACTACTAGCATTATTGCTATTAAAGGTCATGGTTTCAATCCACACAAGCATGCCAATGTTGCACTAAGCAACCGTACACTATTCGGTCGTGACCGTTATGTGTGTGCATACTGCGGTGGGCATTTCCCCAATTATAACAATCTAAGTCGTGACCACATTCTGCCTAAGAGCCGAGGTGGTGAAAACACTTGGATGAACGTGGTTACTGCATGTAAGGACTGTAACGCAAAGAAGGGTCACAAACTGTTAAAAGAATGTGGTCTAGAATTGTTGTACATCCCGTATGCACCAAATCACTATGAAAACATGATTCTACAACAACGCAACATACTTGCGGATCAAATGGATTACTTGCTTGCAGGTGTTCCAAAGCATAGTAGAATCTTATTGTCGTAAAAATATCACAGGGACTCTTGACAGAAAAGTTTCCCTGTGATATAATTCATGTAAATAGAATGAAAGCCCGATTGGCTCAGAGGTAGAGCAACCGCCTTGTAAGCGGTAGGTCGTCTGTTCGATTCAGACATTGGGCACCAAATTTATTCCCCAGTAGCACAGCGGTAGTTGCAGTTGACTGTTAATCAACGTGTCGGTGGTTCGATCCCATCCTGGGGAGCCAATTTTTCAATGGAGAAAGTATGTTAGTAAGTGAAAACGCAGGTTATAAATTGTATTGTGAAGTTCGTAAACTTGACATTCATCCACAGGACAATCATGTCCGAATTTATACAACATATGACTGGGCTAAGAATCCAGATGCAGAACAAAACAAACTAGAGTTGTTCCTTAATGATAAGGAACTAGAAACACTCAGACAATCACTAACAGCCTAATATATCTGGCGTTCGTTCAACGGATAGGACATCTTTCTTCTAAAGAGATAATAGTGGTTCGATTCCACTACGCCGGACCAATTACTTAATAAATAATTGCCAATCTTCCGTACTGTAATGATAGTTTTCTAGTATATCTAGCATTTTGATAAAAACTATCATTGTTCTTTTGTGACCGGCAAGTTCAGTTTGTGTATGTGTAATTTTTCTTTCTACAATTGCTTGTAGAAAGTTTTCACCTTCTGTTTTTAATTTGATTTTTTTACTAATGATGGTTAATTTCCGTACAGTGTTTTCACATTCGTTGATAGCAGTTGTGGCATTGCGTTGAGCATCATATATATCAACTTTCATCTTTAGTATTAAATCATCAAGTTCTGGGTTTATTTGTTGGGTATGGTGAGATACCATGTTAGCAAGCCTACCAAAAACTTCGTTATCAACACCGGCTTCTTCATAATGTTCGCCGGTTGAATCATAGTGTGAACGTTTTACCGGATCACTTAGTATTTCGTATGCTAATTTGATTCGTTTGAATTTATCTTCGGATCCTCCCTTATCAGGGTGGTGTGTTTGTGCTAGTGTCCTGTATTTTTGCTTGATTTCATCAGGGGTGCAAGTTCTTGGCAATTCAAGTTCTTCGTATAAGGTAGTATCCATAACATATTTATCGTGTTGTATTTTTGCAACAACATCGGTTTACAATAAATCGATTTGGTGCTATACTATGTCTAATGAGTTGAGAGATTGATTCATAGGTGAGTTGAAGAAATGATAGCGTTGTAAAAATACAACACAAACAATTTGACAATAAAGCCGATTAGATGTATAATACATTTAATGAGTTGAGAAATCAACAGGTTGTTTCAAAAAGCGAGACACGCTAGCAATAGCAAAAAGTCAAGCAGGAAACATTAAATGAGCCGGTCTCAGCCAACTGTTCTTTAAAAAGTTAATTGTCATATAGTCCCTGTTAAGTTCAGGGTACTATATGAAAACGCATTAGGTTACTAAGCCAGTAGGTAACTTAGGAGAGACTATATCAGTGGCCGCACTGACTCTCGCTAAGTTTACACGAAACCTTGAGATAATATCAGGAGGACGCTGGAACAACTTAGCCTGTAATGTGGTTAGAATCTTATCGGTAGACGGTACCGTGAGAAACCAGATGAAGTTCTGGAACGGTTCTAAACATCCTAATGCATTTTCATATAGTAAATTTGTGCAGGTTGGACAATCTTCCGGAGATTGTTATTTGGGTCTGTAGATAGAAATTTCGATACCTATCGTGACTAAGATACGCACAATGTTTTTATGCACGATTCGTCTATCGGTTAGGACACATGCCTTTCACGTATGTAAGAGGGGTTCGATTCCCCTATCGTGTACCAAGTTTTTAAGGGCATATCGCCTGAGCACTTCTCCCAGCAATGGGACACTAGGCTCTGCAACCTTGTCCTTACTCTTTTTTGGTCTCAAAGTGTTCATGGACGCATACATGCCTGTCACGCATGAGGAGCGGGATCGTTACCCGCTGGGACCGCCAACATTAGGAAGGTTGGATGAGTGGCTTAAATCAGCAGTTTGCTAAACTGCGGGGTGCCGTAAGGTGCCCCGAGGGTTCGAATCCCTCACCTTCCACCAGAGCATTTGATGCCTAGATGGCAGAGTGGTCCAATGCAACGGATTGCAAATCCGTAAAACCGTCAGTTCAAATCTGACTCTAGGTTCCAAATTTTAAAGGAGAATATTGTGGCACATAAGCAACAAGGTATTCTAACACGTAGTCCTCAATGGTGGAAACACCTTAGAGATTGGAAGCGAGTGTTCTGGAAATCAGAACGACAAGCACAAAAGAGAAATGTTAATAAAGGAGAATGACATGAAACGAGGTAAACTCTAGTGTCACTCTAAACTTCCGTATGGTTTAGGGTTGGCACGTAAAATCAATTAATACGTACAACCCTTCGAGGTGTTATGGTAGCATACTCGGCTCTTACCCGATGAGGCGTCAGTTCGACTCTGACTGAAGGGACCATATGGAGGTATAACTTAACGGTAAAGTAGTAGGCTTTTAACCTATTAATCAGAGTTCGATTCTCTGTGCCTCTACCATATAAAAACACATTACTTGCCCGACCGTAAAAGTCGTGGTAAACTACAAGAGAAGTGGGTTCGAATCCCGGGGACTGGTAGTGTGTTCCTATATGGTAGAAAAATTTTGGAGATGTAGGAAAATTGGTAACCCCAGTGGACTGTAAATCCGCCGCCCGAAAGGCACTACTGGTTCGACTCCAGTCGTCTCCACCAATAATATGCAACATAGGATGTAACGGGGTGTGGTTGCCTCAACCTTGAATGCTCAGGGTTTTCTTGCGTGGGTTCGAATCCCGCATGTTGCGCCAAGTTTTGTAAGTGTTAGCAAGTGAAGTCACGCTATTCAGTATTCTTCGAAGGTACTGTATAGTAGAAGGTTGCGGGTTCGATGCCCGACTGGTCGCTTGAGTGGGACCGGTATACATGACGGCGTATCAGCTGGATGAATCCCAAGTAACGTACCGAGTCCTAGCCCGGGCTTTATGCAAATAGGTGAATGGTGTCAATAACGATGGTGACACAACTTACAAATTCAATATGTCTCGGTAGTGTAACGGCAGCATGTCGGTCTCCAAAACCGTTGGTGGGGGTTCAAATCCCTCCCGGGACGCCAATCATTTAAAAGTATTGAATTCAGGACCGGCAAGAATAAATGGTTTTTCTTGAGGTATAAACATTGGATCAGCTACAAAAAATTTCTTTGCTAATAATTCATCTAGTACGAATTCAGCAGGTAAGCAATGACTACTGACATCTTTATAAGGTTCAGTACCAGCTATGGTAAATAGCATTAAAAAATCATTTTTACTATCTGAGTGCATGATAGTATTTATATACCCCTGTAGTTTAATGGTAAAACGGCGGATTTATATCCCGTAAGCAACAGATAATTGGTTCATGGGAGTTCGAATCTCCCCGGGGGTACCAGAATATTTGACAAGTATCAACAGATGCTATATAATAGAAATATGTTGCGCTTGTAGCTTAACGGTTAAAGCAGTGGACTCATAATCCATTGAGTGGGGGTTCGATTCCCTCCGAGCGCACCAAAAGTTTTGCGGGGTTCGTATAGTGGTAATACCTTAGCCTTCCAAGCTAATGCTGAGAGTTCGATTCTCTTACCCCGCTCCAGAGTTTTTGCGAGTATGACGGAATAGGTAGACGTAGCAGACTTAAAATCTGCCGCTTTCGGGCGTCCCGGTTCGACTCCGGGTACTCGCACCAAGAATGTTTGCCCCGGTGGTGTAATGGTAGCCACGCTGGTCTTAGAAGCCAGTGCCGAAAGGCGTGTCGGTTCGAGTCCGACCTGGGGCACCAATCTTTTCTTTAGTGATAAATACATTACTATGAGCATGAAAGTAAAAGTCTTTATTAACGACACCCTATACAAAACAATGACTCTCCCTACCGAGAGTTATAATCCAGCTTTTGTCTGGCCACAGATACAGGCTGACAAAGAAGCAGGACTACTTACACAGTTTGGAATTACTCCTAACTTTGGTCCCGAAGATGGCAAGTTTGCTGTCCGCATAGAAAAAGTACCTAAATAATCGCTTGATTAGTTCAGAGGTAGAACGCTACCTCGACACGGTAGAGGTCAAAAGTTCAAATCTTTTATCAAGCACCAACAAACAACAAATAAATATATAGCGGTGTATGGAAGTGGTCATCCGCTTGGTCTCATAAGCCAAGAATCGCTGGTTCGAATCCAGCCTCCGCAACCAATCATTTAAATGCTAGAATATATTATAACCTTTTTTGCTGTATTTTTTACGGATATCTTTTATACTTACTATTTGAAAGCTATACAAGATGACCAAGTAATGAAAGCCAGCATGTGGGCAACAGTTGTATTCGTGACTGCTTGCATAGCAGTTATCAATTATACTACTAACTATTGGTTACTTATTCCAGCAGGACTAGGTGCATTTTGTGGCACTTATGTTGGGATGATTTTACGTAAGAGGAATATCGGAGTGTAGCGCAGTCTGGTAGCGCACCTGGTTTGGGACCAGGGGGTCCAAGGTTCGAATCCTTGTACTCCGACCAAGAATATTAAAAGGAAACACATGCAAGTTAAAGCAAGACACATTTTAGTTCAAACATTGAACGAGGCAGTAGAAGTACATAATAAACTTCAAGAAGGACAAGACTTTTCGCAATTAGCGGCAAAGGTCAGCAAGTGTCCAAGTGGTCGCAATGGTGGAGACTTAGGCTTCTTCCAACGTGGTCAAATGGTTCAGGCATTTGAAGATGCTACTTACAACTTAGATGTTGGTGGAACTAGTAGTCCTATTCAAACTCAATTTGGATATCATATCATTCAGAGGACTGGATAATATATGGCAAAAGATACCGGTAGAAATACAAAAGGGCATGTTGTTAGTAAACGTACATGTCAAGGTGGTAATAGAGCAAAAACTAGTTCTATGAATAAAACACGTGCTAACACTTTTAAGAAGTACAGAGGTCAAGGTAGATAAAAGAATAATGCATCCTTAACTCAGATGGTAGAGTGTCGCCTTTACACGGCGAATGTCGGCGGTTCGAGCCCGTCAGGATGTACCAGAGATAATGCGGGTATGATGTAAAGGTAACCTGAAACCTTGCCAAGGTTTATTTGCGAGTTCGATTCTCGCTACCCGCTCCAAACATTAAATAAAATTATGGCTCATCAACAACAATTTAATTATATAACTAGTCTCAAGTTACAGTTCCCTACAAGTTTTTTTAATTGTAAAATGCTTGAAGTTGGAAGTTTAAACATCAATGGCTCAATAAGAGATTATTTTACTCATTGTGATTACTTGGGAATTGACGTAGGAGAAGGACCGGGTGTTGATTTAGTATGTGAGGGTCAAAATCTTGACCATCCAGACAATACGTATGACACTGTAGGCTCATGTGAATGTTTTGAACACAATCCATATTGGATCGAAACATTTCAAAATATGTTCAGAATGGCAAAACCGGGCGCACTTGTTTTTATGAGTTGTGCTACTACCGGTAGACCAGAACATGGAACAACAAGAACATCTCCTAAAGATAGTCCATTGACTATCGGTAAAGGTTGGGATTATTATAAAAATTTAACTGAACAAGATTTTCGTGATAATTTTGACTGTGATGCAATGTTTAGTAAATATGAATTCCAGGTAGGATCACCTCATCCGGATTTGTATTTTTATGGCTTTAAAAAATAAGGAAAAATATGCCACGTATAAGTAGTGAAAAAGCAGTTCAGGCTGTAGGTAATCGTTATGACTTGGTTCTTATTGCAAGTCAACGTGTCCGAGAATTAAAAAGTGGCCATCGTGCTAAAGTTAGTATCACTGCAGGACCAAGTGTAACTGCATTGACCGAAATTGAAGAAGGTCTTATCGGTCGTGAGTATCTTAAGCGAGTTAAAGAAGATACTAAAAATCGAGAAAAAAGATTTAAATGAATAATTGGGGGTGTAGCTCATTTGGGAGAGCGCCTGCTTTGCAAGCAGGATGTAGCAAGTTCGATCCTTGTCACCTCCACCAATAAGGAAGTGTGTCCGAGTGGTTTAAGGAACTGGTCTTGAAAACCAGCGAATGCTAACGTGTTCCGTGAGTTCGAATCTCACCACTTCCACCAGAGAGTTTGCCCAAAACAAATTGACGGTAAACACAAAATCATATATAATACACGTATTGAATGATTAAATTTTAGGATCGGTACAGCAATTTTCATTAACTATGGAAAACTAGACACCGTGGTAGTTGTTGGAGCAGAGTGCATAAAACCACCGAGCGTTGAAGGGAACTATTTAAGCAGGACTAGTAAGCACAGAGTGATGGCCTGTGTAAAATAAAAGCAGTCAACAACGATCCTGCTTTCATTCATTATGGGATGTGTTCAGCATTTAAAAAAACTTAACTTACCGCTATTGAAGTTGGTCGAAGGACAGTAGAAATACTCTTAGGAAACTAAGCGATGATGAAATAGTTGACAGAACGGAAAGACGTACTATGTTTCTAGTAGCAGACACAATTACTAGATAGGCAACATGAATGTTGATATGGTCTGAGTAGCATAATCGGTCAGACCAGAAAATAAAAAAACTGCTACGAACATCCCGCTAACCCAAAACAGATTTACATTATATCCAAACAGTGATATAATACTTTTTTAGGATGCATTCAGCAACTTTAAATTTCAACTATAAATGAAACCAAAGCGCATCCTGTTGCATAACACACACGGAAGGAGTACAATATGTCAACATTTGTAGAAGCAGTAGCTAACCAAGAAGCCCGTACCACAAATGGTATGAAGGCACTTAAGTCAACCGCAAATGCTTGCGTTGATTTGTTCTTTAATATCGGCGCAAGCCGTGGTAAGAACATCATACCCGCATTCACTGCGGCTTATGTAGAAAATTCTGACCTAGCATTACGTATTGTCCAATGGGCACGTGATGCACGTGGTGGATCCGGCGAACGTGAATTGTTCCGTCAAGTACTAGTTCACTTGGAATTAACTAACCCAGAAGATGCTAGCCGTCTATTGGTTAAGATTCCTGAATTAGGTCGCTACGATGACTTGTTAGTGTTTAAGACCAAGCCTCTAAAGGCACAAGCATACTCTATGATAGGTGATGCATTACGTAACCGTAATGGATTGGCTGCAAAGTGGACTCCACGTAAGGGTGATGTTGCACGTGAAATACGTGAATTCTTTGGCATGACTCCAAAGCAATATCGTAAGAGCCTTGTTGCACTAACCAATGTTGTTGAAACACAAATGTGTGCTAACGATTGGGACAACATCAACTACAACCATGTTCCTTCAGTGGCACATGCACGTTACAAGAAGGCATTCGGTCGTCATGGTACAACTTATGCTGAATACGTAACTAAGTTGGTTAAGGGCGAAGATGGTGCCAAGATAAACGCTGGTGCAGTGTTCCCCTACGATGTACTGAAGGGTGCTATCAACAAGTACGGTCGTAGTGCAATGACTAAGACTGAATTGGACGCAATGCAAGCCCAATGGGATGCACTGCCAAACTTTATCGGTGATGCTAACGTGTTGCCAATGGTTGATAGTTCAGGTTCTATGACTTGTCTTGCTGGTGGTCGTGGTAGTAAGAGTACTTTGTCTTGTTTGGACGTTGCAATCTCATTGGGATTGTATTTTGCAGACAAGAATACTGGTAAGTTCAAGGATACATTCTTGACCTTCAGCCGCACTCCAAAGCTGGTTACTCTAAAGGGTAACATCAATCAAAAGATTGACCAAATGAACACTGGTGAAGTCGCTAACACCGACTTGAACAAGGCATTTGATTTGGTACTTAAGACTGCGGTAGATAACAGTGTTCCTCAAGCAGAAATGCCAGGTACAATCGTTATCTTCAGTGACATGCAATTTGATGCAGGTGTTCATCACGATGACTCTGCAATCGAAATGATAGCACGTAAGTACGAGGCAGCAGGTTACGAACTACCTAAGGTAGTATTCTGGAACTTGAATGCCGCATACGGTAACAGTCCAGTTAAGTTTAACAAGGCAGGTGTTGCGCTAGTCTCAGGATTTAGCCCAGCAGTTGCACAAAGTATTCTGTCTGGTAATATGGATGACTTCTCACCGGAAGCAATCATGTTGAAGACCGTTATGAAGGATCGCTACGACCTAGCTTAAGCTAAATAGTAGTAGACAGACACCTAGTGTCTGTTTTTATAAGTGTTCTATATCACACCCAGCCGATAAGACTGGCTCTGTAAGTGAAAAAGATATTAGAATACTTTTAAAAACACCCTAGCAAAACACCGCATATTATTTGAGTTTACACACTCCTCGTTCTTTAATATTAATACTTTTTAGCGCATCTAGGGTGTTTTTTATGCGCTTGACAATAATCCCCAAATAGTCTATAATACTCTAATGAAGGAGAAAAATATGCCTTGGATTCAAAACGTAGCACTTAGCGATATTAAAAAAGGGTTTCATATTGAACCCGGTCCTAATAATTTGTTAATTCAAATTGTTGACACTGGCATGGAGTTTCCAGAACCAAAATACAAATTCAATAGTGTTCATCAATTTCAATTCCTAGACTTAGAAGAAAAGGATACATGCATCGAACCAGAAATGAAAATCAGTGATGACCAGGCAAAGAGTTTGGTTATACTACTAAAGCAAGCATTGCTTAACCGTAGTAACGTGATTGTTCATTGTGTTGCTGGGGTGTGTCGTAGTGGCGCAGTTTGTGAAGTTGGTGTGATAATGGGTTTCGATGACACAGAAGTTTTTCGTAGTCCTAACTTGCTAGTTAAGCACAAGATGATGAAAGTGTTGGGTTTAACTTATGATGAGAACGAAGCCCACACTATCAATGGTATAACGTTGGATAGTGGGTTAATTGTACCTAAAAACTATTAAGGTGATATTTGATGAATAAGTTGAGTGAAGATGGTAAAGTTGCTGTATTGTATAGTCCAGGCTTTGGTGCTGGGTGGTATAGCTGGAATCGTCAATATCCTGAACTAGTTTTTGATCCAGCAATCGTCAATCTAGTGATAGCAAAAAAATTTGAAGAACTTGAAACTTTTATGATATTGAAATATCCTGATGTATATTTAGGTGGTATGAAAGACTTAGAAGTTGAATGGGTTAAAGTAGATAGAATGTTTAGAATCGCAGAATATGACGGTAATGAATCAATAGAATATAAAGATGAAGATGAAATGTGGATGATAGCTTAATGACATATATTGTAGAATGCAATGAAATCGAAAAAGAGTTTGCCACACTTGATTTGGCAATGGACTATGCTAAGACATTAGATGCGTTTGTTGTAATCAAGGGTAGTGGATTTGAAGTCGCAGGTAAGTTTGGGGTAGACAGTGTAGAAAACGGTAAGACCCCGGATGGTATTGCATATACATGGAACAAAGAAAGCCGCATCGGTCGAGTGAAAAAGGAACGAGTATGAAATTCAGAATGTTGGAACAGCATTTTGATATGCTTGCAGGATCAGAATGGTTTGATTTAGGTCCTACAATGCCGCAACCTGGCACAGACGAATCACGTGTAGTAACTGCTATCAAAGGAGATACTACTGAAGGTTGTTTCAGAGTTGTTCCCTTAGATAAATTAGAATTAGTTAAAGAATAAGGAGATTAGTATGCCGAGTGTATTTTTAGTTAGTGATACTCACTTTGGTCATACGGGTGTATGTAAATTCACACGGAATGACGGAGTGACCAAATTGCGCCCGTGGACTGATCCAGATGAAATGGATGAAGAAATGGTCAAGCGTTGGAACGAAACCGTTCGTCCAAATGATAAGGTATATCACTTGGGTGATGTTGTTATCAACCGCAAAGCATTAAAGACATTACATCGTTTGAACGGTGACAAGGTGTTGATTCGTGGTAACCACGATATATTCCGTGACACTGAATACAATGAATATTTCCGTGAATTGCGAGCCTATCATGTTATGAACGGTATGATATTGAGTCATATCCCAGTACATGAAGAAAGTTTGGGACGTTTTGGTGTCAACATTCATGGTCACTTGCACGCCAATCGTGTTAAAAAGCCCCGTGGATATGACGTAAAGACTAGTACTATGTTGTACAGTGATGAAATCGATACTAGATATCATTGCGTATGTGTAGAACAAACAGACTTTCGTCCTATCTTGTTTGAAGATGTTATAAAACGCATCGTAGCCGAAGGTGGGATAGTAGGATTCAAATCAGGAAATGGTCCTACAATGTAAATAGACCCTTCGGGGTCTATTTTTTTGGCTAAATACTATATGAACTATATTGAATATATTGAAAATGTTTGGTTGTATTTGTTTTTATTAATCATGTCCGGCGCCACAGGGTTTGCTTTGGGTCTTTTTATAGGATTTTTTGTGTTATAAAAGTAGCCTAATATAGTGTTATTTTAACGTGTTTGTGTTAGAATAAATATTCTATGCGTAATATATTTGTAACATTATTATTATTGCCACTACTAGCGTTTGCAGGAACACATACAGTAGTGTACAACGTAACAGATGACAGAGTTGTTCAAGGCTCTTTATACTGTAAGGAAGTTAGTATAGCTAGTATTAGTAAACTAATGACAATATACACGGTTTTGCAAGCAGACCAAAACCTCAACGAAAAATTAGCTGTAACTGGAAATAAAATTAACCATACCAAATTGAATAAAGGTATGGTTTTGACCAGACGTGAGTTAATTGATATGTCACTGATTAGCAGTGACAACTTAGCCGCAATGACATTAGCAGAACACTATCCCGGAGGAATGACACAGTTTGTTAAGGATATGAATCATCACTCTAAAGAATTGGGTATGAAAAATACTGGTTTTGTGGAACCAACTGGATTAAGTCCTATGAACTACAGTACAGTAGGAGATGTTGTGCAATTAACAAGGGCAGTAAGTGCATTTGCTATTGTTCAGGAAGCGGCACAGACACATAGAATAATAACTAATCCAGAAACAGTTAACAAAGGGTATAAAGGTAAATCCAAGAAAAAATCTGTTAAAGAACCAGTTAAAAAGAAATCCACTAAGTCCACTAAATTGGTAAACAATCCAACTAGTAACTATTTTGGATATGAGGGTATCATAACCATCAAAACTGGATTTACTAATGCAGCCGGGTTTTGTATAACCATGTTGTTATATGCAAACAACCAATTATATAATATAACTGTATTAGGAGCACGTACTAAACAAGAACGTGATGTATTAGTTAAGAAATCACTCAAGGCAATACATCAAGCATAATATATGCATTTTATACACAAAGTATAAATACGTATATTATGCTACACTTCATCAAAGACCTCACAGACAAATTTTTAGAATTCATCAAAGACGATCCTGTCCGCCCCGAGATATCTAAAGATTTTAGAGTTAGTGATGGCAGAATGGTAGCGGCACTTGTAGATGAAGAACAACCTGAAGCAATGGTTTGTGTTAGCTTCCATGACTTTGTACCCCAAAATGTAAATGATTTGAACACAGTACATGCTCTACCTACTACCGCAGTATTCTATACTATTTGGAGTTATAAAGCTGGTAAGGGTCGTGAGTTATTGATTCAAGCTGTCAGAGAGATTCAAAAATCACATCCTAGTGTTACACGTTTTGTAACATTAAGTCCCAAGACAGAAGTTGCAAGACGATTTCATCTAAAGAATGGTGCTATCGTATTCCGTGAAAATATTGACACGGTAAATTACGAATACGAACAACCAGTCGCAACAGAGTCTGACGCTAAATAATGCGTGGACATACAATTCTTTTATAAAAATAATCAGCATAGCTATAAACATGAGTTTATAGTAGCTAAATTTACCAATGCTATAAAACAGGTTATAGAACTGCCTGATACACTGGAAGTATGCCTATATCCATTAGCTGATAATATTTATGGTGGCATAGATAGAATGCACGTTAATAGGATAGGAATAAATTACAATTTAGCCTTTGAGTCTATACCCAAGATCCTCACCCATGAATTGATTCATGTCAGTCAAAAACACTTGGGACATCTTTTAATCAAACCTAATGGTATGTGTTATTGGCATGGTATATTCTACACAAAAAAATCCCCCGAAGAAATGACCCATGAAGAATACCACAATCTTCCATGGGAATTAGATGCCTACCATCGTCAGTCAAAAGTACTACAAGAGGCTTTGGATATCCTTGCACCAGCCACTTGACAAATAATCAGATTGGGTATACAATAGCATCTTAAACATTTGAAAGGGCCAATCATGACTTACGACATTGACAAGTTTGTAAACACTAACAAAGCATTTGTGACTTTTGAGGACCAGTCTGACGAAGATGAATCTCAATCTCAATTTGAGAAACTTGTTAACTTTGATAAAGTTAATACAGAAGCATACCCTGTGCTTGTCTACGAAATGAATACTAAAGCAGTAGCTTGGTATGACATTGAAATGTTCATGGGATTTGCAAAAGTAGACTAAAAGTATTATATACTCAAAACTTGACAATAAATCAAATTGGGTATATAATACATCTATGAACTCAAAAATCAACCGCAAACGTAGAACAGACCGCAATCAAGTCATCTACTACATTCAAGACAATGTAACACTTGAGTACTACATTGGTTTGACTGCTGTTTGTTTCGCAGGTAACGTGCGTAAGACACTTGTGCGCCGTATGCAAAAGCATATGCAACGTGCTATGACTGAGAACAAAAATTGGGGTTTGTCACGTGCCTTGCGTGAACAAGGTGCAGAAAGTTTTGTATTCGGTGTCGTTGAAGTTGTGCGTGGCAAGCGCCCTGCACACGCACGTGAGACAGAATTGATTAACACATTGCAACCAGCATTGAACACATTCGGAGTAAAATAATGACACATTCTTATTCTTGGACACTATTGTATTTGCAACGGCAAGAACGCCGTGCTAAAGTCATCGCCCGTCGCAAGGGCAAATATATCCATACTGTATGGGGTTGGAAATGAACGAACAAATTAGAAAACTTGTTGCGCAGGCTACTACTCGCATTGAGCCAACCGCCGACAGTGGTGAAGGTTGGATCTTTGATAAAGAAAAGTTCGCCGAGTTGATTATCAAAGAATGTGCTAATGCTATTGTCAATGACAGTCGCTTGAGTGATGTTCGCACTGCGAGGAATGGTTGTGTGCGAACAATCAAAGAACATTTCGGAGTTGAAGAATGACCAATGAAATCACAAC
>Ga0114978_10000591_pt1 | contig 31073 bp, 18 predicted proteins | sample S_140212_EF_Meta_FD_87027 | JGI IMG/M metagenome (GOLD analysis project Ga0114978, IMG submission 87027) | Freshwater microbial communities from Lake Simoncouche, Canada to study carbon cycling - S_140212_EF_MetaG | ecosystem: Environmental > Aquatic > Freshwater > Lake | place: Lake...
CACGGCGCTGGATGTCTGGCGGGGTGGTGGGGGGGACGCGCCCACCCCCCGTTCCGCTTCGGTTGTGGGGGCGTTGGAGGGGGGGGGGGGGGGCAGGTCAGCCGAGGCCCGCTCTTCCTCCAGGACCACGGCAGCCCGACGCAGTTTCGCAACGTGTGGGTGCGGCCCTTGTAGGACAGGCTTTAGCCTGTCATTCGCGGCGACAGGCTAAAGCCTGTCCTCCAGTCGCTTCACGCGGATGTTGCGGTAGTGGACTTCGTCGTGGTGGCCGGCGAAGCCGATGTGGCCCTTCGTGCGGGTGAGGCCGGGGTGCGGCTTGCCGTCGGGCGTGGCCTGGCCGTCGCGAAAGGGCGCCGTGTCGGCATCGAGGATCGTCTTGCCGTTGACCACCACCTTGATCTTCGTGCCCTGCACGGTCACTTCCTCGCTGTTCCACTGGCCTGCGGGCTTCAGGCACTTTCCCCGCTCGGCAGCGATCACGCCGTAGATCGAGCCATGCGCCTGCCAGGGCTGCAAGTCTTTGTATTTCTCGTGGCCATCGTCGAGGATCTGGAGTTCGAGCCCGTCGAAGGCGGCGTTGCCCTGCGTTGGCACCCGGATCGCCAGGCCGTTGTTGGCCCCCGGCGTGAGCTTGAAGTCGAACCGCAGCACGAAGTCGCCAAATTCCTCGGCCGTGAGCAGGTTGCCCCCGACGCCGGGCTTGCTGCGCAATTCGCCGGCCACGGCCTCGTACCCGGCGGTGGCGCCCTGCCAGCCGGAGAGATCCTGGCCGTTGAAGAGGGGCGCGAAGCCCGTGCGGGCGTCGGGCAGTTCGCGGATCCGCAGCCGGCGAAACTCGACGGGCGCGCCCTCCGACTCGAGGCACATGAAGCCCGTCGAAGGAAAGCAGTCGGTGCCTCCAGAGACCTCGTGGCCGTTCACCCAGAGCCGCACCTCGCCGTCGATCGCCCGCACGTAGTAATGGTTCCACTCGGGCGTGCCGCGCGAGTGCCGGGCCGTGGGAAAACTCCGCTTGCCATCGGGGGCGATGGGCGGAAACGGCTTCATGTCGGACGAGCCGACCGGAAACACGTCGCCGTCAGTCTTGAACCAGTAGGCCTTCTTGCCGGTCTGTTGTTCATATTGCTCGGTAAGCCCATGGTCCAAAACCTGCACCTCGATGCCGCCCGGAGGAAGTTTGTCGGGCGGGAGGTTCACGAACACCTCGGGCGGGGCCCAGAGAAAGACCCCCGAGTTGCCGGCTTTTTGCAGGTGCCGCCACTCGGCCGACAGCTCCAGATTTGTAAGCGGCTTCTTCGTGCGGATCACGCCGATCGGCTTGCCCGTGCAGCGGGCCGTGCCGTTCTTCCAGTTCCAGGTGTCGGGAGCGCAGTTCACGTTTTCGAAGTCGGCTTCGCCGAGGTCGCGCCAGCCGGGGCCGGAGCCGTCGAGCGTGCCGAGCTCGCGAATGAACACGTTCCGCACGTGCATCGGCGCCCCGTGCGTCTGGATCTGGATCGGGCCGCGGTCGGGAAGGGGCGTCGCGCCCTTTGTGAAATAGTTCGGGAGCGGCTGGTTGTCGACGACGAGCTGGTCGTTCAAGACGACGGTCACGCGGTCGCCCTGGATCCGGATCCGGAAGGCGTTCCACTCACCGGTGGGCCGGTCGGCTTGCACGAGCGGATCCTTGGCCTCGGTGCCCGCCGCGTTGTTCCAGAGCCCGCCGGAGCCCTTCTGGCTGCCGAGCTTGAAGTCGCGTTCGCAGCTGGGATCCCACATCTGCACCTGCGGGTTGCCGCGCAGATAGATGCCGCTGTCGCCGCAGGGGGCCGGAAACATCCACTCCAGGTGCAGTTCGAAGTCGGCGTAGTCGCGGTCGGTGGTGAGGAACACGCCCTTGCCGTCATTCACGATCACGCCGTTCTCCACTTTCCAGTGGGCGGCCACGTCGGCGTCCCATTCGGCCTGCCGCTTGGCGCGTTCTTCATCGGTGCCCTCGGCTTCCTTGGCAGGGTCGAAGTGCGGCCGGCCCCGCCAGCCGGAGAAGTCCTGGCCGTTGAAGAGCGGCGTGAAGCCCGCGGGCGGCTCGGCCGCGGCGACGGCGGAGGCGGTGAGCAGGAGAGCGAGGAGGATGGTTCGCATAGTTGCTCGTTGTAGGACAGGCTTCAGCCTGTCGGGAGAGATGTCGTGAAATGATGACAGGCTGAAGCCGGTCCTACGATACCTTCGTGGGCACGCCGCCTTGGGCGGCGCTCTTGTCGGCGGCGAAGATCACGTCGAACGTCTTCTTCGCCTCCTTGAAGCTCGTGAGCGGCATGTCGGCGCCCTTGTCGAGTGCGTCAAAGAACGCCTGGAACTGCGCTTGATAGGGATGGTCGCTCACGTCGCCGGAGTCGAGCATCTTCATCGAGAGCTTGCTCCAGTGCCCCTTGTCAGCCTTGAGCTTCATGGAGTGAAACTTGTCGTCGAGCAGGCTCCCCTCGCTCCCCACGAGATGCGTGTGGAAGTAGTAGGGCTGGAGGCAGTCGACGATCGCGGCCGACTTGCCGATCGCCCCATTCTTGAAGTGCAGGAGCGTCACGCTCGAGGTGTCGTATTCGTAGGGCTTGAAGATCGTGCTTGCCGACTTCGTGCTCAGGCTGGTCACGCTCTCCACGTCGTGGCCCATCAGCATCAGGAGGGCGTCGAGCGCGTGGCAGCCAGCCGTGAGCAGGGCGCTGCCGCCGTCTTTCTTGGCGGTGTTCCAGCGAAACTGGCCGTACCACGGGCCGATGCCGTGGTAGTAGTCCACCTCGCCGTAGTGCAGCGTGCCGAGCAGTCCCTCGTCGAGCAGCGCCTTCGTCACCTGAAACTGGTTCGAAAACCGGCACTCGAAGCACACGCAGCCCTTCACGCCGTTGGCTGCGGCGGCCTGCACGATGTCAGCCACCTCCTCGGGCGAATTGGCCATCGGCTTTTCGAGGATGATGTGTTTTTTCGCCTTGGCGGCGGCCACGGCCTGGTCGCGGTGGAGACTCGGCAGGCCGGTGATGTCGACGACGTCGATCGCCGGATCGGCAAGCAGGTCCTCGACGCGCTCGTAGGTCTTGATCGGGCTTCCGTGCTTCGCGGAAAGCTCCGCGGCATCGAGCGGCCTCGACGAGCAGACGGCCGTCACGCGGCCCTGGTTCGTGGCGTTGATGGCGGCGATGTGCGCCGTGGCGGCCCAGCCGTAGCCGATGGTGCCGACGTTGTAGTGCTTGGATGTGGTGTCGTGTTTCATGGGGGGCAATCTAGCCGGCCGGCAGCGGTCGAGCCAGAGCCGGCCCGGTGCCCGCGCGGCGCGTCAGGAGAGTTTCGTCTTGCCGGGCACGGCGAAGCCAGGCGACGGCAGCGACGACTGCCAGGTGAGATCCTTGGGGAAGAGATCGAGCTTCGACTCCTCGGCCGCGAACTTCCACGTGACCTTCTGGCCGGTGTAGGCGGCCAGGCGGCCGAGCACGCCCACGAGCGAGCTGTCGGCCATCTGCCGCAGTTCGACGATCGGCTTGCCGGCGCGGATCGAGTCAATCAGGGCCTTGTGCTCCTGCTTGTAGGCGTCGGCGAGGCTGCCCTTCATTTCCCAGACGACCTTCCCGGCCCGATCCACGATCCGTGAGCCGGCATTGGCCCCGCCGATGTGGCAGGTGCCCTGCGATCCGTGAATCACGTTGCGCACGTCCGACAGCGTGTTCGGCAGGTGCCGCGACTGGAACGACACGAACCGGTCGCCGGGATACTCGAAGTTGACGCCAAACGTGTCCCACAGCTCGCTGTCGTCGGGCCGCACGAACCGGCCGCCCGACCCGTAGGCCGACACGGGGTTGTCGCCCATCACCCAGTTGATCACATCAAGGTTGTGGACGCCCTGTTCGAGCAGCTGGTCGCCCGAGAGCCAGACGAAGTGATACCAGTTGTTCAGCTGGTATTCGGCGTCGCTCATCCCCTCCGTCCGTGGGCGATACCAGACGCCGGTCGAGCAGTAGCGAGCCTCCGCGCCGATCACGTCGCCGATGGCCCCTTCACGAATCTGGTCGACCGCCCCGACATAGTTCACCTGCCGGCGATACTGCGTGCCAGCCACGATCGCGAGGCCCTTCGCAACGGCCTCGTCGTGGGCTTCGAGGCAGATCCGGTAGCCAGCCGGATCGACGCAGGCCGGCTTCTCCACGAACACGTGCTTGCCCGCCGCGATCGCCGCCCGCGCGTGCAGCGGGTGGAAGCCGGGGGTCGAGGTGACGTGCACAACGTCCACGTTCGGATCGTCGAGAATCCGCTTGTAGCCGTCGAGGCCCTCGTGGCTCGTGTCGGAGGCCGCCACCTTGTCGGGGTGGGCCTCCCGCATCGCCTTCCAGGCCCGCTCGCAATTCCGGCCGTAGAGGTCGGCCACCGCCACGAGCTTCACGCCCGAGTTGATGGAGAGCGAATCGTTGATCGCACCGGTGCCGCGGCCACCGCAACCGATGACGCCGATTCGCAGTTCGCGGGTCTCCTCGGCCGCCGCGCGGGAGGAATGCACCATCGCCGCGGTGAACGAGGCCGCTGCCGAGGCGGCCGAAACGAGCGCGGCGCCGGAGAGCGTGAACTCACGGCGGGTGAGGTTCGAGGGGGCGGGGCGGTGAGGCATGATCGGTCGCTCCTGCGGACGAATTGCGCGGGGAACCGCAGCATACCCTACGACCGCGAGATCGCCAAGGGCGTGGCCCAGTATGCCCGCGAGGCCGGCACCTGGCGGCTCTATATCGAGGAGGAAGCGCCGCGTCGGCTGCCCGATTTCGCGACCTGGGCGGGGCAGGGGGTGATCGCGTCGTTCGACGACGAGCGCATCGCCGGAGCGGTCGCGGCCACGGGGCTTCCCGCCGTTGCCGTGGGCGGAGGCGGCGGCTATTACGACCCGGCCGCGGGCATTCCCTATGTCGACACCGACAACGAGCAGATCGCGGTGCTCGCCGCCGATCACCTCCTCGAGCGCGGCCTCGCGTCGTATGGCTACTACGGCCTGGCCCCCGCCCGCACGACGGGCTGGTCCCAGATCCGGGGCCGGGCCTTCGTGACGCGGCTGGCCGCCGTTGGTAAGGCGTGCGTCGAACTCGTGGCCCGGCACGAGGCCACGCAGTGGCGAAATCTCCAGGAGGAACTCGTCGCCTGGCTCACGAGCCTGGCTCTGCCGGTGGGCATCATGGCCTGCGACGACGTGCGGGCGCGGCACGTGCTCGAGGCCTGCCGGGCGGCGGGCCTGCGGGTGCCGCACGACGTGGCCGTGATCGGCGTGGATGACGACGACCTGCTCTGCGAGTTTTCCGACCCGCCGCTGTCGAGCGTGCGGCAGGCAGCCCGCCGGATCGGCTTCGAGGCGGCCCGAGTGCTCGAGGGACTGATGCAGCCGGCGGGCCCCAGGCGCGGCCGCACAAAGCCAGCGAAGCCCGAGCGCATCGTGGTGCCGCCGCTCGGCGTCGTGGCCCGGCGCTCGACGCAGACGATCGCCGTGGCCGACCCGGCGATCGCCGCCGTGATCAGGCTCGTGCGCGACCGGGCCTGTGGCCGGCTCGCGATTCGCGACGTCGCGCGCGAAAGCGGTCTCTCGCGCTGGATGCTCGAGGATCGGTTCCGCCAGGCGGTCGGTCACACGGTGCACGAAGACATCCTGCGGGTGCGGCTCGCCGAGGCCCAGCGGCTCGTGATCACGACCGACATGCCGCTGAAGGCGATCGCGCCGCGGGCCGGGTTTCGCTCGGTGGCCTACATGACGACCCTCTTCCGCCGCCATCTGGGCACCACCCCCGCCGCCCTCCGGCGCGACGCCGGCGGCTAACTTCACGGTGCACTCGTTCGAAAAAGAGGCCGCATGAAACGCAATCATGCGCTGGATGCCGCCGGATAGGATGGCGGGCATGATGACCGACTCTATGGCAGCCCCTCGCGCCGCGCTGGCGATCTTCGCCCATCCCGACGACATCGAGTTTGTCGCCGCCGGCACGCTCCTGCGCCTGCGCGATGCGGGCTGGCGGATCCATTCTCTCACCGTCTCCGGCGGCGACTGCGGCAGCATGACAACCGGGCCCGACGAGACTCGCGCGACGAGGGCCGCCGAGGGGAGGGCGGCGGCGACGATCCTGGGCGCCGAGTTTCACGAGAGTCTGGCCAACGACCTCTGCATCTTCTACGAGGAGCGGCTCCTCCGGCGGCTGGCGGCCGTGGTGCGGCGGGTGCGGCCGCGGATCGTACTCACGCACTCGCCAGACGACTACATGGAAGACCACATGAACACCGCGCGGCTGGCCGTCACCGCAGCCTTCGCCCGCGGCATGCCCAACTTCACGACCGATCCGCCCGTCGAGCCGAGCGCCGGCGACGTCACGGTCTACCACGCGATGCCCCACGGCCTCTGCGACGGCCTGCGGCGGCCAGTCGTGCCCGATCTCTACGTCGACACCACGAGCGTGCAGGCCGAGAAAAGGAAGGCGCTCGCCGCCCACGCGAGCCAGAAGGCGTGGCTCGACGCGACGCAGGGCATGGATAGCTATCTCGACTCGGGCGACGACGCCGCCCGGGTGGTGGGGCGGATGTCGGGCCGGTTCGAGTGTGCCGAGGGCTGGCGGCGACATCTGCACCTCGGCCTCTCCGCTCGCGACGACGACCCCCTCGCCGCCGCCCTGGGGCCGACGCTCACGTGCGCTCAGCCCACCACTCACTGACCATCGTACTTTGCAAGGAAAGGACCTCTCCATGCCCCGACCGCTCAGCCGCATCGCTCCCGATTGGTGGGACTACACCACGCTCGACGCCGACATCATCCGCGATGCAGCGGCGCTTTCGGAGCGTGATCTGGCAGGGCTCGCACGACCCGGCTTCCGCGTCGTGCTCTACGACACGCTCGAAGATTTTTATTTGGCCGAGGCGCTCGAATACATCACCGCCTGGAAGCAGGCGACGGCCGACGACCCCGTCGGCATCTGCGGGCCGATCGGGCCGACCGAGCAGTTGCCGCTCGTGGCCCGGCTCGTCAACGAGCTCGGCCTGAATCTCCGCCATGCCCACTTCTGGGGCATGGACGAGTGGTGTGAGAATGGCCGCGAGGTGCCCGTCACGCATCCGCTCTCGTTCGAGCGGGCCGACCGCGAGCTGTGCTTCGACCGCATTCGGCCCGAGTTGCGGATGCCCGAGGCCAACCTCCACTTCCCGAAGGCCGACGTGGGGCCCTACGTCGCCAGTTGGAAGACCGCCCGCTGCGCCGTGATGCAGGGGGGCCAGGGCGACATCAAGCACTGGGCGTTCAACGACCCGCTCCGCCGGGAGGGGAAGCACAAAGACGCCCCGCCGTCGCCGGTGGAGTATCGGGCCCTCTCCACCCGCGTGGTCGATCTACATCCCATCACGCTCGCGCAAAACGCCCGCACAAGCGGCGGCGGCAACATCACGATGGTGCCCCAGCAGGCGATCACGGTGGGCCCGGTGCAGACCTGGCAGGCGGAGAAGGTGTCGATCTGGCATGCGGGCACGCACGACAACCCGCTGGGCCAGCGGCTCACGGCCCTGATGATCTCGAAGCGGCTCGTCGATGCGAGCGTGCCGATGTCGCTGCTCGCTGATCATCCGAACGTGCAGTTCAACTACTTCCGCGGCGGCCTCGGAACCTGCGCCGTCGAGATGCACTAGCTGCAGGCGACGGTCGCCACGGCGGCTTCGGGAGTATGCAGTCCCGCTCCAGACGTTACCATAGTCAGGTTACGCACCTGACCGCGGCGATCCTGCGGCTCGTGGCCTGGGCGACAGCCGTGCAATTCCCTGGAGAAACCCATGCCTCGCCTGCCTGCGCCTCGGATGTGGAATCAGTCCGGCCGCCTCGCCGCCATCGTCTTCTTCGCGTGCGGTGCTGTCTCTGCCGCTGAATTCGTCGTCGCCCCGGCCGAAGGGCTGCCGCTGCCGGTCGTCTCGGCAGAGCCGGGCAAGCCCGTGCAGGTCCTGCCGGCGCCGGCAGGCGACGTGCCACGCGACGATCCACGCTGGCGCGACCACCTCGCCTCGAAGGCGGCTGCTGAGGCCTGGGCGGAGGGTGTCCGTGAGTCCAAGCACGCCGACAAACTCGCGGGCTACCTCGGAAAAATCTGCGGCCGTGAGCCCGCACTCGTGAAGGCCGCCGACCCCCTGCCCGAGGCTGCGATCGTCGTCGGGGCGGCCTGCCCCGACGCCATCCGCGCGGAGGCGGCGAAACTCGGGTCCGACGGCTGGCTCGTACGCACCGCGGGCCAGCGGCTCTTCATCTGCGGCGGCGGCCGGCAGGGCACGCTGTACGGCATCTACGCCTTCCTCGAGGACGTGCTCGGCTGCCGCTGGTGGGCCCACGACGTCGAATTCGTGCCGCGCATGCCGCGGATCACGACCCCGCCCCTCGACATCCGCGTCACGCCGCCGTTCCTCCTCCACGACCTCTACAGCCGCGAGGCGCAGACGGGATCCGGCGACATGGAGTGGAAAGCCCGCAGCAAGAGCACGTTCCAGCCCACCGGCAGCCACACGTTCCACGGGCTGCTCGCGGCGGCGGCGGCCAATCGTCCCGACTACTGGCCGCTCGTCGAGACGAAGGACCCCAAGACCGGCGCGGTCTCTATGGCGCGGGCTGTCGCCAAGGATGCGGGCGACTTCAACGGCCGCGTCCTGCACTTCAACTACCTCGCCCCCGGCATGGTAGACGACCTCGCCGCCGCCCTCGGCCGCGAGGTTCTGCGCCGCGACGGGGACGTCACCGACTGGGTCTACATGGCCGGCCAGGGCGACTGGTACGGCGGGCTCGACCAGTCGCCCGAGAGCAAGGCCGTGTACGAGGAGGAGAGCTGGACCGACGCCGACGGCCAGCGGCACGGCGGCTCGAGCGGGCCGCTTCTGCGGCTCATGAACCAGACTGCGGGGCTCGTGGCCAAGGCCCATCCCGGCGCGCAGGTGGGCACGCTCGCCTACATGAGCACCGACAGCCCGCCGGGGAAGACGCGACCGGCCGACAACGTGTGGATCTGGCTGCCGCGGCTGCGCTACGGGATCACGCTCTCGATCGAGGAGGCGGCGGCCGCCACCGGTGCGGCCGTCGAGAAGGTCGCCGCCGGCAGCCGACGGATCAAGCGGGCCATCGAGCGCTGGGCCGAGATCACCCCGGGCCGGCTGCTGATCTGGGAATACGGCGTCAACTACACGAACTACCTGCGGCCCACACCCAACCTGCGGGCCATCGCCGAGAACATCCGCTGGTATCACCGCATCGGCGTCCGCGGGATCATGGTGCAGGGCAACTACACGTCGACGGGCGGCGACCTCGTGCTGCTCAAGAATTACGTCTGGCGGAAACTGCTCTGGAACCCCACGCTCGAGGTCGAACCGCTCGTGCGCGAGTTTTGCACGGGCTACTACGGCCCCGCGGGCGACGACGTCCTGGCCTATGTCACCGCGCTCGAGGACTCCGTCCGCGGCCCCGAGCCGATCATCGTCGATGAGTTCGACACGCAGGCCCGGTATCTCACGCCCGAACTCGTCGCGACGCTCGACGCGGCGCTCGCCCGTGCGCGGGAGAAGGTGGCAGGCCCGGGGCAGGAGATGTTCCTCGCGCGGGTCGAGGAGGTGGCCGCGTCGGTCGAGGGCGGCCGGCTCTGGAAGGAGGGCGAACTCGTCGAGCGGGACGGCCGGCTCGTGCGGGCCGACCTCGGCGGCGCCGACACGCAGGCCCGCGCGGAGACGCTCGCCCGCTCGGCACGCGGCAGCGGCGTGACGGAGTGGGCGTGTGGGGTGACGCAGACGCGGTGGTTGGTCGCCTATAACGGCGGGCCGCTGCACACGCTCGCCGCCGCGGGAGTCACGGCGAAAGTGGCGCCCCGCCAGGGCGACTTGCGGCTCTGGTCGCTTGCCCGCGCTGGCGAGGTGTTCGTCAAGACGTCGGGGATCGCGCCCGGCAGCGAACTCTTCGACGTCGTCGGCCAGCCGGCGGCCGACCGGATCGAACTCGTCGGCGAGACGGGTTACTCGAACTGGGACAGCGCTCCGGATCACCTCCAGCGGGACGAGATCGCGATCCAGCCCGACGGGCTCCTTCGCTGGACGGCCACGCTCGAGCGGACGAACACGGGCGACGGGGCGACGGCTGCCGCCCGGATCACCACGTGCTACCCGGCCGCGAAGCCTGAGGACGTGACCGTAGAGTACGACGCGGGAGCGGGCTGGAAGCCGCTCACGATCGGCCCCCCGCGGCCGCACGCCCGCCCGCTGCTGGCCGAGGAAATCCCAAACAAGCCCGGCCAGCCCTCCGTCGTGGAGTTGCCGCCGCAGTCTCCCTTCCGTCTGCGGGTCGTGCGGGGGGGAAGCGCCGCCGTGATCGACACGGTCGTGTTCCCGAAGGTCGTGGCCGTCGGCGCGGCGTGGCTGCCGAAGATGCAGGCGGTGGGCACGTTCGTCTGGGGTGAACCGGTCACCGGGATGAAGATCGGCGCGACGGTGCCGCTCTGCGAGCGCACGATCGTGATCGAGTCGAAGGCTGCCGAATAACCGCCCCCGAGTCGCATCAGAGAACGGCCCAGCGTCCCCGCCTACCGGCGGAGGCTTCGAACCAACAACGGCCTCGAACGACTCAATAGGGAGATCAAACGCCACACCAGTGTCGCCGCCCTGTTCCCGAATGAGGCGTCACTGCTGAGACTCGTCTCGGCAGTCCTCAGCGAGATCAGCGACGACTGGGAGACTGAACGGTCTTACCTGAATATGAAAGCCTGATGACCCGCCCGCTCATCCCGGCGATTACAGAAGAGGGGTTGCTTTATCGGGCCGCCCGGCGGGTATAAACCCGCAGCGCGGCCGCGGTCGCCACCGCTTCTTTCCACTCGCTCTGCCGGAGTTCGCCGATGGCCCCTGCTGGAGGTTTTTCCGCCGCCGGATCCTCGGCTTCGCCGCCGCCCGCGCGGCGCCGGTTTCTTGCCACCATCGGCCTGGGCGTTGCCGCCACCGCGCTGCGTCCCGCATCACTCCGCGCGGCGGGCGCCAACGACCGGCTGCGGATCGCCGTGATCGGCTGCGGCGGCCAGGGCTTCAGCAACCTGTCGCGGGTCGCCGCGTCGCCGGATGGCAACGTGACCGATATCACCGTGCTCTGCGACGTGTTCGAGCCGAGCCTGCTCAAGGCCGGTGAACTCCACCCCAAGGCCCGCCGAGTCGCCGACCTCCGCCGCGTGTACGACCATGCCGACGAGTTCGACGCGGTCGTGGTGAGCTGCTGCGAGCACACCCACGCCTACGCCACACTGCCCGCCCTGAAACTGGGCAAGCACGTCTACTGCGAGAAGCCGCTCGCCTGGAACGTCGACGAGGCCCGCCGCGTGCGGCTGGCGGCGCGGGAAGCAAAGGTCGCCACGCAGATGGGCATTCAGATCCACGCGGGGGACAACTACCGGCGGGTCGTGGAACTCGTAAGAGGCAACGCCATCGGGCCGGTCACCGAGGTGCACGTCTGGGTGGGGCGGGCCTGGGGCCGCCACGCCTCGTCGGAGGAGGCGACGAGGCACGGCGACATCGTGGCCGCCATGGAGCGGCCGACGACCGCCGATCCGGTGCCTGCCGGTCTCGACTGGGATCTCTGGCTCGGCCCCGCACCCGAGCGGCCCTTCAGCACCGCCTACTTTCCGGGGCCGCGGTGGTATCGCTGGTGGGACTTCGGCAACGGCACGATGTCGGATCTCGGCAGCCACTGGAACGACCTGCCGTTCTGGGCGCTCGACCTCGACGCGCCGACCGCCGTCGAGGCGTTCGGGCCGCCGCCGCACCCCGAGATCGCGCCGGCATCGATGCGGGCGGTCTACGACTATCCCGCCCGCACGCTGGCCGACGGATCGGTCCGGCCGGCGCTGAAGCTCACCTGGTACCAGGGCACGGAGCGGCCGCCACAGGTGAGCGACGGTTCGATCCCGGCCTGGGGCTCGGGCTGCCTCTTCGTGGGCAAGAATGGGATGCTCCTCGCCAACTACGGCAAGCACATGCTCCTCCCCGAGAAGCAGTTCGAGGGCTTCGTGCGGCCCGATCGCTCGATCCCCTCATCGCCGGGCCAGCACCAGGAGTGGCTCGCCGCCTGCCGAGGGGTTGGGCAGGCCAGCTGCGGCTTCGAATATTCAGGGCTGCTGACCGAGGCCAACCACCTCGGCAACGTGGCCTACCGCGTGGGACGGAAGATCCCGTGGGACTCGTCCGCGATGGCGTGCCCCGGCGTTCCGGAGGCTTCCGCATTTCTCGTCCGCAAGCCGCGGGCGGGATGGAGCCTGACCTGAGAAATCGGGGACGGGAGCGATTTTCGGCAGCCGATGAGCAGCTCGGCCCTTGCCGGAGGAACCGGCGGGCGCCCTGCACAAAAAATCGCTCCCGTCCCCGATTTCCCCTTCCCAAAAAAAATTCGGGCGCACTTCCGGTTTGATACTTGTTGCCGCCGTACGGGCGCTGTAGTATACAGACCGTACACAGGCGGTATACAGACGTTTGGATGGGTGGGCGGGTTCGGACAACCACGGTGAATACCGTCTTATTCGCGTCAAAGGGGTAGGAAAATGCAGATCACACGCCTCCCCGCTAAGTGCATTTTTTTGGGAAACACGCTGAAGAAAGCCCTGCTGATCGCAGGCTTGGCCTCCGCTCTGGCCGCTGCGGGCGGCCCGGCCGTTGCCCAGCAGACGCTCTACTGGAGCGGCACGACCGGCACCTCGGCGCCGCTCTGGTCCACGCTCGCCGCCTGGAGCACGCTCCCGGGCAGTTTGCTCCAGCCGACTGCGTTCCCCGGCGCCGCCGACACCGCCGTCTTCAGCCTCTCCTCGCTCACCACGCCGCAGAACGTCTATCTCGGCGGCAATCAGTCGGCCCTCGGCCTCACGTTCTCCTCCACGGCTGCGACGACGCTCCGCAGCGGCACCGGCTCGCCCGCAGCCAACTCGCTCACGCTCGGCACCGGCGGCATCACGGTGGCGCTCGGCGCGGGGGCGGTCGCGATCGGCACGGGCTCTTCCGACAACGTGAATGTTGTGCTCGGCGGCTCGCAATCCTGGACCGTTGCCGGCGGTGGCAGGCTCGCGGTCGGCGGTAGCGTTGCCGGCTCGGCGTCGACGGGCGGCGCGCAGACGCTCACCATCGCGGGCAACGGGGCCACCACGATTACGGGCGTGGTCTCCAATGGCGCGGGCGGGGGCGTCTTCAATCTCACGAAGACGGGCTCCGGCGTGCTGCGGCTTGCCAACACGGGCAACACGTACACCGGCACCACCACGATCTCCCAAGGCACCGTCGTGGTCTCCGGCAGCGGCGGCCTCGGCCAGGGCAGCTCCACGGTCACGGTCGGCGGCCTCGCCAACCTCTATCTCGACGGAAGCCAGACGCCCATCGCGCTCTCGCGAAACCTGTCGATGGCGGGGGATCAAGGAAGCCTCTTGAGCAACGGCTTGAACACGATCACCGGCTCGATCAGCAGAACGGGCGGAACATCCTGGATTGCCTCCGTGAATGACACCCTTACGCTCTCCGGCCCGCTCGCTCTCGTTTCGGGAACGACGTTCCTGGGCGGCTTGCCTGATTCTGGCAACATCGTCGTTTCCGGGTCGCTCTCGGGGGCTGGGGCTCTCATCAAGCAGGGGTATGGGACGTTATTCCTCGATCCGTCAAACAGCTCCGCTTTCAGTGGCGCGATAACGATCAGGAATTCGAATTCTGTGCTTATCGGCAACGCTTTTTCCTCCGTTCGCATCACCAAGAATGGTGTCATCGGCACGAACGGAACCATCAGGCAGGAAACTCAGCTGAACGGCGGCTACTCCTTGCTCGAGGTCCGCATGGACAGCCCGCTGCTGCAGACCACGACCGGCTCCAACGCGAACATGACGACCAATGGGAGTTTAAACTCCGGCGGTGTTCGATTGTTCGTCGATCACGGTGTCGGCAGCACGACGACGGGCGGGACTTTGACCTTGGGCACTCAAGACGGCTCTCAAAGGTTTGCGAGTCGCAACGGCTATGGCTTCACGCTCGGCTATCTGGTCGGCAGCGATAATCGGCTTTTTACTTTTGATCTCTCCGGGCAACTCACGGTCACCGGCTCGAACAATAGCGTCGTGCGCGTGGATGCCGTCGGACCCACGCTGTTCACGGGAAATCTCGTCGGTAGCGCTAACACGCTCACGAAGAACAGCGCCGGCCTCCTCACGATCCAAAGCACGGGCGCCACGCTGGGCGGCGCCGTGACCATCAACGAGGGGGCCGTGGCCGTAACCGACTTCCGCTCGCTCGGGAACGTCAGTACTGGCACGATCGCCCTTGGTTCCGGAACCGGCGCGGTTCAGCTCATCATCGGCACTTCCGTCGCCCCCGGTTCCGCGGCGAACCTCACGTCGCAGCGGCGGATCAATATCGGATCCACCACCGGTAACGCCGCGATCTACGCAAGCCAGTCGGGGGCCAACCCCGTCTTGATCGCCAACATCGCGACGACCGGTGCTGGCACGAAGACGCTGATCCTCGGTGGCACGAGCACGGCCGACAACCTGATCTCGGGGACCATCGCGGACAACGGCGGCACGACCTCGCTGCGAAAGACCGGTCCCGGCACCTGGGGGCTCTCCGGCTCCAATACGTTCACGGGCACTGCCTCGATCCTCGCGGGAACGCTCAAGCTCAACGCCACCGCCGGCACCTCGAACGTCTTGGCCAACGCAGTCGGCATCACGTTCAATGCCGACTCGACGGTCGGCTCCGCGGGTGGCACGCTCACCTTCAACGGCTTCCTGAATACGCAGACCTCCGAGACCGTCGGCGCCCTCACGCCCACCGCCGGTGCCGGCAATGTCGTGGTCACAAACAACGGCGGCGCCTCGACGACGCTCACGTTCGCCTCGCTTGGCGCCCGCGGCACGGGCGCCACGCTCAACTACGCCCCGGGCTCGGCCGCCGGGATCGCGTTCACCACGGCGCCCACCGTCACCAACGGCATTATCGCCGCCGCCAGCGGCTCAGCCGCGTTCCAAACCTTCCGCGGCACCGACTGGGCGACCTACGCCAGCGGCTCGGTCGCGGCGGCGACCTACACGCCCCTGCCGGCGAGCGCTGCGACCAGCACCGTGAATTATTCGCTCTCGGCCGACACGACCGTTTCGGCGGCCATGTCCGTGAACACGCTGAAACTGATCGGCGCCGGCACGCCCCCCACCCTCACCCTCGGCGGCACGCTCACGCTCACCGCCAAGGGCCTGCTCTTCGACAATTCGTCGGGTGCGGCCACGATCAGCGGCAGCCAGCTCGGAGCCGCCGGTGACGAACTGGTGGTCTACACCGGCGGCACGGCCGCGGCCAACGCCCTCACGATCAACGCGGCAATCGGCAGCGGCACGGCCTCGCTCACGAAGTCGGGCCCGGGGCTGCTCGTGATCGGCGGGTCGAACGCATTCACCGGAAACACGATCATCAACGAAGGCACCGTGCGGCTCTCGGGCAGCACGGCCACGCTCGGTGCGATTACGGCCGCGGCCAACACGACCACGCTCCGCCAGGGCGCCACGCTCGACATCAACGCCGCCGGCCCCTCGCAGACGGTCACGATCGGCGCCCTCGCAGGCACCGGCACGATCACCAACTCCGGCGGCGGGGCGGGCACTGCCGGCACGCTCTCCATCGGCCAGGGCACGACGACGACGGCTGATGGCACGTTCACGGGCATCCTCCAGAATGGCAGCGGCGTGCTGAATGTCACCAAGAACGGCACGGGCAACCAGTCGCTCCTCGGCCTCTCCACCTACACGGGCGTGACGCGGATCAACTCCGGCACGGTCACGGTCGACGTGCTCGCAAACGGCAGCGTGGCCAGCGGCATCGGCCAGTCGGGGAGCGCGGCGGGCAACCTCGTCTTCAATGGCACGAGCACGCTGGCCTATGCGGGGAATAACCGCCTGACCACGGCCGACCTGGCCGTGGCCGTTGCGCAGACGGCCCGCACCGACCGGCTCTTCACGATCGAAGGCACGGGAACGACCACGATCGCGAGCAACGTCGGTCTCTCCAACGCCCTCGTCTGGACGAACCCCGGCGCGATCGCCCACTCGGGCTCTGCGGCCCGCACGATCACTCTCTCCGGCTCCTCGACCGGCGACAACGCGTTTGCCCCGCAGATCACCGATAGCGGGGCGGGAGCCAATATCACGAGCGTTCGCAAGGAGGGCGCCGGGATCTGGCTGCTCACCGGCACGAACAACACCTACACCGGGGCCACGACGATCGCCGAGGGTTCCCTCGGCTTTCTCGGCGGACTGCCGGCGAACAGCCCCCTGCAGGTGGGCGTGACGGGCTCGACGGGCACGCTCCTCATGTCGGGCACGCTCTCCCGCACGGTCGTCTCGTCGCCGGTCAGCGGCACGAACACGATCACGCTCGGCGGGGCGACGTCCGGGAACGCCGGCTTTGGCGCCGTGGGCACCAAGCTCGTCGTGGCCTTCCAGCAGTCGGGCACGCTCCAACAGCTCGTCTGGGGCACCAACGGCTTCCTCAGCAGCAGTGGCAATTTGGTGCTCGGCGCGTCGACGGCCTTGGCCGAGGTCGAGTTCCAGAATCCGATCAACCTCAACAATGCGACCCGCACGATCTCGCTCGTCAAAAACCCCTTCACTGCCGCCGACACCGCCACGCTCTCGGGAGTCATCTCGGGAAGCGGCGGCCTGGTGATCACGGGGACCGGTCGGCTGGTACTTGCCGCCGACAACACCTACTCGGGTGCGACCCAGTTCAATAGCGCCTCGGATAGCATCCTCGTGGTCCGGTCGTTCGGCAATTCCACGTACGGCTCGGCGGCCTCGAGCTTGGGCGCATCCGGGACCAGCTCGGCTAACGCCCTCACGCTCGGCAATGGCAGCCAACTGCAATACGTCGGCCCGGGCGAGGAGACCGACCGAATGATTCGGCTGACGGGGGGATTTACCCGAATTGATGCCATGGGCTCCGGTCCGCTGGTCCTCCAAAACATCGTCAACACCACGACCGGGAATACGCTCTTTCTCGGCGGCGAAAACTTCAGCGACAACGTGATCTCAGCGAATCTTTCCGGATTGACGTTGAATGTGTCGAATGTAAACACGAACGAGAAATCTCCATTTGACAGAACAACCGGCGGCCCGGCGACGACTCGCTGGATTCTTTCCGGATCGAATAGCCTTACGGGAACTCAAATCGCGAACTATTCCGCGCTCGGCTTTGGCTCCGACGCCGCCGGAAATATCGGCACGTTGAGGGCCGCGGCCAATCTCTTTGCCGTGGGCGGCGATCGCCGTCTGGCGTTCACGCTGGAGTGGCCAATAGATCTGGGTCAGGCGGCTCCCACCACGTTCTCAGGGGAATACGGCATCACGCTGACATCCCCTGTGAGGATCCTCGGTATTCAAAATGGCGTCGGCCTCCAGATCATGAATTCGATCGTGGCGGGAAAAACGCTCACGCTTGAAGGCGGCATCACTGACGGCGGCACCAAGGGGCCTGCGTTTTTTGATGGATCGGGCGACACCGTCGTCAGCGGCAACATCACCGGAGCGACGGCCCTGACGAAACAGGGCGCCGGGAGACTGACGCTCAGCGGCTCGAACGTCTACTCGGGCAATACCACGATCTCCGCCGGCATACTATCGATCTCGAGCACCGCCGCTCTGCCGGGCTGGAACGTGGCGGGCCGTTACCCGGTCGCGGCCGGCGCCGCGCTCGTGGTCGGCAACGGCGTGAGTGACGCCGACTTCACCACGATCCGCGTGACGGGAAGTACGGGTTTTGCGGCAAACTCGATGCTCGGGTTCGACACCGGCACGACCGCGGCCTTCGAACGCATCTACTCCGGCTCGTCGATCTCGGATCCAGCTGTCAATAATCCCCTCGGCCTCATGAAGATCGGCAGCGGCACGCTGACGCTGAACGTGGCCAACACCTACACCGGCACGACGACGATCAACGAGGGCGTCTTGCGGCTGGGTGTCGCCGGGGCATTGCCCTCGGCCAGCGCCATTGCGGTCAGCAGCAATGCCGCGCTCGACGTGGGCGTGAACTCGACGACGTCCGGGGCTGTCACGGTGAGCGGCACGAGTTCATCGATTTTCGGTTCGGGCACGCTCACGGCCGGCTCCTACACGTTCAGCAACACGAGTGGCACGTCGTCGGTGACGACCGTGCTCGCGGGGAATGCAGCCACGTTCACCAAGTCGGGCGCCGGCACGACCGTGCTCTCTGGCCTGAACACATACCAGGGCACCACGACCGTCGGCAATGGCATCCTGCAGTTCAACTCTTTGGCCAGCGGCACCAATGCACAGTCGCTCGGTGGCGGCACGCTCGTCAATCTTGGCGTGGCGGGCACGTCGGCCGGTGAGATCGACTACTCCAACGCGACGAGCGGCACCCTCGCAAAGAACATCACCGCCCTCGGCAGCGGCCGGAACCGGATCCGTAACTCTGGCGGCGGCACACTCACGCTCTCCGGCACGCTCACGAAGGATGGCACGATCCTCGAACTGGCCAGCGGCACGTTCACCGTCTCGGGCCGGATCACGGGCGCGACCGCGGGCACGAGCGACCTCTTCATCAACAACGCCGCCGTCACGCTCTCGAACGCGAACAACGACTACAACGGCCCGACCTATGTCTACGGCGGCGGCTCGCTCACGCTCGGTGCGAGCAATGTGATCCCGAACAACTCGGCCCTGATCCTGGGCGGCACCGGCACCGACACGGGCACGGGCAGGATCAACACCAGCCTGTTCAGCGACACGATCGCCTCGCTGACGACAAGCAGCCTCGGCGCGACGATCGGCATCGACGTGAACGGCTCCACGGCCGGTGGCCTGACCACGACGGGTGGCCTCACGTTTGGCGCCGGCACCGACACGCTGGCCTTGTCGCTCACGAATCCCTCGCTCGGCCGCTACACGCTGCTTTCCTACGCCACCCGCAGCGGCACGTTTGATTCGGTCACGGGCAACGGCAACTACAACGTCGTCTATGGAGCTGAATCCAACAGCACGATCGACCTGCAGCTGAAGGCCAACCAGGGCTCCACGTTCACGCTCAACCCGGCGGCCAGCCGCGTGCTCGTGGGCGGTTCGACGCAGCTCTCGGGCCTGTTTGCCAACACGTCGCCTGTGAACGCCGCCGCCCTCACGTGGAGCGGCAGCTCGACCGGCACGCTCTCGGCGACCGGCATCACGTCGTCGCTCGGCTCGTCGATCGCGGCGGGCAGCACCTCCTCGATCACAGCCTGGCTCGCGGCTGGCAGCACCCCCGGCACGCAGACCTGGAGCATCACGAACACCGACAACAATGCCATCACGACCGTGAGCACCGCCACCGGCTCGATCTCGGTGGTGAACCAGCGGACGTTCTCGGTGAGCAACTCCGGCACGATCAACCTCGGCAACTTCCTGCGGACGGCGGCCGTGACCGGCTCGACAACGATCTCGAGCATCGGCCTCAATGCCACCACGGCGAATGCCTCGCTCGGCTCGTTCGGCGGCGGCCCGACCGGCTTCTCGCTCACGACGCTCGCCTCGACTGACTTCCTGGGCACAAGCGGCACACAGTCGGCCCTCTACACGCTCTCCGGCTCGGCCGCCTCGGCCGGGGCGATCAGCGGCAACTTCACGTCGACCGTGACGGCCGAGCTCGCCTCGATCGATCCGGTCTCGGTGGCCCTCGTGGGCACGGCGTATGACCCGGCCACGGCAGTGCTCGCCGCGGGCGGCTCGGCGGTGGGCAATGCGTGGACGATCAGCCTCGGCGAGTTCAACCAGGGATCCGGCACGAGCACGCCCTGGAACTTCGCGATCTCGAACCTGCTCGTCTCAAATCTCTACACCGCCGACCTGGTGCTCGAGTCATTCTCGACGACGCTGAACTCCAACGCGATCTTCATGAGCCTCTCGGGGACGTCGTTCCAGCCGCCGCTCGTCGCCGGCGGCACCAACCCGTTCACGGCGTGGATGTCGCTCGCAAACACGGGCACGTTCACGAACACCTACAACCTCACATTTGCCAGTGCGAAGGGCGGCCAGTCGCTCGGTGGCTCGCAAAATGTCACGATGACGGTGACGGGCGTGATCGTCGTGCCCGAGCCGGGCACGCTGGCCCTGGCCGCAGCGGGGATCGGCATGGCGCTCGTGACCTGGGCCCGCCGTCGCCGGGCGGCCTGAGAAGTTCACGCGGCCCAGGGGCACGCGACGCACCGGCACCCGTGAACGGCGATCCGGTCCCCAAGGAACACCACATTGGAGGCTGGAGGCTGGACGCCTGCTGCCTGGTGGGGTATACCCGTTAGGATCGTGTGTATACACGTGACGTCCGCGGTGGAATGGAGGAATGGTCGTGAGGAGGACAGCGATGTCAATCCGAAGCCGATCCGTCCGGCAGATCAGCAGCACCGCGCGGGATTTCACGCTGCGGAAGCGCGGGCACCCGCGGCCACCCCACAGCCGCCATGCCCTACATGGTTTCACCCTCGTCGAGTTGTTGGTGGTGATCGGCATCATCGGGCTGCTCGCCGCTCTCCTCGTTCCGGCCGTGCAGCAGGCCCGGGAAAGCGGCCGACGAATGGCGTGCGCGAACAAGATTCGCCAGCTCGGCCTGGCCGTCCAAGGCTATGAATCGCAAAACGGTTGCTTCCCGGCGCTCGTCGTGGGCCACGGCTTCTGCAACAAAGACAATACGTCGACCCGCCCGCCCTCGTCATCGTTTCTCGGAAAACCGGGGACGCTCAACACGAGCGGCTTCGTCTTTCTCTTGCCGTTCATCGAGCAGATGAACCTCTACTCCACGGTGGACCTGACCAAGCCGATGTGTGGCTGGAATGAGCCAACCCTGCAGTCAAGCTGGGGCGTGCCCGTCCCGGAATCGACGCTCTCGGGCAACAATTTCAAGGTCTCGATGACGCGGCTCGACATCTTCGAGTGCCCGACGGCGACTGCCAGCAGCAGCACGTACGGCCTGCCGGCCGCATATTCGGACCCCGTCCGCTTCTACAACTACGGCAGCTGCATGGGCCGGCTCACGAACTACCACATGGTTTTCAACAACACCGACTGGAACCTGGTATGCGACATGTGGCGGAATGGCCAGAAAACACACCGGGCCATGTTCGGCGAGGAGAGCTTTTGTAGGGCGGCCGCGGTGCGGGACGGTTTGTCGAACGTTCTCATGATCGCCGAGACGAACTCGAACGGTTCGGTGCAAGGCGGCCAAAGTAGCGGCAACCCGTGGGCCTACTTCGACCAGACACAATTTGGTATTAACGTGAAACTCGGGATCAATATATGGGGGGCCGCGAATCGACCGGGCTTTACGAGTGCGCGGTCGATTCCGGCAAGCGAGCACCCGGGCGGCTGTCACTTCGTGTTTGGCGACGGCTCGGTCCGGTTCGTGAGCGAAAACACAAATTTTGAGGTGTTGAGACAGCTGCTTTTTATCGCTGACAGTCTGAGTCCCGTCGATCAATTGCCGTAGTCGTCACGGGCGGCCGGCAGCGAATGCGTCAGGGCTTCTTGGCCCCGGTCGCCGACTGGACCTCGATCGTGAGCGGATCTTGCTTGCCGTCGACGGTGGCCCGGAGCGGCGTCGCTCCGGGATTCTGGTAGCGGGACTGCAGCCGCTCGGGGGCGTTCATCTGGGCGTTGGTCCACGCGACCCGTTCGTCCATCGGCGCGTCCGGGCCGGGCTCCGGCGTAGTCGGCAGTTGCCTCCACGAGGCCGTGATCGTGTATTCGCCCGGAAAGATGCCGCGCCGGAACTGGTGCGTGGTGGCGGCGAACTGGCCATCGGCTTGAGATACGGAAAACCCACCGTTGCCCTTTCCGTCGGGGCTCGGGAGGAAATCGAGCCGCACGCCCTCGGTGGGCTGGCCGTCGACGAGCAGGCGGCCCTGCACGTCGACCCGGCCGTCGGTGCCTCCACAGCCCGCCGCTATCGCGACGAGTCCCGCGAGCCCTGCCAGGCACCATGACGCCACGATCCTCTCGTCCATCACGCATCTCATGGAGAGTACTCCTTCGCTCCGAGCATCCTAACCTCTCCCGCGAATCCCACCCTGGATTCATAAGCGCCGCGGTCCGCGGCCGAGCGGTGCGGCCGTCGTCAGAGCACTCGGCCAAAGATTAGTGTATACACTCTGCGGGAGGCGTTCAAAAGCCGCCGTGACGCCGCCCCGCGACTCCAACAGGAGCTCCATCATGCCTGGGTTTCTTCTCTTCCCTGCCGCGCCGTGGCACGCCGTCTGCTTCGCCACCATGCTCGCAGCAACGTGGACGGCTGCCGCCGCACCGGTGGTGGCAGCCGACACGCCAGCCTCGCCACCGCCAGCTCCGACCGTTCGGATCGCGGCTGGCCCCGCCGCAGCTGCGAAAGTCCAAGTGGCGATCGACAGTGCTGCGAAGGCCGGCGGCGGCACCGTGGAGATCGGGCCCGGCCGCGTGCCGCTGCGGGCCGCGATCCGCCTGGCCGACGGCGTCAAGCTCGCGGGCAAGCCCGGGGAGACCGTGCTCGCGATCGAGCCGGGCGTGCGGCGCCTGCTCGTCGCGCCCGTCGCCAAGGGCGACACGGAGATCCGCGTCGAGGACTCCGCGGGACTCGAGCCCGGCGACGACGTGGCCCTCGAAGACGCGGCCGGCCACGGGTTCCAGGTGACGACGGCCACGATCATCGAGCGCACCGGCTCCAACTCATTGCGGCTCTCGCGGCCCGCCGAGTCTGACTACCTCCCCGAGCGCGGCGCCACCATCCGCCGGGCCCACGCGGGCGTGGGCGGGTGGGGCGTGAAGCACGCCGCGGTCGAGGGCGTGACGGTGGAGGGCACGCTCGGCGCGGCCGGATCGCAGCAGCTTGGTGGCTGCCGCGGCGGCGGGATCTACCTCTTCGAGTGCGACGACGTGGCGATCCGGCACTGCACGGTGCGGCGCTACGACGGCGACGGCATCTCGTTCCAGCGCTGCCGTGGCATCGAGGTGACCGGCTGCGCGGTCGAGGAGAACGGCAACGTGGGGTTGCATCCCGGCAGCGACTCCCGCGACTGTGTCGTCCGCGACAACGTCGTCCGCCGCAACGGCTACGTGGGCCTGTTCGTCTGCGTGGGCGTCCACGGCACACGATTCGAGACCAACCGGATCCTCGACAACGCGGGCTGCGGGATCTCGATCGGCATGGCCGACGCCGAGAACCTGTTCCGCGGCAATGAGGTGGCGGGCAACGCGGAGACGGGCGTGCTCTTCCGCCGCGATTCCGATCAGCCGGCCGAAGGCGCCCACCGCAACGTTTTCGAAGGCAATATCTTCCGCGACAACCTCGGCCCGCGGCCCGCCAAGAGCAACAGCCGTCCCGATTCGGCCGGGCGGGCCGCCGTCGTCATCGAGGGCGTTCACGAGGGGCTCGTGTTTCGTGGCGACACCTTCGCTTTCACGAAGCCCCACGATGGCCCCGCGATCCTCCACGACGCCGCCTCGCCGCCGACGGTCGAGAAGCCGCGGCTCGAGAACGTGGCCGTCGCCGCGGCGACCGGCGAGCGGTTCCACCGGCTCCACGAGGGGCTCACGGTCTACGTGAACGTGCCCGACGCCCGCGAGTTCACGGTGGGGCTCGACGTCCGCGATCTCAACCTCCAGGCCAACGGCCCGCGGGAGATCCTCTTCAAGGTCTACGATCCCGCAGGCAAACCGGTCGTCCGCGAGGTGATCCCCGACGACGGCTGCACGACGGCCAACCTGCCCGACCGGATTGGCGGCTGGGACCACGAGCTGCAGTGCTTCGTGAACCACTTCGTGAAGGGGACGACGCCGTCGATCCGCTGGAGCGCCTGGAGCGACCCGGCGCGGCTGGCCACCATCGTGCCCCGGCGGTTCGACCGGCGGATCGCGGGGGGCGGGCCGGGCATCTACCGGATCGTGCTCGCCGGCGGCCCCGACCATTACGTCACGCTGCGTCTCGATCCCGCGCTCAAGACCGCGATCGCGGGCCATCCCACCTTCATCCACGGCCACGGCGACCTCTTGCGAAAGGCCTGGGTCTACGTGCCGCCCGGCACGACGGGGATCTTCATGGCGATGACCGAGCCCGACGAGCCGCGGTCGCGGAAGTTCACGCTCACCGGCCCCGACGGGAAGGTGCTCTTCGACGGCCTCGCAAAGGGGGGCTACGACGCCACCGACGGCCCTTGGAAGACGGCCGGTGCGAAGCTCGAGCCGGGCGCCTACGACGGCAAGCTGCTCGCGGTCGAAGTCTCGCCCGGCCCCAACGACTACCTCCTCAAGGTCACGCTCCAGCGGAAGGAGCCCTTCGCGGACTACGTGGGGACGGGAGCACTGGCGGTGTTCGCCCCCGACCCGGCCACGGCCGAGGCGATCAAGGGCGGCACGCTCGAGGCCGACGGGCAGGTGTTCTTCCATCCCTTCCAGGTGCGGCTGCACGAATGGCTCAAAAGCCATCCTCTCGACGCCACCGACGCCGAGAAGGCCCTGCGGGCCGAGATCGAGCCGCTCGCGGCCGGACTGCGGATGCTGGAGACGAGCGACGGCCGCGGCTCGCCGTCGTGGACCAACTGGGCCTACGCGATGGGCTACTACGGCTGCAAGGTCTTCAAGCCGGGCTGGAAGCTCCTCGGCCGCTCCGACGTGCCCGACGACCTCCGGGAACTCGTGCGCGAGGGGCTGATCATGGCCGGCGACCGGCTCGCCTTCGCCACGCACATCGAGAAGGTCAATGGCAATGCCTTCGCGCAGATTCCCGTGGCGCTCTGGTACTGCCACCGGGCCACGGGCGACCCGCTGCAGAAGCAGCTCTTCGAGACCTTCTGGCAGCGCTGGACGACCGAGGGCTGGGGCGCGGGCAGCGGGCTGTCGCGGTCGGGCGACGCCCAGGAGCACTTCGCCCACGATATGCACTACGGGTCGTATCTCTTCGACAACTGGGGAGCGAGCGACAACACGTGGATCAAGGAGGGGGGCATCCTCGGCGACGCCACCGACGACCCGCGGTTCCAGAAGGTCGTGGACCGCTACCGCGAGCTCTACACCTATCTGGCCTGCGCCGAAGCCGATGGCCGGCCGGTGGCGGCCAACCCCTGGTCGGCGCGGACGCACATGTCGGCCTCCAAGGGCGACGCCGGCTGGAAGGTCGGCCCGCACACCCCGAAGGCCCTGCCCGGGCCCGACTTCACGGTGAGCGTCAACGGGGGCGACGAATGGTTCGCCGCCCGCCGCAAGGGCTATTACGCGCTCACGTTCCACGGCCGCCTCGCGCCTGAGTGGATGAGCCAGTGCTTCGAGGGCCAGCTCGGCTTCGGCGGCGGCGCGATCTGCCAGCTCACGGTTCCCGGTCGCGGGCCGGTGCTCGCCTCGTCGCTCCACGAGTCCTACGGCAAGGGCATGCACCCGAGCGAGTGGCCCGGCTTCCACCTCCACACACTCGTCGCCGAGCGCTGGGACGGCGTGCCGGTGATCGCGGGCATCAGCGAGCACGGCGACGCGAAGCTCGAGGGCGCGACCGTTTCGAGCTCGGGGGAGATCCGCGGAGCGCACGTGCGGGCCGCCCGCTCGTTCACGTTCGGCCCGGAGGCGATCGACTGCACGGTGCGGTTGGCGAAGAGCGACTACGCGCGGGTGATGTCGATCTGGGCGCACGAGCGGAAGTGGGCCGAGCTGCGGTCGGCTGTCGAGATGATCCCCTTCATGCCCACCGGGCCCGACGGCAAGACGCCGACCGCGGTGACCACCGCCGAGGGGGCCGCCCTCACGGCCGAGGGCGCGACGACGAAGCGGGTGCGGATCGACCGGGGTGGATTCGGCGTCGACATCGAGACCGCGGCGCCGACCACGTTTCGGCTCGGCAAAAGCCACACCGTGCTGCTAGAACTGCTGCCGGCCGGCTCGCCCCCCACGGCCCCGGACAAGATCACCGCGACCTACCGGCTCGTGCCCTTCGGCAACTAGCCCCGGTCTGCTTCACGTCGCGCCCGTTCTTGCCGCCGCCTCTCTCTTGACCTGCCCCCCTTAAACGGGCCTCCTTTGCCTGCGCTTCGAGCCCTGACAGCGCCGCCTCATGCAGGATCTCGTGGCCGCCGTCGAAGATGGTGATCCGCGCGTGTTCGCTGACGCGGCGCATGAGGACGGGCCGCGCAGCGTTCAGCCGGTCGGTGCCGGAAAACCGGAGCGGTGCGGGCACCGCCCTGCTGGTCACCATGTCGGCGATCGTGGCCTCGGCGATCCTGTCTGGCGGTGAGGCTGCGACGTTGAATGCACGGAGCGCATGGCTCACCGGGACGCTGCCGGTGTGGCCGTCGTGGATGCCGGTGTTGATGTCGAGCGGAACGTCGAGTTTGTCCTTGGCGAGCAACACCGGCGCATCGCCGGGTGGCGTGTAAAGCAGTGTCTTTTGCTCCGATCCATCGGCCGGGCTGCGAAACGTCGCCGGCGCGAGCTTTCCGGGCTTCGATTGGTCGAGCAGAAACGGCGTGATCATCGCCGCGATCTGCTGCCCGGCCCTCGTCGTTCGTGTGCAGCTCGTCGACCAGGTTTTCGGGACTCACCACCTTCAGCAGGCTCACGAACCGCACCCCCTTTTCCGCAGCGAGATTGCGGTACGCCGTCTCGAGCTGTGCGAGCATCGGCTCGCAGATGTCGTAGCCCTTCTGCACATTCCGATCGCGGACAGCGCAGGGAGGTGCCACTTAGTCCCGCAGCACCGTACAACCATAAAAGGCATTTCGAACGCAGGAGGATCTTCAATGCACTTCACGCGCCGTGACTTCGTTGGGCAGGCGCTTTCTCTCGCGGCCGCTGCTGCGGCCCGTCACGCGAGCGGCAATGAGCCGACCACGCAACCGACTGCAACGCGAACCGTAGGCCCAAACGACAAACTCCGCGTCGCCGTGATCGGGCTCAGCGGCAGAGGTGGGGCCCACGTGGGCGAGTGGCTGGCCAATCCCGACGCCGAGGTGGTCGCGCTTGCCGACTGCGATCCGGCGGGGTTCGAAAAGCGGCGCTCGCAACTGAAAGACCTGCCCCGCTCGGCGCGGTTCGAGCAGGATTTTCGCCGGCTGCTCGACGACAAGAGCATCGACATCATCTCGATCGCCACGCCCAACCACTGGCATGCGGTGATGTCGGTCTGGGCCATGCAGGCCGGCAAAGATGTTTACGTGGAAAAGCCCTGTAGCCACAACGTCGAGGAGGGCCGCGTGATCACGCAGTGGGCCCGCAAGCTCGGCCGCATCTGTCAGATGGGGGCCCAGAGCCGCAGCATGACCGGCATGCGGCAGGCGATCGACTTCGTGCGGAGCGGAAAAATTGGCGACGTGAAGGTGGCCCATGCCATCTGCTACAAGCGGCGGAAAAGCATCGGACTCGTCGATACACCCGCGCCGCTGCCGGCGGGGATCGACTTCGACCTCTGGGCCGGTCCCGCTCCGAAGGTCGTGCCGATCCGCAAGAACCTCCATTACGACTGGCACTGGGATCATGTCACCGGCAACGGCGACCTCGGCAACCAGAATCCCCACGAGATCGACAAGGGTCGGTGGGGTCTGGGCAAGCTGGATCTGCCAAAGCGGGTCGTCAGCATCGGCGGCCGCCTCGGCTACCGCGACAATGGGGACGTCGCGAACAGTCAGATCACGCTTTTTCAGTGGGACGACGCGCTGCTGATCTCGGACGTGCGCGGCCTCGAGATCAAGACGCTGCCGACCGTCGCTCGGAAGGCCGGCGAGGTGGGCGTGGCCAATATCTGGTGGGGTACGGAGGGCTATGTCGTCACTCCGAAATACAACAGCGGCGTTGCCTTCGACTACGAAGGCAACGAACTGGCCCAGTGGTCCGGCGGCACCGACCAGCTCCATTTCGCCAACTTCGTCACCGGCGTCCGCAGCCGCAATCCGGCCGACCTCAACCTCGACATCGAGCAGGGGCATATCTCGAGCGCGATCGCCCATATCGGCAACGTCTCGTGGACGCTGGGCGAGGTCGTGCCCCTCGGCACGAGGCCGACCCTTGCGGCCGACGACAAGCATGTGCTCGAGACGTTCGCCTCATTCGACGCGCACCTCTCAGAAAATGACGTGGACTTCGCGCAGACGCCGCTCAAGCTCGGCCGGGAACTCACGATCGATCCCCAGACCGAGCGTTCGGGCGATCCGGCCGCCAACGCGTTGTTCAGCCGCGAATACCGCAAGGGTTTCGAGCTGCCTTGCGTGTGAACAGTTTTCTGGATTCACATCAGGTGAGTCGTGGCGATCACATCAAGGTCGCTCCACTCGCTCCCGGCCAACGGCGACCTCGTGATACCGATTCATCATATCTGCGGTGAGACCCCTCGCGGACCTATGGTCCGATCTTCGTGCTCCCCGTGGTGATTCCGTCGCTGGGCACGGCGGTGGCGATTCTCTTGTTTGCATGGGTTCCACGGTGGGGCCAGATGTAGCCGCGGAGACGTCGTCGGCTCAATGCAGCCGTCCAAGATGTGGACGCGCGGCAGGCGATCGAGTCGATCCGGAATGCCACCGCGGTCGTAGCCCTGCGTAGATTCCTGCCGCGGGCAGAGGGCAGGATGCAGTTGGGCATCATCGCTGCGCTCGGTCAGCGGCGCGTCGTGGCAGCCGACCCGAAGCCAAACCGGGATCTCGTTGCACTGCTCGGCGAGATCTGTGAATCCGCGGCATGGAATTCACTGGCCAGACTGGCCCTTGGCAATCGGGCGCAGCGTTACAAGCTCGGTCTCTGACAATGCGCTGGCAAAGCCCTGGCAACGACGTGCAGTAACCGTCACGGCCGCGCCGTGAGAGCGGCGGGCGTTTCCTTCGCGTAGGCCTGCCATGCCTCCTCGATTCCGGCCGCCTGCTCAGTGCCCGAGTGAAACACGAGCCGGTGCCGCAACTGCACCGCCGCGCCCGGCTCGAGCGTGATCGACCCATCGGGCAGAGAGTTGTCAAATACTCGCTGCGCGAACGGATTCGCCGCAAAGAGGCCGTAGGGACGAACGTGCCAGCGGGTTGGATGACGGTAGCTGCTCGGATGATTCAGGATCGCGATGCCGAGGGTTTCGCCGCCACTTTGCCCGTAGTAGTCGCACCAGCGGGCCGGCTTGGACCAGGCTGCGGCATCGACGAGCCCTTCGCTGTTGACGATCCGTCCGCCTTGCTTCGAGTCGACCGCCATGTCGACCGGCACGCGGATATACAGACCGGCGTCCTTGTTGTCGCCGACTCGCACCGGCTCGTCACCGGCGCGGAGGTCCTGATCGACGTCGATCATGCGGGTGGTGTCGGTCGCGCGAAACGTGAAGCGACGCCGTTCCGTGAGGCCGACCTTGCCGGCAGGGTCCCGGTATTCGCAGATCGATTCGACGACCGCATGGCTGTCGTCGCCTTCGTTCCGCGCGTCCAGACGGGTGAACTCCCGGTGCTTGATCGAGCCGAGCTTTGCGATCGACTCACGCGCCCGGGCCGCCGTTTTCTCATTGGCAAGCATTTCAGTGTAGGTCGCCGGCTCGCACTGACCCCCTCCCAGTTTCTGCACCAGTGCTCATGAGAGAGTTGGGGAACATTCCGCGTGGTGTGTCGGAGGGAGGGGCGTAGCCCCGACCGGAGACACACCATGCGACGCCGCCGGGACCACCCCGGAGGCCGTATCGTCCAGCCCGGCGACGAATGCCGCCGGGGTCAGCCATTTCAGGCCGCCATGCGGCCGCCTGTGGTTGTAGTCCATCCGCCACTGGTCGAGAACGACCCGAGCCTCAGGCAGGCTCAGGAACAACTCGCGGTCGAGCAGCTCGTCGCGGAGTCTGCCGTTGAAGCTCTCCACGTAGCCGTTCTCCCAAGGGCTCGCCTTCTGGATGTAGAGCGTGCGAACGCACGCGCTCGCCAGCCATTCCTGGATCTCCTTGGCAACGAACTCGGGCCCGTTGTCGCTGCGCAGATGCTCAGGTGCACCCCGCACGGCGAAGAGGTATTGCAGCGTCATGATCACATCCCGAGCGGTGAAGGATCGTGCCACCTCGATCGCCAGGCACTCCCTCGTGAACTCATCGATCACCACGAGAATCCGTAGTTGCCTGCCGTCCTCCGTCCGCTCCGTGAGGAAGTCGTAGCTCCACACATGGTTCCGATAGGTCGCCCGGTGACGGACGCACCCGTTGGCACTCGACCCCGGTAATCTCCGGCGTTTCCGCTGGTTCTGCGGCACCTGCATGTGCTCCTCCTTCCAGATCCGATGCACCCGCTTGATGTTCACCTTCCAGCCCCCGAATGCTTCCGGGCCGGTCAGCACGCGATGCGTGCGCTCGCTCCCATGCCTCGGGAACGTCTCCACGATCTTCCGCATTACACCAAGCAACTCACGGTCGCCGTCTACCTTCCTGGGACGGTGGCGCTGCGTGCCTCGGTTCTGGCCGAGCACCCGACAGACCCTTCTTTCCGAGACCTTTTCCTGCCCCAAGGTCCGCCGGACGGATTCCACCGTCCGACGGCGACGCTCGGGGCAAGTCAGTTTGGGCGGGCGGCCTCCTTGAGGATCAACATGTCCAGGGCCTGGTCCGCCACCAGCTTCTTCAGCCTCGAGTTCTCCTTCTGGAGCTCCTGAAGCTGCTTGGCCATCTTCGGATCCATCCCCCCGAACTTCGTCCGCCACCGGTAGTACGTCTGCTGGCTGATACCCAGCCGTCGACAGACATCGGGCACGGTCGCACCCTTTCCAAGGTCCACGTCAGCTTGCCGAAGCAAGCCCACGATCTGCTCTGCACTGCGTCGCTTCTTCATCCGAGAACCCTTTCCAGCCCCACCAGGGGCACGAGGATTCTCTCACAAGACCTGGCTCAAGATTTGGGGAGGGGGTCACCCTGACCTGCCCCCCTTAAACGGCACCACTTCCAGAGAGAGAATCTGGAAGTGGAGCAAACCAAGGGAGGCAACAAATGCCACGCGGAAAGAAGGAACTGGCTGAGCAGATCATCCCCAAGCTTCGAGAGGTCGAGGTTGAGGTGGGGAGAGGCAAGACCGTCTTGGAGGCGGTCAAGAAGATCGGTGTGACGGAGCAGAC
>Ga0114978_10000592_pt1 | contig 31047 bp, 35 predicted proteins | sample S_140212_EF_Meta_FD_87027 | JGI IMG/M metagenome (GOLD analysis project Ga0114978, IMG submission 87027) | Freshwater microbial communities from Lake Simoncouche, Canada to study carbon cycling - S_140212_EF_MetaG | ecosystem: Environmental > Aquatic > Freshwater > Lake | place: Lake...
AATAACAAGTTGTTTTCTGCCGAGTAATTATATTAACCCAGAAAATAGCGGGGGTGATATTTTACAGAAAATAATGGGATTTAATACACAAAAAAATATTGATGATTTTGATAACGATGATATTAAACCCAAAAAAAAATTCAAAACATCATACGTCGATGATACAGAAGTCTAACCCCTTTTCCTGCTCGTCTTTTTAGTCTTTTTAGACCTGCTTTGCTTGTTAGTCTTTTTTTGCCTGCTTTGCTTGCTAGTCTTTTTAGACCTGCTTTGCTTTCTAGCTTTGCTAGTCTTTTTAGCTTTGCTAGTCTTTTTAGCTTTGCTAGTCTTTTTTGCTTTTCTAATTTTGCTTGTCTTTCGATATGAACCGCCTCCAATAAATTTATCCGCTTCAATGAATTCTGCCGTGAAATTCTTATCCGTATCTAACTTACAAACTAAAAATCCATGCGTATATTCATTCGCGCTTGGTATAATATTATAAGTAATCTGATATTTATCTGTATTTTTTGTTACTCCGCCATCTTTACTGTGGTCATATGGGTTCTTTTCTAATTCGGTCCCCCCAGTGCCTGCTATATATTGTTGTATAACTAATAAAGGCCTGACCGCCCCCGCAGCTGTGATAGTAACCGTGCCTGTTTGATATTGATGTAAATCGGCGCATAAATAAAAATATTTTATTCCCGAATTGACGGCTTGAAGTGGCACATATATTGATTCGTAATACAATTCATTTAATAACGGCATCACTTCTTCTTTCGTTTTAATCTTTCCTGATTCATCATCTTTTTTTGTTTTTAAATCAAATAAGGGGTGATGGCCAACCACAATGATATTTTTTATAGTTCCTGCTTTTGCTGTTAAACTCGCTATATAGTCAGCTAACCTTTGTTTCTGATTATCTCTCATCACTTTTATTTTCTCTAATACATTTTCATTTACCGGAACACCCAAGGCATTCATCTCAAACATTTTTTCATAACACTTCATAACCTTTTTAATAGCCTTCTCGCTTTCTTCATACATAGTCGTGTCTAGCATAATAACAATAGTGGAATCATCTAATACATGATGCATAATCGGACCGGTTCTATCACTATCTAAGACAATATTATTGCCCACGTCAGATTCAAATTTTTTTTGTGTCTCTAATATACTACAATCAGGGTCTTTTAAAGGATTATCTATATTTTCTAAATCGTGATTACCGATTAGAACATATTTTTTTATATTTTTCGGTAGACAATTAAACCCCGATAATAAAAATTCCTGATTAAATATTTTTTGTTCCTCTCCTACGTCCTTTTTTTTATTCTTAAGAAAATAATAATTATCACCGGCTACCGTTAAAAATTCTGGCTTGTTTTCTATACTTTTATCTATACTTTTATCTATATATTTCTTTAACGTTTTCATTACTCTGGTAATATTGGTGTCTTCTGGTTTAACCGTGTCAGCCAGATTATCTGAATCACATTTATTATAATTCCAGCACCCAAAATGAATAAAATTTTTATAATTACTCATTAATATATATTATATATAATATAAAATTGATTAATAATTATATTATATAAAAAACGGTATAATAAAGCATATTAACAAAGTATATTAACAAAGTATATTAATAAAGCATAAATGGCTAGTTATTTTAAAAGAGACGCGGAATTATATAAAAATAAAAACTTCTATTCAATCGAATATCTAAAAGAAAATATTAATGATTTCACCTTATATGCGATATTACATACACAAACTCTTACGCCTGATTTTTGTGTAGAATATCTCTTAGTTCCCGATAATAAATACGCAAAAGACGAAGATGATGAACAGATTTACATCAATAATGTTTTATATTGGCAACATCATATGACAAAAGAAGACTTATTAAATTGCGATTTCATGAAAAAATATATAAAAATTAATAAAAATTAATAATAATAATTAAAATTAAATTTCATTTTTTATTGACAATTTTAATTCACAAGTTTATAATGTGTATTTTAATTATATTTTTATTATTTTATTTAAAAAATTGAAATGATTTTATAAGTAAATGAAATTACATATCACCAGCCTTCACCATGGAATCTACTAGCATGACTTCTAAGTATATGAATTTCTCGCCCCAATTAGTTAATGAGCGAAATGCTGCTCTTAATAATTGCCCGACCAAGAGTGGTCGGAGTCAAATATATAAAATTTATTATATAAAAATGAAAGACGCCTATAAAAAATATGAAGAGGCAATTGAGGACGATGAAGAAGAGGACGAAGAGGACGACGATGACGACGATGAAGATTATGAGCCAAGCGAAGATGAAGAATACGAGGAAGAATATGAAGCAAGCGAAGCAGACACAAGCGCATGTGAAACGGAAGATGAAGACGAAGCAGATCAAGACGAAGAAGAAAGCGCATGTGAAAGGGAAGTACCAGATCAAGACGCAAACGCATATGAAACGGAAGCAGACCAAGAATATTGTTGTTGTTGTGAAGCAGCATACGCATACGAAGAAGAAGCAATCGCATGTGAAACGGAAGCAGACGAAGTAGAAGCAGGAGCATGTGAAACGGAAGAAGAAGAAGAAAACGAGTTTGGGTGCCCCGGATGCAATTATGAATGGCGCGATGGTTATAAAAACGGATGGAGGGATGCGATGAAATATATCGCAGGTAGAACCCACAAGGAAGTGCCGGATACACCAGCTTGTTCTTATTGTGATATTGTGTGTAAAACACGCAAGTGTGGCGGAAAATGCGGAGGAGTAGTAAGGTATTGTTCAGTTGATTGCCAAAAGCAAGATTGGGCATTTGGACACAAAAATATATGCGGCAAGTAAATATATGCTGTATATAAAAATAAACTTTGAAAAAAAAACAATAATTTTTTTTATTGTGTTTATATGAAAAATTGAAAGACTTTTTATTTAATTATAATTGTTAACCCTAGAATAAAATGGAATCCCCTTTTGCGATCAAGCGAACATTTGAGATCAACCGAACAATTGCTATTAAGGTAGTAAATATTTATTATGAAATAAAAAATGAAGCAAATCATAAGGAAGACGTAAAACAATTCAAAAAAAATTTTGTAAAATTTATTGTTCCCTATATGAACAATACGTATTTTACGGAACAAATCGCCGAAAGTTTATTTATGTCGATTGCTACATTAGAAGACGAAACCGAGGAATCTTGTGTAATGAATCAGTGGAAGTGTGAAAATTATTATAAGTTTTCACATATAGAAGTTGGCCACTTATTTCTTTCGGTGAAAAACTATCATTACTTGAATGATATAAAAAATAATCATTTTGAACCAACGGATGACATGATGAAAATAATGATTGAATGTGATTGGGAAATAGAAGAGAATGATTGTTGTATATGTAAATGGCACGGGTATGATATGGATTGGCCGAACAGCGCGGAAAGAGGTAAATTCTATTATTGTATTCCTGGAAATATAAATAATCCTGTATGCGAAACATGTGTAAAAACAAAATATTTACACATTAATACCTCACGTGAAGATGAAGAGGAATATGGAAGTGTCGCTTATTTAGAAAAAAATAATCTAATAAAATGTAATAACTGTGGTAATATTTGGGATGGTTGTGCTCAGTGTAATTGCTGGACCTTCCAAGATTATTTAGAAACACCGCTTGATTTATACCAGGTAGATAATGTCGAAAAAAATGTGCCTACGATTGGGCCTACAAATGACCTAGTAATATGTGATATGTGCGGCAATATGTGGGATGGCGACGCTCAATGTAAATGTTGGTATTATAGCAATTGTTTGACGCATACAATTGAAAATGAGCATACAATTGAAAATGAGCATACAATTGAAAATGAGCATACATATTCAGCACCTATACCAGCACCTATGGCAGGACCTATGCCAGAAAAAATATTTATACGCCGCTTTCCTCGTCCAACAAAACCATTGCCTGTGCCACCTATTTTATTAGCAGATGAAATGGACAAAAAAATCAAGGATTTGACTCAGCAAAACAAAGAGTTGGTACAGCAAAACAAAGAGTTGGTAGAGCAAAACAAAGAGTTGTTGGACGAATTGACTAGGTTAAAACAAAAAATAGATAAGAAATTTTATGTATTATAAAATATATTATAAAATACATTTAAAATACATATTAAAATCAAAAAATTGAAACTCTTTTTTGCTACTAAGCTATCCACATCACCCAGCCATCTTAAGCATCATGAGTTCTCAAACTGTTAACCAACAACAAAGGTACCAAATTCCAACCAAGCCATATTATTTGGCTCCCACCATTTGCCCACTTGAAGAAATATGCGTATTTACAAATAATCTTACATTTGTTTCAGAAGATTTTCGTGCCAATCTCTTCTGTCGTATCGGCAGTCGTCAATGGCCAACGACAGTCGGCATGTTTAATGCGCCACAGGATATTAACGCATTAAAGATGATTATTGGCGAGGACGGATATTTTCTGAAATTAACCACTCGCAATTGCGACGTAGACATGATTTGGCACGACCGACAGAATAATATGTTCTTGTTTTGGGGGCCTTCAATCTACGCGGTCGTTCAAGCGATGAATCAAATACGCAGCCGAATTATAAAGTATACCGTTTACATCAAGCCTCAAGAGGCAAGTGCCCAGCCACCGCAACAAGCAAGTAGCCGACAAGACGGAATTGAAGATATTACCGACGACGACGAAGACGAATATGCCGACATGCCTCCCCTAATGACGTGGGATGGAAAAATAGTTAATTAGAAAGGGACAATAAACATGTAAAAAAAATAAAAAAGACCGAGATAAGGTTCTTTTTTTATCTATCGCATTTAATGAAATTGTATTCAATACATGCGTCAAACCTATCTTTATTTAAAATAAAATCATCATCGATGAGAGATAAATCCAGGTTATAATTAAATAATTTTTTATTCTCATAAATAATAGAATTATTCAATAGTAACACAGAAGTATCATTATAGTTTAATAGTTCGAGTTTATTTTCATTCTGAGGGTTTAAAGTAGATATTATTTTATTTTTATTTGTTAAAATAATACCGTTATGCCATACCGTCGTGGGCTTTAAAGTAATATTTAAAAGTTGTTTTGATATAGCATAATAGCCCCCTTTAATAAAAATAGACATTTTATAGTATATATTATACTATATACCATAAATGTTTAAATACTTTTATATTTATGAGCATAATATTTATGAGCATTATATTTATTATAGTAAATCTTAAAAAATTGAAACGCTTTTATTCCCTAACTAAATCCTTATATAATCTAACCTACAAAATGGCTACAATCAAAATTCAACCAAGCGCACAGCTAGTCCGAATGGCGAGTGAAAATAACGTGGATATAAGTAAGTATATGACCATCTCTTTAGAAACGGATGTGGAAGAAGCCACAAACGATTTTAATTTTAAAAAAGATGGCAGGCATCTGAAAACAGCAGACCCCGTTATCAGTAGAAAAGTACCTGAAACAGGCGAGACCGAAATTTGTTTAATTAAACGAAAATATGGCCCATATAAAGATGCATGGTGTTTGCCTGGCGGATTCAGAGGTAAATCAACAGTGATTGATATCATACTCGGTGATGAAGAAGCGTATGAAGACACTTGCTATCGTGAAGGCGAAGAAGAAACCTCGATAAATTTACGAAAGCACGCAATCCGAGCGGTTGATCTGGGCGAAATTTGCGCCACCTATAATTGGGATGTTCGTTTCAGTTCTCCAGTTTCAATTGGCGGGTTTCATTTTGAAGTGCCGTATGATGTGAGTTGTGAAGGCGCCGACGATGCGCTTGTAGCCAAATGGATAAAACTCTCGGATATAGAAGACGGTAAGATTCAATTAGGGTTTGCGCACCCGTATTGGGTATCAAGGGCATTTCCGGATAATAAAAAATTAAAAGTGTTGTTTGTTGCGGCAGATGAAAATATTCAAGCCTTGAAAAAATTAGTAAATGTGGTCCGCAAAACGAAAGGTCGACCAGAAATTCGGGCATAAATTAGGCAAAAAAATACAAAAATACAAAAATACAAAAATACAAAAATACAAAAATACAAAAAGGGAACAAGGTAAGGTTATTTTTTATTCTCTATAAAATTGAAATACTTTTTTGCTCCCTACGATAGACAACCCTCTTAAGCAATAAAGCAATAAAGCAATAAAGCAATAAAGCAATACAAAATAAAAAATGGATCCTCAAATTCAACTGCCGCGCCTTCCGGCCCATATAATCAAATATATTGTGAGTTTCCGGAAGGAAGATACCGCGTATGTTTTAAATGTATTTAAAGCCTTTACCTTTGGAATTGAAAATGACGACGAATCGACGCGCGAATACAAAGAATATGTCCAACGACATATCGCCCATGTTGCCTACAAATTAGTAGACGCATGCTATGATCTAACGGAAGAGAGTGAATTTGAGCTTTCGACGCATGAAATCATGTGTGTATATGAATTCATGTGCGGTGACCATTATACGCAAATTTCTGAAGGCCTGAATAATTACCTTTGCGGTAGAAAAGCAGAAACCGTAGAAGAATTTTTGGATTGCGTTCATCTTCTAGAAATGACACGATTAGACGATGATGAAGAAATCAGCTACGGTATGCCGAATTTGAATATAGAACAAATAAAATATATGCGCTTACTTGAAATGGCCTTGATAACCAAAAGCACAGACCTGCTGAAGTTTGTGCGCAAACATATATATTCGCCCATAATGGCCTTTTACCTTTACCTCAAACACAATCATAAGTTACACAATCATAACGTGCCTTCTTCCCTGGCGTCAGACGATTGGCTTATCACGTTGTTGCTGGAAGACAATTGCAGAGCCGAGTTTCTTTGTTTGGCCTTACGTGGACTATTTTCCCATTATTGTTGGAGTATTAACGGTGAAAATAATGTGGTATATTCAAATTTGGAAGTAGTGAAAAAAATAGTTCCGGAATATGTAAAACCAACCGACTATATTCCGGCTTCCTTAAACTGGATAGACACGGATTCAGACTATCCGCTCCGAATTGTAACTCCTCTTGAACATTGGGAAAACTTCAGCAACGCGATGATTATAGATAGAATCGGTTATGGAAAACACACCACCATAATACCCAAAGATGAGTTAATCCGTGACTATTTACTATCGGTTTCTTAATATATAAAATAAAAAATAGCATGTAAAAAATATAAAAAATAGCATATAAAAAGAGAACAAGGTAAGGTTCTTTTTTTATATACTATCAGATATAATCTGAAAAAATTGTTTAATAGTAGAAATAATATCTTGAAATGTTGTTACAAAAGACATTATAAATGCCCAAATATCATTAAATAGATGAACAAAAATATAAACAAAAGCCATTATCCACGCCTTGATATCATTAAAAAAATTAACAAAAATAGCAACAAAAGAACTTATTATATTACCAATGTCTGTCTTTAATAATTGAGGAAATGTATTAAAAATTAAATCACTCTCTTGACTAAATAATGATTGTATTTGCATATATATTATATATTATATATTATATATAATATAATTCTTGCTTAATGGAGTGTTAGCATATATAAAAATTGGTTTAATAATGCTAATATTTCATCACGGATAGCAATAAGATCAGCATTATATTGCTTCTTCATTAGCGAATTATTAGTAAAACTAATCAAAAATGATTTATATTTTTCAATCTCTCGTTTTAATTCATTGTTGTTATTAAAAGAACGAACATTGATTGATTTAACATTTAAAATCATCGCACGGTTCTTTCCGGCGGAATCGCTTTTACCAAGCAATACTTCTACAAACTCGTCAGCTTTTCCATTAAGGTCCGAATAAAGTTGATCGGTTGCTTTATGTGTCGGGTAATCCGTCGTTTTCCAGTGATAAAGTTTAATCGTATTTAACATTTGTAAAAAACAATAAACTGTATCTTTGTAGATTTTTTTATTACCAGTATTTTTCAAAGTTTTGGGGGCAGAATTTTTACGTAAAACTCGTTTTGTCGGCATTATATAATAAATAAATATAATATAATAAATAAATTGAAATATAATAAAATTTATTATATTTCTACATATACCTAAAAATGATTAAATATGCGTATAATTCGGTATTAAATAACCACGAATTTATAATTCACGAAGAGATTAATGGCTATTATATTTCATTTATGTATCAAGAAAATATAGACGAAGGGATAGATTGGTTGTTAATGTCTAATGCGAATGAATATACTAATGAAAAAACATGCGAAGAAATAGTAAAAGTTTTAAAAAATAAGTTGATTCAGTTTAATGAAGAAAATATAAATATGCCTACAAAGATTATAGATTTTGTATGGGAAGAATTGATATATAAATTAAATATCAATATTAAATTTTAAATATAATACGATTTTATGCCCTATTTTCAAAAAATTGAAATACTTTTTCTCTAGTAAGCTATTCCAACCCACAAAAAGCATAAAAAGCAAACAAGTCTATAAAGATGTCGTCATATACAAAGCAGAGCACGTCGAAGCAGAGCATGTCGAAACAAAGCACGTCGAAGCAGAGCACTAACAAGAGCCAATTTTGTAAAGTGTGTTTTGATGCGGGGAAAGATTCCGCTCATCCTTTGCGAAATGCGACTGGTCAAACAGTGTGCGCTTATTTATTGAGTCTGAATTGTAACAACTGTCGTAAGAGCGGCCACACGGTGAAATATTGTACCTCGCCTCCAGCAAAGCAAGCATCAATCACGCAAGCCCCGGCAAAGCAAGCATCAGCAAAGCAATCACCAGCAAAGCAAGCCCCGGCAAAGCAAGCAACTCCAGCAAAGCAAGCGCCTCCAGCCAAGCAAAAAACCCACTTTGAAGCGTTTCAGCAATTGATGGCCAATGAAGACAAGCAAGAAGAAGTACGCGAATGCGAAGAATTGGCTCGGCGGTTACAAGACATCGCTCATAAAAAAAACTTTCCTGAGATTTCAAAGAATGTAGCTCCAAAAAGAACGAGCGATTCTATCTTGACTGGCTGGAGCAAAGCTGTCGGAAAGCCTGTAAAAGTTTATGAGACGCTTTCCGAGGAAGAAGAGGACGAACCGGTCAAAGAAAAGTTACCTACAAAACAAGCGCAAGTAGAGCAGCAACTGAAAGAGCAAGCGCAGCAGGCACAAGCACAGCAGGCACAAGAAGAGCCGACCCAAAGCGAGTATCGTCCCACGTATTCCAGTTGGGCGGATTGTGAATAAAAAATGAATAAACAAAAAATATAAAAAGAACAAGGCGTAAGGTTCTTTTTTTATATACTAAAAAAATAAATATAAAGACATTGGTATATATATAATTGAGGAAAATAGATTACTCCTTCGCACTTTAAAAAATAGCTCGCGTAACTCAGTTGGCAGAGTGCCGGTCTTATACGCCGTTGGTCGCGAGTTCGAGCCTCGCCGTGAGCATTTTTAATGTCAATAAAAAAATTAAAATACTTTTTATATAATTTAATGAATGTATAAATTTAATGAATATATACAAACTGTAATTGTGTTTGAGGATACAAATCTTCAAACACATTTATCCTGATGTATTGATTGTATAGATGTAACCACACATTTGAAATATTATTATTGACTACATTATTGTTGATTAAAATTTGATTTTTAAAAATAATTTTATTTTTTAACTCTGTCCATGTTGTCAAATTGCCGATATAATTAGACCATTTATCACCCACCATTCGGTCTTCTATAATGTATGAATCTGGCGTTAATTGAATTAGACACCCTCGCTTATTAGATTGAACCGTAAAAACTACTTGACAGCCGCAATTGCATATATATGAAGAATTCATTTTATATACTGGAATATAATATTTTTAAGGAGAATACAATATTTCAATTTTTCATATATAATTAAAGCATATTTTTCATAAATATAATCTCTCTTTCTTGATTGTATACAATATCCTTTGCGAGGCGATATACATAAGAATTTTCATTTTCGTCATTAGACACTTTTTCCAGTACCCTTTTAGTTGTTGTTATTGCTACAGAATGATGTGGAATCATTCCTTTTAGCCAGTCTTTACTGGTAAAAAATAGTTGTGAGCGTAATATAAAGATAAATAATAAACTCAAAAATAAACCAGAAAAAAATATGCTTTTATTAAAATGCTGTATGCCTTTTTGTAATAAGTGAACAATTTGGTGACCCCATACCATAGTAGACGCCATATACAAGGCTGAAAGAATAAGAGGTTTTGATAGGTAATAATCATCCAAAGAATATATCATTATGTTCATTGGATCTAATACCAGCGCAATAATAAACATAACTATAAATAAAATTAATTGATCCCTTATAGTATTATTCTTTATAGTATTATTCGTCATATTCATTTTATATATGTGTATATAATAAAATTGAAAATAAATTAAATAATATCGAGGTGTTATAACAATGACTGACGCTTTTGCTTTAAGAAGGTTAAAAATAAATACAAAATTAGATAGCGAAGGCTTTCATTACATAAATAATACATATGACCCATATGATAATACAAAAACTTTTATGATAGGAGAAATAACTGATACAAATCAGAGTATCGTATGCCCGGGAGAAATAATATCAATCATGGATTATGAAGAATTTGAGAGCAATAAAAATCTGATAACTCATTATAGCCGTGTATTAAAGGGTAAAAAAATTCGTATTTACATGATTGATGATGATGTAATGATTTCGCGTGAATGTGAAATATATCCAGACCAACTAATGGGTGAATCTGAAATAAAAACCCAGATAAATTTTGAATTATTAGACAAAAAAATGTGTTATTATGCTACTATCGTAACAACAAATAATAATAAACAAATAATATTGACGTATATGACCGAAATATTAAATCCTAAATTAGAAAATATAGATTTATCACATGATTTGGCTTTTATGAACCATCTCCCAATTTACCCATGTGAGAAGGAGTCCTCTGCGATGGAAATATTTAAAACAAAATTGAGTAATGAAGATAATGGGTTAATATTTTATAGGAATGATGGCCAGCGTTTTGAATTTTGGGCGCCTATCTATAGTTCAATTAAAACTCAAGAACGGCCTTATAATATTAACGCATGTGATTATTATGTGCTTCTTTTAAACAAATATCCAATAGGTAAAACATATGACCTCTTTTTCAAAGATCTACATTATGATGTAGACATATATCTGAGTCATTATCCAGAAGACAAATATGTATTTGGCCAAATGGAAGACCGTTTAAATATTTACGCAAATTTTAATGGAGATTATTTATCACCACTATTAGAAGACGCTGATAAAATACAAAAAATAAAAAAACTATTATATATTGATGTTGAGTGGTATATTGATCCCTCAGAAATAGTTGATATTTTAAAAAAATTTAAGACGAATTGTGATAAGTTATCAAATGTTTAATTATAATAATTAATGAAAAGCATACATTAACAATCCAATAATAAAACTTTGTAACCAACTTGTATTTGTTCCAAATAAAATATTTCCATTTTCATGTGCTTGTTCGGTTAATTTAAAAGGCCTCCCATATTTCCATTTATTTAAAATATAAAATTTATTTTTATCGGTTAATAGTTGATTAATTTCATTACCCAATAATTCTTCAACTTCATCTCGTGAAATTCCTTTTGTATTATTTTTTTTAAAGTTATCCAGATTATAGGTTAAAATTTGAATATAATAAGGCATAGAAGAGTTTAAATTAAAATAAAAATTATTATTATTTATCTTATTATTATGCCGATTGCTATGCCGAATATTATTATAACCATTATTGTGCTCATTATTGTGCATATTATTTATATATTAAAATAAATAATTTTTATCAGTATTATTATGAGTATTATTATCTGTATTATATAAACAATTTAATATAGAATTAACGGCTGTTCCGATATGACAGGGTAAACAAATTATTATTTTAAAAGGTAAACAACAAGTAGTTATTGCGCAATTTTCTAGACTAGAATCATTCGGATCTACTGTAATACACCATTCACTATGTAAATGGTCTATTAAATTTTTTGAACACCAATAATCTTTATTTTCCCCCCTTAATTTTTCTTTCTCTAATGATATTTCCATTTTTTCGCCAATAAATTGAGATGAAATAACTCTGCGTTTATTATAAAGTAATTTATATTCTTCCATTATATATATAATAATATAATTAATCAATTTTATTATTATATTTCATTATTATAATTCTGTATAATCATTATTTTTACCATTACATCCAAAAATAGATACGGTAGGTATTCCTATAAATATCATAATTAATCCAATAATTATAAGTCCGATAAATACTATATACATTATTATAATATAGTATAGTATATTTATATATTAATCAATACATAAAAAATTGAAATGTCTTGATTAATTATATTAATAATTAATCAAGACATTCAAAATGGATCAAATTCAAAACGACATCTTATTAAACAGCGAACACCAATTATCGGTAAATATCCGTAATCCTACTCCTGTAAGAGTTGTATCAGGAAACCCATTTGATACAAAAACACACAGACAATGTGATGGTCGAGCAACAATACAACAAGAATATCAACAATTACGTAAGAATAATCCAGATATATTTGCTGGATTTGGAGAGTTTCTAGACAATGCTGTTTGTTGGGGAAATGCAAAAATTGTTGGAATATTTATACTTAGAGGAAAAATTTATATAGTAGACAATGGGCGATTTGAAGACGAAAAAACATTAGAGATATCATTTACTAAATACAAGGATAACTCAATGAAGAAATACATAGACCCAATAAAAGAAGTTTTAGGTAAATACAACATGGGTCTTACGGACTCCGTAGTAATTCTGTCTGATAACGCCAAAATTATCCATAATTTTGGTGATGAAAATATAAAACAAACTAAATTTTCTGTAGAAAACACACAACGCGATAACGCTATCACTCCAAATTTATCAACACCGTCCATTGAGGAAATAAAAGATTTTAATCATTATCAAAAAATGATAGATCCAGAGTATAATATAGAAAATGGACGCGGTACAATCTTAGAGATTGATAATTTATTGAAAACAAATACACAAGAAATGTTTCAAGAAATTTATCGGTTTGTATATGGACTATATTCTCCAAAGTTTCGTAATGAACCAGTTATCAAACTTTATAATTGGATAAATCCAAATAATCTAGACACATTGCCGGTTCATGTAATACAACCAAATGATTTATCTTTTGGTTGTTCTTCGGATTTTAGTAAACCGTTTTATGTTTATAATCATCCGTCAATTGAAGGAAAAAAAATATACCAGTTCTCACCAATTAAAGATAAATCTCCATTGTATGTTGGTGTTATAAAGGTATTTACATTTGATAAATCCTCTACTCAAAAAGAACGTGAAGTATTTGGAAATATAACTGCTGAAAATAGTGCCGGTGTGAAGATATCCCGCGGAGGCCGCCTTATTACAGGAAAAAGTCCTAAACAGTTTGGATTCTCTATGGGATCAAATCATGGCGGAGGCGTTCATTTATATATTGAACTTCCTGTATGCGAAGCGTCGGATGATGATTTTGGAGTTGGAACATTTAAAAAAATTATTGAAGATTCCTGGAATCATTTTAATGAGGATTTGAAAAAATTGATTAAGAGTGAGTTTGATAAAGCTATCACCAATGTTGGAGCATCTAATGATAAGAAACGTGATGATCTTGAAAAAGAATATATTAATAAAATTAAACAAATAAAAATTAGTTTTAAAACAAAAGATGAAACGGAAAAAGAGATAGAAAAAACTATTTTGCGTCAAAAAAATTTGTTAATGAATAAGGACATTATTAAAACAAAATCTGCGAAGGCAAATAAAACAATAGATGCTTATGTTACTCACCTAGAGGCACATTCAAAGAGTTTTGACCCCAAGCCGGATGCGCCCAAACCTCTTGAGACCAAACCTCTTGAGACCAAGCCTGTTGACACCAAGCCTGTTGAGACCAAACCTGTTGAGACCAAACCTGTTGAGACCAAACCTGTTGAGACCAAACCTGTTGACACCAAGCCCGTTGATACCAAGCCCGTTGATACCAAGCCTGTTGATACCAAGCCTGTTGAGACCAAGCCTGTTGAGACCAAACCTGTTGAGACCAAACCTGTTGAGACCAAGCCTGTTGAGACCAAACCTGTTGAGACCAAGCCTGTTGAGACCAAGCCTCTTGTGCCTAAAAAATTATCATTTACTGATTGGTTAAAATCTTTATCTGAACTGGATAAAAATAAAATATTAGAAAAGCACTATAATGAAACAATTAAAATACAATTTTAAAATTTAACAATAATATATATATTTATATCTAATGAGGTATACTAACTGGCCTAGAAATATCATAATCAGGAAATATTTGTAACATATATTCATTATTATCATCATTAGAATTAAATAAATATTTTACATCATCAAATAAAGTTATAATTCCATTTTGTTCTTCATTGTACATATGTACAATATTTTTAATACCTATATCTATATTTTGTGATGTTTCAGTCAAATGAATAAATGCATCCTTACAGATTTGGCATATTGGGTTTTCAATATTAATTATAGTATTATAAAAACAAACAGGACTAAATGAGTTACTTATTAATTCTAGTATATCACTAATTGTATATATTTCTTCTTCGCTAAAATTTTCATCATCTTCAAACATTTGATCAGGGTAATGCATTTGTCTTGGTTCAAACATATCAGCAGGGTCAAGCATTTCAACATGATTATTATTTTGTAAAGGTTGAAATCCTAGTTTTTGTAAAGCAGAATATATATCACATCTACATAATGGGCATTTATATTTTGTTAAACAATTACTTTTAAAAACGCCGTTTATACAATTATTATGGAAAATATGACCGCATGGGATATGTAATACAGTTTTATTTAACATACTAGATAAACATATACTACACTGGTCATCATTCATATATTTTTTTTCAGCAATAACTCTATTTAATCTGGAAGAAGCAATTTTGTATTTATCATTTAAAGACATGTTCGAATTTAATATATTATATAATATAAAGATAAAATCAATTTTATATTATATACATGGATATATCAATTAAATTTTATATAAAGGATGGGGTAAAATATATTCTTTATTTCCCAGAAGAATGGTTTCCCCATATTGATAATTCTGGACCAATTCATTGCGACCAATGTAAAATCACCGGTATGGTTAATGATATATTTGTTTTTTATTGCTCTGACTGTTTAATAAATGTGTATAATAATAAAAGAGGCACCTCTGATTATTTTAATTTAATTATTAATGAAGTAAATATAAACGAAGTAAATATAAACGAAGTAAATATAAACGAAGTAAATATAAACGAAGTAAATATAAACGAATATATTAAATTATATTATAAATTATTAATAAAAAATAATATAGATTGTTATGGATGTTTTGATTTATTAAGTGCGGAAGATATCAAAAAGGGGTGTGACGATAAAGATGATAAAATATTATGTTATGAATGTAAAAATTATCCTGATTTTGAAAATTGGCCCCCTGTAGGATATTAATATATTTTATTTAAAACAATTTAAAGACAAAGGGTGTATATATTATGTCTATGGATCCATTGACCCCCCATAGACCGCATACAATAGGACACCGACGCCAAGGAGGACAAGAGATGAAGCAGAGGAAAAGAAGCCGACGACGATGAAGCTGAGGACAAGCAGAGGACGAAGAAGAAGCCAACGACGAAGAAGAAGCCAACCAAGCAAAAGGAAGCAGTCAACGACAAAGAAGATAAGTAAATAGGCATGTTTTTTTATTTTCTATTATTTTTAGTATCTATATAATTAGTATCTATATAATTAGTATGTATAGAATAATTAAATTCTATATCATCGGCGCATCTATATAATCACCATGTATATAATCACCATGTATATCATCATCTTATATAAGGTTAAATAAGTATTTTTATATTTTAAACTCTTTTACTAAAATTTGTTATATATATATTTTTTTGTAGGGAATAAATCACAATTATACTTATTTAATATATACCACGTCTGTATAGCGCAATTGGATAGCGCGTAAGGCTTCTAACCTTAAGGCTTGGGGTTCGAGTCCCCATATGGACAAGTATAAAAACGCAAGCGTTCCCGAGCGGTCAAAGGGGCAAGGCTTAAGATCTTGTGCGTTTCGCTTCGTGAGTTCGAACCTCACCGCTTGCATTTTTGATATAAATATTCAAATACTTATATACTCAAATACTTATATAATCAAATACTTATATAATATTTTTATATAAATATTTAAACCCATTAATCATTGTTATATAATAATGATTAATTACGCTGAAATAGAATCCATTAATATGATATTTAATAACAATGGCTGGATAAATAAAAAATCTACAAAAAATGAATACATATACATTAAAAATAATGAATATGATGAATTTAGAATACAACTAGAAGATAATTTGATTAATATTATCTCCCCTATTCCAAACAGTAATTTTTTATTTAAAAAAACATTTAACGGTTACAATAATTTGTGTAATTATATAGAACAGCATATAATAAATTATAATGAAAAAAATAAGGATTAATATATAATCATAAAAATATATAATCATAAAAATATATAATCAAAAAATAAGGATTAATATAAATAATTAACGTATTACTTATTTATATACAAATAAAATGTTTTCCTTAGATGAAAGAAAACAGCATACCTATATTATAACAAATTATATAGAAAAAAAATTAGGTATGATAACAAATAATAGATATATAAATGGTTATATTTTACTATTAGTTCATTGGATTCTAACATTAATTCCGCTAGTTTATTTATTTATTGGAAATATAAATAATATCTATTATTTTTGCGCTTTCATATGGACCATGGTTTTCGTATTTCATTTTTATTTTAAAGGCTGTATTATAACCCGTGTTGAGCGAAGTCTATGGAAAGAAAAAAATTGGTGGGGACCATGGTTATTCTTATTTAGACCTTTGGAAAAAATAGGCATATGTATGAATGATGAATTGGCAAATAGAATTTTTATTTTATGGGGGCTCAGTATTATACTAACTGTATTTTTCCGGTTGTCCGCCTATTACAAGTTGAATTAAAAAATTGAATTACTTTTTCATTATTGTAGAATTTTAACCCTACCAATGAGATACAAAAAAGTGTAACAAAATGAATTTTGATAAATTCCTTGCTAAAGCAAAATTGGAGCGACACCAATACCAGGCCGATGGCGTAGAATGGTGTTTGAAGAACGAGCGCGAAGGTAATAGTATATTGGGTAAGTATAAAATAAAGGGCGGGTTCTTATGTGACGAAATGGGTCTAGGTAAAACTATTCAAATGCTGGGTGTTATTATGGGCAACTTTAATCTTAAAACCCTTATTGTCCTCCCGCTTGCGCTCATGAAACAATGGGAGACAGTCATAAAAAATATCGTAGGTCATAAATCACTTGTATATCATGGCGCAAATAAAAAAAACATTACCCTAGATGACCTGCTGGTGGCGCCTATCGTGTTAACTACCTATGGCGAGTTGTGTACTACTAAAAAAAAGAACCAGTCCTTGCTTTTTAAAGTGAATTGGTTTCGGGTGATATTTGATGAAGCCCATCATCTTCGGACGCAAAAATCGGCGGTTCATATTGGAGCCTTACATCTGTCTTCCGACATCAGATGGCTTGTTACCGGAACACCCGTTCAAAATAAGATGGATGATTTCTATAATTTATGTGCGATTTTAGGGCTACCGTCTATTTATTTCACAAGAGAAGAAAATTTGGAACCTCTTGTATCGAAATTCATTTTGCGCAGAACAAAAATGGAGGTTGGTTTAATTCTGCCGGATGTAATAGAAGAAATTATTTATACGGAATGGACCAATGAGAGTGAATGTTCTTATGCCGAAGCTATCCACGCTTCGGCGGGTCTTATAACAAAAGGCAAACGTGGCGATTTAAAAAGAGAAAATTCAGTCGTTGCGGTGCTTGACCTAAAATTTACTATTCAGAAACTAACCCGAGCCCGACAAACATGTATTTATCCTGCCCTGATGAAGGATAAAGTAGAAGGGTTTGTGAAAAATATAAACGAAAATGAAATCTGCGAAATTTGTTTTGAATTATTAAGCGACGAAACAAACGGCTGTATGAATAAATTAAAATTATGCGACCATATTTTCCATGGTAAATGTCTCGCTGGCTGGTTTGAAAAGAATCACACGGCTTGCCCGGTTTGTAGTGAGCCGGCATGTGTGGAAGATTTGACTAGTATAAATGCGGAACAGCTGGAACAGATTGAAGAAGCCGTAACCTGTTCGAGTAAAATGGATATGGTCATCAAAAAACTTGTTGAACGAAAGGATAACGGAAATGGAAAAATCGTATTCAGTTATTACACGGGGGAAATAGATATGATTAAAGAGGAGCTTGTGAAAGCCGAAATAAAAGTGAATGTTATTGATGGCCGTATAAGTCAAATAAAAAGAAACATATTATTGAAGGAAACAAGCGAAAACGTTGTATTTATTATACAAATTCAAACCGGCTGTGAAGGGTTGAATTTACAAATATGTAACGAAATTTATTTTGTAAGTCCGCATTGGAATCCGGCGGTTGAAGATCAAGCAATCGCCAGGAGTCATCGACTGGGGCAAACCAAACCGGTGTATGTGTTTCGCTTTATTATGAAACCTACCACTGACATTGAAGGAAATACCTTAGATCAATACTGTATAAAAACTCAATTGAAAAAACGCGAATATATGAATAGTATTTATGAAATAACTGAACAAAATGAAAATTAACACTTCTAAATTTAAGTAAACCTTCCTGTAGCTCAGTTGGTAGAGCGTCGGTTTGTAGTTGATAAATTAAAACACCGTTGGTCTCTGGTTCAAATCCAGGCGGGGAGATTTTTTTTTATTTTTTATATATAATTTTTTTATATATAAAAACTAATATAGTATAAAAATATAGTATAAAATATATGTCCAAGGATGAAGAAAAATGGAGTTTTTATATAATACATAATAAAGGCTGTACTTATGCCGGTGTATCGCCTGACCCTGTAAAACGCTTAAAAAAACATAATGGTGAAATTTCAGGAGGAGCAAAGTATACATTAAGTAAGGGAAGGGGGTGGGAACATGTATGTCTAATTAGCGGATTTCAAACAAAAATACAAGCACTTCAATTTGAATGGGCGGTTAAACATGTTCCTCCACGTGATTCGGGTGGACTTATAAACAGAATAAAAAAACTTTATATTGTATTAAATAAAAAAAATTGGACCTCTAAATCGCCAAATGCCGAGACAATACCATTAGAAATAGAATGGAAGATGAAGGTAGAATGTAAAGACCGTTCCTTGCCGCCTTATGTAAAAGACAATGTAAATAGTGCGCTTGTTAATACTGCTGCGCTTGTTAATACTACTGCGCTTGTTAATACTGCTGCGCTTGTTAATACTGATATAACTGTTCTATAGTGAGGGTAAATGACCAATCGTGATCATGTAAATTTACTAGATTACCTTTATCATCCACTAGTTTAATTCTTAAACGGTCAAAATCTACTGGTCCAAAATAAGTGCGTTCATTGGATTGTAAATTAACACCAAATTCTATATAAGGTTCGGGCCGTAAACTAGTTACACCTTTTAATGGGATTAAAGCCATCACGTCACTGTTTGTCGGCCCCGTTATTCGGTTACTATTTTTTTTCCGATTCGCAATTATTTCATTTGCCGAATATATTTGAGCTTGTGTTAATGTTCTTGGGGAAGACCCTTTTAAAACAGGAATACCTCCAGGACAATCAAAATTATTTAAATTTTTATCAGGAATATAATAACTTGGAATACTTAATTTACTTACCGTATCATTGATATTAACTAACCCATTATTCAAATGATTCTGATTATAATCATCAACTATTAACATAAAATATTTCGGTCCATAAACATCAGGAGAAACACTTGCGGTTACCGATGCTCCACTAGGAATAGTTACAATCTCATTACCTGATGAGTCCGGCTCTATTCTAAATCCTAAATTCCAGCCGAGATTTTGATTTATTTTACTACCCGGCCCACATCCGCCACTACAATCCGTAAAGCCTCCTTCGGAATAAAAAACTAATTCTATACTATTTCCTCCCGTGTTTGTAAATTGAAATAACCCGCCTTTTTCAGGATTAACTATATTTAAAGATAAATCAGGAATACTTTTATTTGTTATACTGGAAAAAACAGCATCTTTCAATTGATCATTTGTATAATTACCGGATGGAATAGATATGGTTTCTGTCGTCGAATTAGAATTATAATCAATACACAAATTTCCCAGCGATTCGTCAAAGGTATACCACGTCGTCGGAATTTGAACGGAATAGAGCTTCATATTAATAACTCTATTCAATTGGTCTGATAAATTTACTGTAAAATCTGTATTATACGAGGGTGAATTAGAGTCTCCACCTAAATATGGTAAAATATTTTGCCTATACTGACTATCAATAGAAACCAGTCTAGTTATTGTATTTTTTAAATTTGGATTAAGTTCATCTTGAACAACTGGAAGCTGATATTGTTGATTTATGCCTAATTTCTCTCTATTCATCTGAAAATGTCCATTTTTATCATCAAAAATTTGTGTAGTATTTTTTCTTATGGTATATTTATCCGTCTGAGTTTTATTGGTTTGCGCAGGATACTCATTTTTCCACCAGTTTCCTAATTGTTTAGTTTCATCAAACTGTTCATTGGTTGCATCATCCCCGTTTATACCGTCTTCATTTGTACCGTCTTCATTTGTGTCCTCTTCGTCAAAACTATTTAACACCTTTTCAAGAGCCTGTTGAAAAAAATCTACAAGCGACGTATTATCCTCTGATTTCAGTTTGGCTATAATCTTATTCGCGGCATCTTTTACCTGATATTCAGTTGGATTATTTGGAAGATTCAGCATTTCCATGATATCATCAACCGAATAGTTATCTATATTCGTGTCTATCTCATCGTCGCTCATATTATATATATCAAATTTATATATTTAAATCACAAATATTACTTTTTTTATATCTCTCTAAAAACATAGTTTTGAAGAATTTTATAAAATCAATATGTTTATTTGCGATGAGCCATTTCTGAACACTGGTGATGCCTTGACCGCGTTTTAAATGTTTGGACCCTGTGAACAAAAACGTATCAAATATTTCAATTACTTTTGCTTCATATGGCGTTAATTCTGACCGGTCTATGCGATAATCACTTTTATAAACATATCTATTGTAATTTCCATCTTTATATATTTTATAGTATTTATCGGCATAATTTAAATTTTTAACCAAACCAATTCCTCCGACTTTATTCTCATCATTTTTCATCTCGATAATAAAGATAATATCGCCTGTAGTAATATTCTCATTTGTGCGAACAGGCGTTCCATAAATACAGCCCGTGTAATTATTTGCCTGCCTCCAATTCATATTTTCTTTCCATGTTTGTGAATTAAATCGCGTTGTTCCAATCGTAGGCATTTGTCTTTATGAGAGAAATTCATAAATAAATTATTTTTCAATTTTATATTTATATAAATAAATATAAATTAATTTGGTGTTGCTAGAATTGTATTTATTTCCATATCGGGATTTGACATCTGCTCTACTTTTTCTTTTAGTAACTTCTGCTTTTCCTTTTTCTTCATATAAGCATTATGATTGTACTCTTTAATTTTTTCGGGATTTTCTATTTTTAAATTTTTTAAATAGGATAATCCATTTATTTTAATTTTATCTTTATTTTTTTCATAATACCGTTTATGATTATCTCCATTCGTATATTTTTTCAATTTTTGCTCTAATTCTTCAATTTTTTTTTTCAATCCACTATTTTCTTCTACTAATTTATTATAATCTTCATTTTTTTCAAAAAAATGATCAGTCATCATTGTTTATGTATTTATTTACAGCATATAATTTTTATGTATCTTTTACTCATATATCATTAAAATGATAAATAGTTTTTCTTATGTAATGAATTAATATGGTTTTTATCATTCTCGTCTAAGCCAAAATAAAGCGCAACCGAATCATCGTTGATATCTGTTGGAAAATCAGGTAATTTCGTAATGTCCGGTATAAATTGAAAAGCATACTTTTCCAAATATTTCATTCTATAACGCGTAGATTCATAGATGTATAAAACCAACTTCGTGGAAAGAAATTTCTGAATTTTTAATAATTCTTCTTCGCTTTCCCGCAGAATAACGTAATTGTCCCGATTAGAAATACCGTATATTCCTTCTGAATCATAATAGGGAAACCCGTACATTTTATGGGCTAAGATTAGTTTCTTTTTACCTTGATAAGCCTGCGCAATATTGCTGTAATTGATAGCTAATTCCGGCTGTAAGCCATTTAAAATACATGTTTTTATATTCGGATGGGGAAAAGTATTTGAAGAATGCTGAGAAAAAAGCGAAGTTACACTCGGCAGATTCGTCTTTATGACTGAAAGATGACCGGCCTTTTCTATAAAGGGCCGTAATTTTTGGATTACGGCTTGCCCAAATAAAGGAATGGGATATTCTAACTTACAATAATAATTGATGTATTTATTTTGATTATTATCAAAAAGATGAATATAATTATCTGTTTCTCTCTTTGTTAAGAGAAAGAAACAGGTTGGCGTCTGGGCTTCGCCTTTGAATATTTTATTTGTTTCTGTATTGGATAAGCAGTGGAGTTTATCAATTTTGTACGCGGTTAGATAATGATAGGTGTGCGCTTTATCCGGTTTTAACCAAATAGACGGGACAATAACACAGAGTTGGCCATTTTCTTTTAAAAGAGAAATAGATTTTTTAATAAAAGAGATCCAAATCGTTTTGCCGTCCTCATGTTTTTTATTCTTCTTTGTATTTGTGGGAACTTTTTTAATCCCGTTCGAGTTGTAGGGTGGATTTCCTATAATAAAATCAAACATGACTAGATTAGGAATTGTTTCTTTGCCGACCACAAGCGGAATTGTAGAGAGAAAATCAGTATGAAAAATATTCGCTTTTTCACCAAAAAGATCACGTAAAATAATAATATTAGATTCCTTAATTTCAATAATATAAATCATATTTTCAATAATATGTGATTTTCTCTCTTCCTCATCGGGAATGGATGTAAGCAATCCTTTGTTTAATTTATCAAAGAGATAAATAGAGAAATATCCAGTGCCTGCTCCCGGATCTAACCATTTTTTATCCTTTTGAGTAAAAACACTCGGTTCAAATAAATTAAACATTCGTTCAATGAGAGAAAATGGTGTATAAATCTCTCCATATTTAAGTTTATCTTCTTTGGAAACTGAAAAATTCTGTTTATAGTCTAGAATATTTTTTATAGAGATAATAGACATAATAGAATAAAAATATAATTTAATTGAAGGAAATTGACTAATAAAATATATAATGAATATATAAATGAATACTATACAAAAAAGGTTCTTATTATTTCTTGGCGGGTGTATACCTTCGCGTTTGGCTTTAGTTGGCTTAGCAAAATACCTGCCGAATAAATATTTGCCCTATCTAGGTTATATCACACTTTTAATGGCCTTGGGATTTTTATACCTCTATTTTACGGGTGCGAGAAAGGTCGGTCCAGAAACCTTTGGCCAAGCCATTTGGTGGAGTAAATTTAGAATTATACATGGAATATTATATTTGTTATTCTCCTTCTATGCTATTAATGGATATGCGAATGCCTATCTCTTCTTATTGTATGATACTTTTTTAGGATTGGGCTTGTTTTTGATTCATCATTATTCTGTTGGGGATTTTAAAAAATTATGGTAAATAATATATATTAATGTTTTGGATACTTAAAGAAAAACTATAAAAATTTCATCCAAAAGAGTTTTGCAAAATCGGAAAATGGACATTTATAAATGTCCAAAATGGACTTTTGCAAAACTCTTTTGAATGAAAAAAAGTGAAAAAATGGATTTAGACCATAATGGTCTCATTTTCAAAATTTCATAAAAAGTTTGTGATGATAACTTTTTTTATAAAATTAATAATATAATTAGTAAACTATTTAGGCGTTTTTTATTGTTGTATTATACAACCATATGAACGCCGAGATTACGCCAAAAAACGCCAAAAAATTTAAATGTGAAAAATGTATGTTTATAACTAGCAAATTAAGTGATTGGAATAGACATATAACTACACGGAAACACCTACATACAACAGATACAACAAAATACAACATTTCTTACGCCATAGTTGAAAAAGAATATGGATGTGGATGTGGTAAAAAATATAATCATAGGTCCTCTTTATTTAATCATAAAAAGAAATGTAAAGAACCATATTTAGAACTAGATTTAGATATGAAAAATATAATTATTCAAGATGAACAAATTATTAATAAACACAATAATTTTTTTTGTGAAACTTGTAAGTTTAGTTGTAATAAAAAAAGTAATTATGAATTACATTTAATATCAAATAAACATAAAAAATTAACACATTTTAATAATTGTAATTTAAAAATTGAAGATACTTCTTTTTGTTGTAATAATTGTAAAAAAATATATAAACACGCATCAACACTTTCTGCACATAAAAAAAAGTGTAATAATTCAGAAGTAGTTACAGATCCGATTGTATATGATTCAGTTACTGAAATTAAAAATTTAAAAAATATAATATTAGAATTGATTGAAAAAAATAAAGAATTAGAAAAACAATTGATAAAATTTTAAACAATATATTTATTTAATATATATTAATATTTTGGATACTTAAAGAAAAACTATAAAAATTTCATCCAAAAGAGTTTTGCAAAATTGGAAAATGGACATTTATAAATGTCCAAAATGGACTTTTGCAAAACTCTTTTGGATGAAAAAAGGTGAAAAAATGGATTTAGACCATAATGGTCTCATTTTCAAAATTTCATAAAAAGTTTGTTATGATAACTTTTTTTATAAAATTAATATATTATAATAAAAACTATTTAGGAGTTTTTTATGTAAGCGTATTATATGCTTACCATGCTTACAGAAAAACCGCAAAAAAACTCTCCGCCATTTGTATGTGAAAAATGTGACTTTGTAACAAGTAAAAAATCCGATTATCAAAAACATATTCTAACTAGAAAACATACTGATACTTACGAAAACTTACACAATTCACTCCAAAAGTCGCAAAAACAATATTATTGTAGTTGTGGAAAAGAATATAAATTTCGTCAAAGTTTATATAATCATAAAAAAGTATGTATGGTTATTAATCAAGAAACAACTCAAACTATTATAGATGCATCCGCAAATGAAGTAAAAGCCTTAACAAGTATTGTATTAGAATTAGTAAAAAGCAATAATGAAATTCAGAAACAAAATCAAGAATTTCAAAAACAGATGGTTGATGTATGCCAAAAAATACAACCAACCACCATAAATTCAAATAACACAAATAGTAACAATAAAACCTTTAATCTCCAGTTATTTTTAAATGAAGAATGTAAAGATGCGATGAATATGTCCGATTTTATTAATTCTATTGAATTAAAGATATCTGATTTGGAAAATATTGGCAAAGTGGGTTATGTGGAAGGGATGTCTACTATTATAATCAAACATTTAAATGATACAGATATGTATAAAAGACCTGTTCATTGTAGTGATGGGAAGAGAGAAACCGTATATGTGAGGGAGGAAAACAAATGGGAAAGAGATAATAGTGAGATGAAACAAATGGTAAAGGCTGTGCGAGGAATTGATAAGAAAAATTATCAGTTGTTAACTAGCTGGAAGGAGATGGATCCGAAATGTATGGATAGTAAATCTAATCAATGTGATAAGTATATGAAAATAATGAGCAAGGTAATGGATGGTGATATAGAAAATGTAAATAAGGTGATAAAAAAATTAGCAAAAGAAGTTGTTATTGAAAAATGAAATGTTTATTGAGTGAAATTAATAAGTATTTTTGAACAAATCCATGTACCGATTATAACCCACATATATGAGATAATATTAGACCCATTATAAATTGCCCAATTTAATGCTTTACAGTGTGGTGCCGAAATTAAGAATGGAGATACTAAAAGCCCTGATATGGACATCGGCACGCAATAATATATATATAAATGCGACGCGGAGAAATGTATTAATATCCATAATAAATATATACTAACCGAATAATACATGAAATTAAAAACCCGTGTAATTATTTTAAATATTATTTTAATTGATACCATATATGTTGATTCTTGAATTTCTGTTTCCATCTTGAGTGATAGTGTAAAATCAATAAAATAAATTTATTCAATTTTATTAATAAATAAAATTGAAAATTTTAATATATATAAAATAAAATATATACAAATATGAATAAAACAACAGTTTCTCTCTTAACCATAACTCAAAGGTCTAGAAATAAATGTTTAAAAAATCTTTTAGAATTTATTAACAATCAGACATACCAAGATATAATAGAATGGGTTATAGTAGAAGGCAGTAAAACAAAAAAGGATGCTGAAGAGAATAAAGAATTTATATTAAATGAAATAATATTAAATGAAACACGGTTTCCTATAAAATATATAGGATTTGAAGAGGGCTCCAAATTAAGTGATTTGCGCAATAGAGGGAATGCTTCGTGTAAAGGCGATATTATTGTATGTATGGATGATGACGATTATTACCCACCGAAAAGGGTAGAAACTGCCGTATCTAAATTAAATAAATCAAATAAACAAATAGCGGGGTGTTCATATGCGTATATGTATGACTATAATCTGGATAAATTATATAAATTTAAAAGTTTTGGAAGGAACCATTCGACAAATAATTGTTTGGCGTATAAAAAGGAATATTTATTAACACATAAGCACGAGGCAGGGTTAGATAGAGGCGAAGAAATGAGCTTTACAAACAATTTTACCGAACCGATGATTCAATTAGATTCCGAAGATTGTATTGTTATTTCTAGTCATGGTTCAAACACATTTGATAAATCAGCTTTATGTATGAAAGAAAATAAACAGATAAGAGAGATATTAAATAATAATATTATTCATCCAGAAATAATATTAAAAATAAAGGGAGCGTTGTTTTAAATGTATAAAATTATTAAATTACGGTGTATATAAAATTGAAAGGCTTTTTTGATAGATACTATAGCACAATATAAACAAGATGGAAGAAAACATGATTTTAAAAAAGCTACTTCAATACAGAGGAAAAGCGCAAGCGCGAAGGGCTGTAAAAGATATGAATGCGCTGGTTAAAGCCATAACTGACGAAGAAGCAAACGAAGTAGCCCCAAACGAAGTATATGAACCCCATTCAAAATCTGAAAAAGAAGCAAAAAATCTGGAAAAGATTCATTTTCATATAAAGAACGAGACCCCATCGGGAAAAAAAATCAAGGAAGAGTTTGGTAAAACCTTTCCAACTATAAAAGTATTTGATGAAACGGTAGTTAGTGGCGGAAACCGAACAACCCATCATGATTTTGGGTTAAAATGGTTAGCCGAAGAAGGAAGAAAAGTGGTTGAATTTAAAGGCAGTGAAAAAAAGAGACCAATTGATTGTGCCAAGCCTCCGTGGGAAAACGCAGTACAATTTTATAATGGAACAGGTAATAAATTCACGGTTGGAAATAGTTATGCGAAAAAGTTTTATCATACGGCATTGGACGAAATCATTGCGCATCTAGAATTAAAAACCCCAAAACCGATTTATGAAGAATGGGAAAAGGATGCGTTTTTACAAGGAAAGCCAAAAACCCCGTTTGTGTGCGAATTGCGCGAAAAAGGATATCGCGGAAAATATTTATCAGATATGAGGAAAAAATTCAATAAAGAGTTCGTATTGACCCCAGAAGAATTAGAGATTTTAAAAGGCGAAGTTTTAAAAAAAGCCAACGAGGTGCTTGAAGAAAAGGATTATTGGCTTCAAATAAATGGAAATATTGACGATCCGACTGGATTTGAAATTCGCTGGAGTGGAAAAATTGGAATGAGAGAAATCATAGAAATAAAACAAATAGGAAAAAGTGGATGTGATATTAATTTTGAGTTTACATGTGATGGCGGATATAAATTTTTCGGAAAATTGCGATGGGGGTATGGGCAATGTATCACAAATATCCGCTTGGATTTAAAGTAAATGAAAAAATAAAAATTAAATAAAAATTAAATAAAGAACATTCTTAATGTTTTTTATTTAATCGAATAATTGAAACAAAAAATATAAAGTTATAAATAGTAACAATTATAAAAATGACGACTCAAGAACCAAAAATGATTACGAATTATGATGAAATACTTAATTGTAAAAATTTATCACCAATAGAATTACAAAAGGAAATTAAAAAAGTAATTAAATATGTTCCAAATAAAAATAATTGTAGTTTTGTTGGGAATAAAATTCTATATCAATATCAGTTGGCGCAATTACTTAAAACGCACAGAAAAAAGAAGAAATCATTGTATGAAATATTTCAAAACGAAGAAGATATAAAAAAATTACATGACGAAACCATAAAGCGGGATCGGGGAGCGACGAATCATATAGTTAATGTGTTTGAAGCGTGGCGGATCAATAACGGATCGATTACCTTCTTTAAAATGTGTAATGCGACGTTTTTATATAAGAAATATAACGCGACCAAAGTATTGGATATGACGGCAGGTTGGGGCGGGCGAGCCTTAGGGGCGATTAATCTGAATATTGAATATACCGGTTTTGATACAAATGTAGAATTAAAGACAGGTTATGACGCTATGTTAACAAATTTTCCGGGCCATAAAGTCAAAATGCTTTACGAAGATTGCCTGGCTTATGATTTTGAAAACTTGGATTATGATTTTATGTTGTCTAGTCCGCCTTATGAAGATATTGAAATATATGAACATATGAAAATCTACTCCAAAGATAAATTTTATTTAGAATTCTTGATTCCGTACCTCGCCAAAGCGCGAAAATATAACAAAGGGTTCACGGCGGTCAATATATCTCCGCAAATGTATAAATTATTAACTGAAAAATATAAATACGAGAAATGTTTACATACCGAAAATCTGAAAGAACAGAAAAATGGTAAAACGCCAGATATGATTTATTTTTGGAAATAAATAATAAATGAAAAATGTATAATTAATTTTTTTTCTTAGTTTCTCTCTTAGGTTTTTCTGGTGATTTTGTAATTTCTGGAATTTCAATATCACCTACCATTAAAGGTTGGATAGTTTCTATCTGAATATTTTCCAATTTTTGGTCAGTCATATTCTTTTTAACAGAGCACCCGCGTTGATGTGCAGAGATAGCCTGTTGATTTTTACCAATGAATTCGCAGTAATTACAGTTGAATTTACTAGAAGAAGTAGCATAACGGGTAGAAAGGTAATTTTCCAAACTAGGAATTTGTATTTCTTCAACTTGTTTCAATAATTTTTGATTAAAATCTTTAATAGTTTTTGTCAGCATTGTTTTTTGAGCAATATAAATTTGATATTCTTGATTAATCGTATCTAATAATTCTTTACTAATGGTATCAACATCGGAATGTGTATCTAATTGGTCTAGTCGCAATTTAAAATGGTCAACAATATCAATCGCAATCTTGATTTTTTCTGCGTCATTATTCACTTCATGAACATATACTAAGACATTTCCATTATGAATATTAATTTCAAAATTGCCTTTATTCGCAATGCCGTAATTTTGTGAGAGAAAAATCCCACAACAATTTTGCGTTTCTACATCATGAATAAATTTTTTTATTTCTTCCTGAATAACATTTTTATCCCAATTTTTATTTTCAATTAAAATTTTTGGTTTGTTTGGACGAGTTAAAATAATATCGCCAGTTTCTTTTGTAGTGCCAACGGAATCAATTTGGGCGACCGGAAATAAGGAATGTAATATACTGGATAGAATATTTTCAGAGATTTTTCCTTTGACTGATGAAATTTCCATTTTTTTTAGAAGTTCGGAAACAGTATTATTGAGAGAAGAAGTAATTTGTGAAGAATTTGTAGATAATTCTTTGATAGAATTAAAATTATTTTCAGTAGAACCTTTAATCTCTCTAATGCTTGTATCTAATCTTTGTTCAGTTGCGCTATAGAAAGATTGAGAAGAAGATAAAGTTGTACTGAATTTTGTATCAATATTCTGAATAAAATCGTCTAAGGATTTTTGATTAATTGTAGAGTTTAATAATTTGGTCGTATCTTCAGAAATAGAAGAATGAAGATTTTTCATAGATTCATTGATTTGTTTTGATAAACTCTCATTATTTTTTGGAATAAGATCATTAATAAGAATATGTGTTTTATCCAGAATCATAGCATTTTGTTCGCGTATTAAAGGAGCGATTTTATCAGAAACATTACTAGATAAAATCATTTTAACATCCTCAATATAATCCTTTTTGAATTCAGCTAATTTTAAAGTGAAATTATTTATTGTATCTCTCTGCATAGTGGAGAGATTATCTGTGACAATATTCACTTGAGACTGAAGTTGTTTCATACTATCAACCAATTGTTGAGCAAGAACATTATTAAGAGACGTATTAACGTCTTGCGAAAGCTTTTCCATAATATCAATAAACATCAGGATAGAATTTTCGATGTCTAAACTGGGATGTTTTTCTTTAAAAAATGTCCAAACTTTTTTATTATCAACTGTAAGAGCATATTGTGTGGTCATTTTCTCTCAATATTATATATTAGAGCTGTGTCTTTAAGTGCCTTTTTTCGCAAGTTAATTTCTTATTAAGATTTTAAACTAGGTTTGCCTAATTTGGGTTCGCAATTCAAAAACTTATTAGGTTTTTAAACTAGGTTTGTCTAAATTCAGGTCGCAATTCAAAAACTTATTAGGTTTTTAAACTAGGTTTGTCTAAATTCAG
>Ga0114978_10000593_pt1 | contig 31021 bp, 43 predicted proteins | sample S_140212_EF_Meta_FD_87027 | JGI IMG/M metagenome (GOLD analysis project Ga0114978, IMG submission 87027) | Freshwater microbial communities from Lake Simoncouche, Canada to study carbon cycling - S_140212_EF_MetaG | ecosystem: Environmental > Aquatic > Freshwater > Lake | place: Lake...
CCAACTTTGCGATGGAGTCCATTCGCATGACATTCACAAGTTCTCACCTTGAATTTGACAACGTTGCTACACGCACAATCTCATGTCGCATTGACCGATATGCGCAGATGCTTCATGACACATATCTTATCATCACGCTTCCCGATATTTATTCCCCTCTAGTCTATCTCGGTGCCGGTGTTTCACCGCCGACTGGATATGACTCACATTCCAACTCAATCGGATACGAATTTCAATGGGTTTCTAATATCGGGTACAATCTGATCGATCATGTTGAAATTACCGCAAATGGTCAGGTTCTTCAGACGCTTCGTGGCGAATGGCTCAAGATGTACTCCTATATGACTCACAACGGAACGAAGCGAGCTGTCGTGGATCAGATGGTTGGAAATATCAAGGAACTCTACGATCCTGCAAATGCATATGACCGTGTCAATCAGTATCCTCACGCTGTCGCCGGTGTATCTCCAGCCGGTCTTGCGCTTCCCATGACAACTGTGCCTGAGCCATCTATCCGTTCTCGCCAACTCGTGATCCCCCTTCACTTTTGGTTCGCTGAGAACCCGGGTCTGGCACTGCCACTGGTGTCAATGCAGAATTCAGATGTATACATCAATGTTGTGTACCGCCCCCTTCAGAGCTTGTACACTGTGATTGATGTAGCACCCTTGTCACCTACCTACGGAAAGCGAGTGGCACCATCTGCCTATCCAATTGGGTTGTTCCTGTCTCCTCCCGACAATACTGGAAACCCTTCAAACCCTGGTCTGACCACATTCTATCCTGATCCGTATCTGGAGGGCAACTTTATCTACCTCACCGAAATGGAGATGGCACAATTAGCCTCTGCTGATCAGACATTCCTGGTCAAGACAGTGAACTATGTTAACTCAGAAGGTCAGTTTGGCGTGAACAGTGATATTCTCATTCCAATGTTCAATTTGGTCACACGCATTGTCTTCTCTTGTCAGCGATCAGATAAGATTATGACAAATGACTGGGATAACTATACAAATTGGGATAATCCCAGACGTGCTCCATTCACTTCGGTAAGTGCAGACACAACCTCACAGACAGTTCTGTACTCATCGGGTCAACAGCAGATCACATCCGTATATCCTAAAGATACACTGACCACAGCCACCATCTTGCTCGATGGAAATGAACGATTCTCTGCAAAACCGCCTAGCTATTTTGGACTGATTCAGGCCTATAAGCACACAACCGGAGCTAGCCCGACAACAATCCCTGGAGTGTACTCGTATTCATTTGCTCTCAATCACGATGTTTACCAACCAAGTGGTGCACTGAATGGTAGCAAGTTTAACAAGGTAATTCTCCGCATTGGTCTTCAGCAGCCTGTTCCTTCATCTGTTGGAATTGCATCACAGACTCAGGTATGCGTTCTCAAATCCAGTGTATTTAGCCCTAATCCAGTTGTGATTCCTCCTGCTAACATCGGTCTGTTCACACCTGACCAGATTGTTACCATTGTACAGACAAACGGAGGTGATGGTGTGATTTTTACGTTCACATATAACGTTGGAGTCTACGTGGAATCCATTAACTTCTTACGCATCGTAAGTGGCTTGGCGAATTTCGTGTTCGCCAATTAACAATGGGATTAACAGTCAAGCAGGCTACATGGGGCGATGAGACCTCTGCAACTGATATTACTAAAGCTATGCAAGAACAGGCTAAGGCCGGATATTTTGACGTTGTTGCCAACACAAGTCTGGTTCCGGCTATTTCATTGTCTCCACCAACAACTGTTAACCTTACCGACGAAGATAAGGAATCGGCTAAGAAATGGGCAATTGAACAATGCGGTGGAGCTCAGGATGAAAAGTGTGTCAATGAACGAAAGGCTACAGCTGAATCTACAACTCTCCAACGAAAAATGGCCGAACAATCATCAACTGCAAACATTGTGAAGGGCCGTCGTCTAACGATGACAGTTGTAGATGACACAGGACGCGAACAGACAGTTCAGGTTCCGGACGGTCAACGTCTCAAGATCGGAGAAGCCCCTAAGATGGTTCTTCCTTCTATGTCAGGGACAGTTCTTGAAGTGTTTAAAATTGCTATGATTATCTTTGGAGCCCTGCTGTATGCGTTCAGTGTTGTGGTTACCTACAGGACATTCGTTCTTGTTGGACAAGAGTACTTAGGATATGCCCTTACGGCAGTGGCGGTATTTTTCCCGCCGTCGGGTCTTGTTATCACTCCTATTGGATTCGCGATCATGAACTATTTTGGGAAGACGAATATAAGTGCAGCCACATGATTCAGATTACTTGGGTCGTAGCTGGTGTAATCGTTGGAATGTTAATCGCATGTGTAATGACACCTCCTCCTCGGAAACAGGTTCTGGTTCCTCAGCCTCACGACCCGACTGTCTACCATACAGATACTGGATGTGTCAGGCTACGTTCTTCAGAGGTTGAGTGTTCTGGTGAAACAGATTCATTCAATCTTCTTGCTAGTGTTAAGTAATGCTCGATATCACGAAGGGAATTGAACGTGCAGCTCCCTTTTTTTCATTCATAATTGGCTTAGGTATTTCCGTGTTGATTTTTCATCGGGACTACATAACCTTAAAGACTCTTGCACTTCCTCTTCCAGAGATTGAAAAGAAGATTGAGAAGGTGGACGGAAAATGCTACAAGTATCGCGTGGAAGACGCCAGTTGTGAAATCCCGTCTCCCTCATAAACAATGGACTCAGACGCTACTCCTCTTGACGCCCTCCTCCCCTCGCCCCAGGGGCCTCAGTCAATGGGGCCTGTTGCTGGAGTTGCCGGTTCGGATCACCACCCGCGTGGTCAGATGGCGCCTTCTTTCAAGCCCAGTCTGCCTGCGATGCGGTTTATGTTTTCGCACGCTGCACTTTATGTCTCCTTCTTCCTCGCGGTCATGATCGTGTCCTTTTCCACACCGCGTAACCTGCTTCTCCAGTACATTCCGAGTGCCTACACCTCGGGCGGTGTTCTCAGCTACCAGGGAGCCGCAGTTCTCGGTGCAGCAGCAGTTGTCATCGCACACATGCTGAACGTCTTCTTCGTTAGCATTGTCGGGTAAAATGGAACCGATTTTGACAGAATAAGTAACCTCATTACAAAATGCCGGTTCTCACCCCTCAGGATATCAAGGAGATTCTCAATGTCAGCACCAAGAACAACAAGGTCAATGAGCAGATTGGAAATGATCTGGTTGACCAGCTGGTCGTCGCTGCAGAGTGCTCCCGCATGAAGATAAGGTTTATGGATGCGATCGCAAACAAACGAACACCAAAGTTCCAGGTCTATCAAATACATTCTAAGGCGCAGGGAATGGATATGCGAACTATCATCACCGAGCAGAAGGTTCTTGAGCGATTTATGGAGCAGTGCGGACCCTATGTTCAGCCGTGCTATTGGGTTGATGACTGGCACAATATCAACTTCATGGTAGAGTTCAAACCACCCAACAAGCCTATCTACAATCCCGAAGATGAGGATGACGAGGATCGCGAGGAGCGTCGCCACGAGCACGATACGTCGTGGTAGATTAGACATAATCATCATAAATAAGTAATGCAGTACATGGTACAGCCTCCCGCATGGTTCTTTCCAAGGATCCTAGTTGGAGCGGGAGCAATGCTCACGCCCGATTTTGTGCGGTATCACGAAATAACACATGTAATCAACTGTGCGTTTCCCGAAGATTCTCCCCGTTGGTTCCAAACCTTTAATAGAACAAAATATGTATGTCTACAAGCAGAAGATTCGTTACTTGTAAATATCCTAGTTTGGTATCCGAAATTTGAGTTGATGCTATCAACCTTTTTGCGTGATCGGGGTAGCAAAACAGTGTTTGTTCATTGCCAATGTGGAATTAATCGCTCAGCTTTTTTGGCTCTGACCTATATTACTAAACACTTTCATCTGAACTACGATGAAACATTCCGAGCGTTAAAAAGGCAACGCCCGTGCATGTTCTCAAATACAGTCTTCAGGAAACAGACAGAGGAGTTTGTAAATGGACGTCTTCAGAGTCAGAAAAGTTCGGGAACCGGGGACGGGGGGATCGACGATGGGAACGCTTGATTCTGTTCACCAAGATATCGTTCAGGGAATGGTGAACGCCGAATCAAATCAGAAGGCATCGCGGGCTGAGTTGGAAGCCCTTCGGACTCAGCGATCACAGATCGCGATTTCTAATGATTTGTCTGAGATCGTAAAATGCTCACAGATTGATTCGCGTATTCGCGAACTTGAGGATGAGTTTGCACAGGAGAATCCTGTACAGGAGTACTATATGAAAAATATGGATATTCTGATTGATTACTACGGAAAGCAAGACACAGTATCTGCACCATCCGTAGCTCCAAAGGACGCAAATACATTTATGAAGTTTTTCTCTGCAAATGTTCCTGCCGTTGATAATGGTCTGACAAAGAAGCAGATGTTTGATGAATACGTAGCCCGCATGAAGTTGAGTAATGGTCCGGAAGCTACGCAGCTATTAACTGAACACTGTGTTGCTTGCAATACTGCTCGTGAGGAAATCAGTTCTGAAGGTATTCTTGTCTGCCCCTCGTGTGGTTCCGAGGAATATGCGTTAGTCGTGTCTGACTTTCCTTCATTTCGTGATCCACCCAAAGAGCGAAACAACTATGCCTACAAGAAGATTAATCATCTTAATGAGATTCTGAACCAGTTTCAGGCTAAGGAATCCACCATCATTCCTGAGGAAGTGATGAATGAGGTTGTGCTTGAGATCCGCAAACGACGGATTGACAATATTGCCGATCTGTCGGAGGAAGATATACGTCAGATTTTGAAGAAGTTGAATCGGTCAAAGTATTACGAACATCGTGCACATATTCTGAGTCGGTTGAATGGGAACCCCCCACCTACGATTACACCGGAGATTGAGGAGAAAATCCGTGCGATGTTTCAGGAAATTCAAGCACCCTTTTTGGTATATTGTCCCAATGATCGAACGAACTTTTTGAGTTATTCCTACATTCTCTACAAGTTCTTTGAGTTGCTAGACTTGGATGAGTATAAGGTGTTCTTTCCTCTGTTGAAGTCTCGTGACCGCCTGATTGCTCATGACCAGATCTGGAAGAAGATCTGCGATTACCTAAACTGGGAATTTATTCAGAGTGTGTAATAATGGCATACGGTCCCGACACAGCAAAAATCGTAAATTTATTTGAAAACATGCAAGATGGGTATCTGGATATTAATTTGCATGACTACAACATCACATCTCTACCCGAATTTCCTCAGGGTGTTGTGAAGCTATTCATCTCATATGTTAACATCCCAGTGATGCCAAATTTTCCACCCGGTATTAGATCTATTAGACTAAATAATGTTACCATTGAGAATAGAATAATACCACCTCTTCCTGAAGGACTACTTGAATTTGTTTGTTTTGAGACTTATCCAAATACTCTTCCTGCTTTGCCTCCAACACTTACAAAACTTCATTGTGGTGAAAGTAAGCTAACATCTCTTCCTGCTTTGCCTCCTGCACTTCAAGAACTTTATTGTCTTGGTAATAAGCTAACATCTCTTCCTGATCTCCCTGCAACACTTACACTGCTTAATTGTCCTAACAATAGGCTAACAACTCTTCCTGCTCTGCCTCCTACACTTAGATATCTTGATTGTCCTAACAATAGGCTAACATCTCTTCCTGATCTCCCTGCAACACTTACACATCTTGCTTGTAGTAACAATCCGATAATAACTCTTCCTGCTCTGCCTCCCACACTTACATATCTTGATTGTGATAACAATCCAATAATAACTCTTCCTGCACTTCCCGCTGGACTTAAAACCCTTATTGCGATGTATTGCTTACAACTTAGGACACTTACACCTCCATGTCCTGTGGCTTTACGACGAATAAGAGTCATAGAAATTTTTGATAATAATGTGAACCTAGAACCAACACCGAAACCGGCTGAGCGGTTGGGTAACTACATGGATAGAATTGCAGGTGTTGTACCAGCACCACCACCACCAGTAATCAACATCCCCGACGGACAGGAAGATGTTATTTCATATGAACCCATTCCTGATGGAACGCGTATGGTTGACTTTCATGATGAAAGACTAAAGTATAATCGTTACTACACAGAAGAAACGCTCAAAAATCTCAACGGAAAAAATCCGTATCAACACAAGCCAATTTTACTAACTGATGTTACAAGGTACATTGCAAAGTTAGACTCAACTATGCCAGTTCAGGAGGCTGGTCGTCGTAAGACTCGCAAGTCCAAGCGTCGTGCTCGCAAAACTCGTCGCCGTCATAAGTAATGCTCCCTTTCGGTGCGACTGCTGGTAAGTGGCAAATCAACATCCCATCGGACACTGAAACAGCACTTTCTCTTACCCATGGTTCAGCTCAGCTTGGTCTTCCACCGTTGTAAAACTCGTCAGAAGAGATCGATTTGTAGCGTTAGATCATGTGCTGCATTTGTTGGTGATCCAGTTGTATATGTCATTCCGACATGCACACGGTCTCCCGAGTTCAAACGTTGTGATGCAGAGTATAGAAACTTCTCAGTGTCGCCTGATCCGAACGTAACTGTAAATGGAGTTGTTAACATTCCTGTCGTTGTCATTGCTGTGGTAGAGACAGGGCCTTGTGATGGAGTAAATGTCCACGTCGATCCACTTCCACTTGTAATATTTGTACCGGGAGTAATTCCTGCTCCATTAAGATATTGACCTACCGAGATTTGTCCAGTCACTGCAGAGCTCACCGTAAGAGTTGTTCCAGAAGTTGAACCAGTGAATGAACTCGCAGGTACACCGGTTGTAATTGCAACTGCTGTTGTACATGATACACCACTAAGTGCTGGAACAGGTGCAGTATTGAGCGTCCATGTTGTCCCACTTCCTGCAATAATTATAGTACCTGTTGAAACTCCTGCTCCAAGAAGAGTCTGGCCAATCGCGATTGTACCTGTGATACTTGATGCTGTAAGTACAGTTCCGCTCGTAGATGCAGTAAATGCCGCACCAGGAACAGTCTGACTTGGGTAGACTGTCCATGTAGAACCGCTTCCGGATACAATATATGTATTAAATGCGATTCCCGATCCTAGAACAGATTGTCCGATTGCAATTGTACCAAACGAAGGTGTTGCCGATGTAAGCGTGGTTCCGCTTATCGTTCCGGTAAACCGAGCAGCAGTTGTATTCGTTATCTGTGACGGAGTGTAATATAAAGTTAACGTTACTGTATTTCCTCCTCCGGGTGCTATACTTAATGATGCATTGATTCCTGCTATTAAACACGGTTGTTGGGCTCGGAAATATGCTGCAGGAAGTCCAGTATCCGGAAAACTTCCGGCAGATACTTGTTGGGTGCCAGGCCAAAGATACCCACCACTTGAAGCACTTGAAACACTTCCCTTCAACCCATAGTAAACCATCGTTGGATACACATACGATGAAAACCCGAGACCGCCAGCAGATTTTGTTACGAGATCTGTTCCTGGACCAACCTGAATTCCTGGAGAGGCTAAGTAGGTTGGATTGAGAATTGCAACTGGATAAGATTGCAAGATATCAGATGCTGTATACAACTGGCCTGCGCTAGGAGTTACAACACCGACGGTTGTGGCACGAAGTTGAATGGATCCAATGCTAGTTGCTGAGTCAGCTGTCTCAACACCTACATAGCTTCCTGATGATGCAGTATTTACTGGTTGTGCTACATACACGTTTGTATCACGAGTACTCACTTGATTTGAGTTTGAGATCAATAAACCACGCTTGTTTCCTGCTCCATTTGAAAGTACGTTAATTGTACATCCCTTGATACTATTGAACGAGAACACGGACGAGTTTAGTGCTCCTGTTCCTGAAAATTCAATACCAGTGACAGTATTCGTCAGAGTATAAGCCATAGATGAATTGTTCACAGTAACGACACATGTGCGCAGTTTGGATGTTTGGCTTGATGTTCCAGGAAATACCATTCCTTTCAACACAACACCTGCCGTTGACCCTGTACAGATAAGGTTGAATGTGATGTTTTCTACACGACAGCTTTCACCCATTGTAATCATAGTTGTAGAGGTTGTGACGTTCATTTGAATCACGGTAGTCTGGAGCGAGAGACCAGTAATTGAGACTCCAGACGGAATTGTTATTCCAGCGCTGAGTGTATAGGTTCCCGGAAGAATCCATACACTCTGCCCCGACGAAACAGATGCAACGGCAGCAGCAATTGTTTTGAATGGGTTTCCACTTACGGATGCAGTTGAGTCATTTCCCAAGACCGCATCTACAATTGCTACGTTTCCATGAATGGCTGAAGATGAGGTTCCACAGGAATTGACAGCTACTCTACCTACACCCGGTATATATCGAAACAGGATTGCTCCTGGTGTAGTATATGACATTACTAGGTGATAAGTAAAAATCTACGCCATAACTAATGGAAGAAGCCATTATGCATAATCGCTATGCTCGCGTTGTTCACACGATGATGCCTAAAAATCAAAAGGAGTCATACATCAAGATGCGAAAGGAACTTGAAAAGCTGACTCGCAAAGCACACAAGCCTTCTCCTGATAGGGCTAAGTCATGGAAGGGTGGAAAGATGATAACAATGCGTCAAAAGGATTACCTTCGGGAGCATCATCATTTGTTTAAGGTTCTCAGTCACCCGACCAAGAAGAAGCTGCTGAAGGAGTTAATGGCTCAGCAGAAGGAACTGAAGGAGCGTGGACTCAAGGGCGGTAAAACTCGTCGCAGGTATAAATAAATGTCAAAAACGATAACTTATGAAGTTGTTGGAAACTATGTTCGCGTTACTGACGCAGAAGCTGTAAGATTTTTACCAATCTTAGAACAGGCAAGCTATTACTTTCCTCTTACTAATAACACCACCGGGATTACAGCAGGTCTTTTGTCAATCCCCATAACGAAAATGACTCCGAATGGAGAAAATGTGGTTCACAAACCCAGTCTTGAAGAATTAAAAGCTAATATAATGAAGGTGATGGGGGTCACTGCTTCTGGAGGACGCCGTTCCCGCAAAACTCGTCGCCGTCATAAGTAAATGCCTCAACCCAGAGAGATAGCAAATAGCGCTGTCATTGAAGTAAAAAATAATGTTCTACCGCCTATTGTGAATGACCTTAAGAAGGAAATAGCGGAACTTCGTTCAAGGATTGACGCTCTTGAGAGTAAGAATCGCCCCGCTGGAACTGGATTAAGTGCTGTTCGCGACCTCAAGGGCGGTAAAACTCGTCGTCGTCATAAGTAAATGGTGCATCTATGGGAAGTTACTCCAGAGCAAGCTGAAGAAATGCCTGCTCCGCAGGCAAAGAAGCTTCTCGAAATGGATGAGGAAATTGGATCATCTCCGTTATCGTTTAGGGAACTTTCCCATAGTGTTCTGAATAATGAATGGAATCCTGTAACCGGGTTCATCCCTGCGGGCCCCCCTTATGTGCTTAGGTATGACGGGGACCTTGGTCCTGAGGCTGCTGAGGCATTTAATTATTGGCAGACAAGGCTTTCTCATGAAGAGCTTATGAAAATTGAAATAGCTGATGCTATGGGTCTGAATCCAGAAACCAAGGTCATCCTTTTAACCAGGTTTAATCTTCCTATACCATGGCATCTACGTAGACTAGGTAATATAAAAAGAAAAATCAAACGATCGAAGTTGGGATGGGATGACCCAATTACTGCACAGCGTTTCAAAAATGGTGACAGAGTTATTCGTTTAGATAAAAGAGATAATATGATTTTTTTGGAATCCGGTTTAAACCAGTGGTTTACTACTCATGATGTTAATCCGTTGACTAATGTCCCCCCAACTTCACGAGAATCATTAGTTCTTGACATTGACGAAGACAATGGAGAACCACCTGCTGAAGGTGGCCGTCGTCGCCGTAAGACAAGGAAGTCCAAGCGTCGTGCGAAGAAAACTCGTCGTCATAAGTAATGAAACTTACCTCAAAAGAGGAAGCCAATATGGTTGCCTATATAGCAATCTATTACAATTGTGATACCCGCTGTTTGAAACAAATAGGGGATATCATAAAAAACTACGGATCAACTACAAGTAGAGTTGTCTATCGGGGACAGAGCAAAAAGGACGCTACGATTGACAACAGGAAACCCTTTGTCTCCACATCACCGAGCAAGGAAATGGCCGAGCAGTTTGTAGAACGCGATTGGAGTCTACCTGAAGGGAAACAGAAGGTCGGGAACTTGTTCAAGATACATCTTGAGGGGGCCAAATGGCTAAGTACAAGAAGTATTGACTTTACTCTTGATGATAACGTTAAGAAAGAACTGCAGGTCATAATCGGTAGTAGTCTCATTCAAAAAGACAGGGACTATACGCTAGACGAGTTTTGGCCCGAGATTAGGAGGCTGCTTACAGATCTACTAGCAGAGGGTGAAGAGATATTGGTCTTGACTGGCGGCACGTTCAAGAATACAAAGGGAGTAGGTGAGATTGAAACGTGGTATTCAGCTGGTCGCCGCAAAACTCGTCGTCGTCATAAGTAATGGATTTCACCGTGACCCAGTGGGGCGGAACAACAGAACAACTTTTAGCTTATTTGGACAGAGAGTCAGCTGCCCCTCAGTCCAAAGAACGTACTTGTTTCCAAGATTGGGGGCATTGGCGTAATCTTATTAGCTACAGCTTAGATGTGAAAAAACGTAACTATGAGATTCCTCCCAAGATATTCCTTGCACATCGCAATGGGTTTGGAGGGTTACTAATTCTAACAAAATACCAACAAACTCCTGCAGGTGAATTCTATATTTCCTTCGTTTGTTCAACTATCGCGGGTGGTGGAGATGCGTTGATCAGTCATGTGAAATCCATGCTAGAAGTCAATGTACTAAAACTCTCTGCAGTCATGGGAACGCAAAAATTCTACGTCAACCAAGGATTTAGGTTTCAGACTCACCTTGACGACCCGGTGTTTCGGCGAGGAGAAGCTCAGGATATGGAAATGATTTGGAAGAAGGATGAAGGATACATGGCAGATACGGAAGGCGGGCGTAGGAAACGCAGGAAGACTCGTCGGTCAAAGAAGCGAACTACTCGCGGTCGCTAGGCAGACTCATCAAACCATAAACAACTACAAAGTAGACAACCGTGTGCAGCAGAAACCCAAACGCTGTAGGGCATCCACCATTTGCAACACCCGAAACTAACGAGTTCACGAAGCGAAAGGTAATCGGATTTGCCACAAGGAAAAACGCAAGGGCTGAATACAACGAATACTTGAACTTCAAACCTTCGGACTTAACGGCCATTTATACTTTCGCAGATGGAAAAAGTAATGGACGCAGACTTGGGTGGTGCTATAATCGGCATTTCTGCGTTTCTGAGTATGTTTGTAGTTGCTTATTTTTGTCGCCGTAAGACTCCTGATATTACACCACAACTACCGGATCCTGTTGTGACTCAGGAAGAACCTGAGGATCCTGGAGACCCTCAAATGTTGCGGTAGAATAAATGGCAGTTAATCATAACAAAACGTGGGAATGGAATCATGCGGCCCAGCCAAGTATCCCACCCACTCAGCCGCCTCTAGGGCAGCCGTGGTCTCCCCCCGCCGGTCCTAGTCCTCCGACTGGCCCACCAAAGCCGCCGCCGCGGCCAGTAACGCCGCCGACTTATACGCACAACTATGACACGCGGTTTAAGAAGCGTGGAGGTGTTCCCCCGTCTAACAGGGGTCGTACTATGACCAACGGCCCAGTTAACAAAACGACGGGTTCTCTGTATGCCACTCGTTCTCAGTCTGCCCCTCCTAGGATTCGTACCAAGAAGGGTGGAAAGAAGCGCAAGTCTGGAAAGAAGACGCGCCGTAACCGTTAATCGCTATCATAACCAGCCATCATGTTCAGTACATTGAAGTCATGCTGCGGCTCCCCATTTACAGTTCCAATGTAACGACCTGCCTTGAGCCACTTCCACACCTTATCAGGATGAAAAGCTGCTGCGAAAATCTCAAACTTAACTGCCTTGCAAGCGCGGATGCAGTTAAACTTGTTCACCGCGATCATCAACTCCTCACGAATGAAGTCGTTACGAGTAAGAGTTCGGTCAAACTGATAGAAGAGTTCGTACTCGTACATAGTAGCCATACTCTTTCTCCTTCGCTCCACCTCCTCTGCTAGCTTCTCATCAAAATCTTCATCAGTAAGCGAGGGATCATCGTAATAGTCCTTCACTCGGACCCAATTGGATTTCATGTACGTCCTAATCCATTCATCATCCATGTCCAATAAAGCTGCACCTCGGTTTGGTTGGGCACCCACCAGCACACGAAATCGTCCACGCCAATCCCAATGAAACTCGTTTCGGGAGAAAATGAGTTCTTTCCTTCTTTCGATCAATCTCCCTAGAATCCCATTGTTCTTCTTCCGTTCAAAGTCTGTTTTCAACCATTTGAGACAGCTATCGCGTTGTCCTTGGCGTCTTTGGAGAAGTAACGCTGGACTTAGTGTTGGTTTAGAAGACTTTGGAGTCTTTTTCATCTTGGAGAGCTTTTCATGATACTTGGCTTGCGCCCGGTAGTTTGAATCGCCAGGCATTTTGAAGGTAAAAATAAGTTATTGATCTAGATTGGTTCCGTTTTTTAATCATCAAGTTCATATCCATCAACATGTGTTGAAGCATAGCAATCGGGTGAATAGTGACTTGATCTACCACAACGATAGCATGCGTTTGTTCTTGACTTGGCCCACTTCTTAGCAGCAACATGCTCCTTTTGACAGCGGCGTTCATGAGCTTGAGCAAGATTCAAACGACTAAATCTCTTATCACAGTAATCACATGCCCATTCATCATATTCTTCTTCACTATCGCTTTCGGCTTCGTCCGAATAGACTGGTTTAGTCCGTGTTGTAACCGAGCATTGATTTGCAAAATGTCCGCCTAATCCACATTTAAAGCACTTGTCTGTGTTACCGCGGATCTCCATTTCAAGGACAGACTTAATTGCATCAGATAAAACAACCTGTGTGTAGGATCCTCCACGCACGTTGTCAACACCGTGTTTCTTCATCATGTCCTTTGTTGTATTCGTTTCATCGTGCTCTCCTTTCAGCTCTCTAACTTCAATGAGTTTTACTGGGCGATGAACCTTTGTCCATGCTGAACCGTTACCATTCTTATGTTGTAAATACCGAGCATCTGGATCGGAACTTTTACCAACATAATATTTACCGCTTTGGCATTCTATCGTGTAGAGATACTCCATTGTAACAAACTGGGACCCACTGTTTAACTTTCTTTACGAATCCAGTTCCATTTTAATGTATCCTAGCTATTACCTAGAAATGGACTACGATACGATTATTTCAAAGGTAGCTCGGGAACTGCGTGGTTTTGCTGCGAAGGAAGTTCACGTGAACTTTGGCGAGGGGTACTTTCGCCAGTGGGCAGAGGATGAGGGAGGTCTTGAGTTTGGTAAGGAATATCAGTCTGTATTCAAAAAGTATTTTGGAGATCGCATTACGAATGAGATTAATGAACATCTCTACACGGCCGGGCGATCCGTCGGATATCTAATGGTCTCGCTTTTTGACGTAGATATGGATATTGATGATATGGTTCGGATCGTTACGTCATTTGTCAACGAGCAGGTCATGAACACGGTTGAGTGGTGTGAGGCCCTTGCAGATTCGTTTCCGATTGAGGACTAAATTTACTTAGGATTCCGAAACTCGCACTCCCAAATCGATACGACATTATACCCGAGCGCCTCAAGAACATCCTTCCTAGCATACCATTCATTCCGGAGAGTCAGCATTGTTTTCTTGACTTCTGTATGTATATGGTCATCTGGAAACGGTTTATGATATGGTAAACATGACTCTTTATGAGGACATCCATGATACCAGCATCCAAGAAACTCATAGACAGTATTAGTCTTTGGATCATATCCGTCCACTTTAAGATACGTTCTATTTACGGATTTACGATGCTCTTCATTTTCAAGAGGTATGCGATGTTGTGGAGACCTAATTATATCTGGATTCTTAAGAGAATCTAACCACTCCTTTTCACCCTTAGATCCCGAACAGGTTTGACACCTCCTTGCCCTGGTGATATCGCCGTCACCGTTGCCCGGATGAACATGATTTGTAGCCGTTGCCTCCCATGCTCTATCGCATTTTGGACAGTAAATACGAATGTAATCGGATAGCCGAATGTATCCAGTCAAATTGTACATATACAATCCACCCACAAGGTATTCCCATTCACCGTGTTTATTGGTGAGTTTCAACCATTCACCATCTCCTCCATGAAACCGTCTAAGTCTCTCTTTATATTCATCGTGTGGAATATGACCATGATGATTCTCACCAGAAGTTGCTGTCAGCATACACTTTTCACAACATCCGTGTTTTGAGCTTAAGTGTTCTTCTGGACGACAATCAAACGTATGATCATGTTCAATGCACCTAATACCAGATACACGTGTTTTCATATCCTTAAAGTCGCAAGTACTATAGTCGAACCGACCTGACGCATCTGGTTCTACTGTGAGAGTCCTTTCTGTCGGAGGATGTATTTGAATAGCATCTCGAACAAATGGCCTTACATGTTTACCAATACTGTTTTCTATCGCGCACTGCCTACAATTTGTTCCTAAACGGATGATGTTATTCAGAGGTGGTGGATGAGTATTCCATCGACATGTATCTGGATGTCTCCTACACCTAAGACCACTCACATTTCCATTCATCTTCCCATCCCACCTCAGTTCTGATGTATCTATATTTGGATGGGTAGTAGACATTAGTTGAATAAGACTGTCGATTCTAGTCTGAAGAGGCAATGATTTGTTTCGTACCATGTCGATAGAGTTCATTTTGAAGGTAATTTATACTACTTATGTCAAACCAAATCCGTTTTAGACAACCACAACGTCTAACATTAATGCACTGGGTCTATGTTCTCAGAAGTGATGACGATGACATATATGTTGGAGAAACTACTCGTCTTTTTCGGAGATGGAACGAACATCAAACAGGGAGGGGTGGTGTAAATACATCACATGGGAACTATGAAACCATAGTTGCTGTCTACAATGTTGCTAGTAATCGCTCGTTTGCAAGGTATATAAGCGATAATTTTGTATGGAGATGCGAAAGATATTGGGATGATGAAGTTGATAAGCAAGATGCATTAGCTATTGAAAACTTTATAACAGAAAGGCTGCTAACTGATAGGGGAATCACTAGATATACCATAAGAGGTGGCAAATACTTGACGGAAGAAAAGTGCGAGAAATTCTGTTCTATTAAAAACCAACATCAGCGAGACAGACCTCTTTGTAAATGCGGGTATCCATGCGAAGTCAAAATGAAGAAAGATAAGACGAAGATATACTTTGTCTGTCCTGTTCCGGAATGGGTTGAAGGATTTAATGTCCCCGACAAGTGTAATTTTTGGCAAGAGTATGAACCCTACAGGAAAATGCGGGAAGAGTTAAGTAAGCCAAAGATTGACATTCGTGAAGTTTTTTCAGAACCATTTTGATATACTATCATCAGACTTCTTCCTTCGGCGCTTCTGGTTCAGGAGCCACTTTTGCTGTTTCCGTCGAGTCCACATCCACCGATACATCCATCTTCTTTCCACAGCAGTTCATGCGAACACGTTTGTGGTTCACGGCTGCATAGATTGCTCCTGCGCTTGAGACCAAAAAAGCTATAACTGAAAGGGCTCCACTTGCGTTTTGGTCCATTGTTTACTTAAGATACTTTACTTGAGGTTCGGTTTTACCTTGAACCGCTGCCGATCTTACTTGCGGTGTGTGGCACGTCGCTTACGACGACGACGGGTTCCTGCCCTGCGTACATAGGGTGCTTTGGGTGTGAGTGTTACTGTATAGTTCCCTTCGCCTTCGTCTACAACAGCAGCATTGTATGGAGGAATAACCAAAATTTCACGAAGATTAGGAGGAGTGCGTCTTGAATTCATTTTATCATACGCTCCGCGGCGAAAGGATTCGATGTAGATAACCCGAACACCAGGTTTGATATGCATCCTCAGCATACAACACTTTTCCTTCTTGTTTTTGAAGAAACCTGCCATGATCTCGGAGTGAGAGGTTGAAAGAAACGCGTTCCCATAATTGGCTAACTCGTCCTTGCTTTTGATACCGCGCCAAACAGAAAGTTCTTCCTTCAAAACGGGTGCCCGATTCACAAGTCTGAGAAAATCATTAAGATATTTCTGAATAAATCCAACCTTGCTTGGTTCAGGATGGTTGGTTTCAATGAACGCCCTAACTACCTCTCCAATCTTATTCGGCGGCACATCTATATTCTGCAGCAAAACACCGTTTAAGATTGGAACACCATTTGCAATATAGGACGTAAGCAAGTCTTTTTCTTCCCGACTCAAAGATGCCAAGAACTCAGTTTGTGCTTTGTCATCCGCTGCCGACAGATATGCATTTGACTTCGCACCCTTTGATGAAAGAAGCGCGTCCATTTCAGGCTGATATTCCGAATACCTACGAACATTGTCGTTATTCCGATCGACCAAGTTCACGTTGGCTCCAGCATCTACGAGCATGGTAACAATATCCATACGACCTTTATCAGCTGCCAACATCAGTGCAGTTTTTAATCGGTCGTTTTGTAGATCTACATTGGCACCCTTTGCAAGTAGCTGTTTCACTAACTCGGGATGACCTTTTGAAGCTGCCCACATAAGTGCGGTATTACCATCTTCATCCTTTACGTCCATATCACCTCCGGCATCAATAAACGCTTGGACGGAGGCCGGATCTCTCTCCATTGTAAATTGAGGCAGAAGTAAATAATTTATTCACCCTTGTGAACATCATAATACTTACCAAATACACCTTCTCCACCGTATCTGAATTCTAAGATCCGCGGACGTGTTGAACCATGCAAAAAGACTCGTTCAAGATCGGACATATCTGGGTTACCTTGGGTCAATGCCTGACTGACACCATTCAAAAAATACACGACTTCTCCATACGGGACCCAGCCCTGTTTGGCGAGATTCGTCACCTTCTCATTCAGCTCAAAAATGACGTCATCTGTAGTTGAATGTCTCTTCATGATGGAAGAGACGATGGTATACATCCTTTACACATATCGCGATTGAAAGTGTAAATGGAGCAATTCTATGTTAACACTCACAATCTGCCTTCGGATCAGAGGACGCATAAGTTTGACCAAATCATTGGCTTTCTTCGTCAGCATAATGTACATCAAACTGCGGACGCATTCCTCGAACTAAAAAACTGTTATCGTCCTTCGTTGTTTAATGAAAATCAGGAGTTTAGGATCTACCTTGCTTGGTGCCGTATCTACGACCTTCCTGAGGATAAGATTCTACGTCACATTGTGGCTCAAGGATGAGAGCCAAATATGAACATCAGAATCATAAACGCGAGCATAACCAACGAACTACCTGTATTGAGAGACATGGTGTCGTTATTGTTTAGTTAGATGGTTTCCATTTTAATTGCCAAACGGCCTGAAGTAATCGCGAATCGTATAGAACATCTCAAGATCCGTAGGACCAATCAGTTGAACCATTGTGGAGTCATCTGCATAACTGATGATCACATCCTCTACGAAGTCAAGACCTGCCCTCTTTGTAACATGCTGGACACAAGCAGAGAGGAACTTGTCAATTGGGTCACCCTCAACGACCTCGCTGTTGAAGAGACTGTTGTTTTGATAGATGATGATTGCGAATGACATTTTGAAGAGTAGTTCACTTAGTAAAAACGCTTCCATTTTATATCGGTTTCACGATCATCTCTGAGAAGAACTCTTCTCGGCTCATGAACGGTTCCATATCCTCAAAGGGTCTACTTGTGAAGGAACCATCTGCATTCTTAACTGCACTCAGTTTCGGATACCTATTTTGAATACAACAGAAGATCTCAAAGATCACAGTTCCTTCTTCCTTAACAAACTCATCAATCGCGCGTTCAAGATCATCGTTCTCACGTGTAGACATATACTTGATACCATATGCATTAGCGATTTTAGATGTATCCGGAAAAGAAAGGCCGCTACTGATATCAACACCAAACTTCTTTTTGAAAAAGGTTGTTTGTGTAATTTCAATTGCGCCGTAACTTGCGTTATTGAAAACTATAATCTTTATGGGGAATCCATGATGAACAATCGTTTGCAACTCCTGTATATTAAACTGGAATGTACCTTCGCTTGTAAACAAGACGAATTGTTTGGATGGACAAGCTATGTGTGATCCAATTGACATTGGAAGATCTGTACCCATATCTCCATGTCCGCTCCAAATGAATGTATCATTTCGTTTAACCCGAAGAAGTTGATTTACAATAATCGCAATAGACCCAGAACCAGTCGTAACAATCTTGTTTTCAGGCAACTTCTCAAACAAACTCTTCACTGCATGGTATGGATTAATTGCCTCTGTCTTGGGAGGAAGCTCAAATAACCACTTTGCCTTCCACCGAATACACGTTGCACACCACTCCGTATAACTCGGTGTATTGAAGTCAAATGAGTCAAAGAATACATTGAGATCTGCGTGGATCTTAACAGTGTAAGGAACAGTTTCTTTTTTTGTCTCATTTTCATCAATATCTACGTATACGATCTTTGCTTCGCGGGCAAATGTATGAGGATTGTAACCAACAACTGCTTGAGAAAGACGACATCCTAAAACAATTAATACGTCACTGTTTTGAACTGCAAAGTTTCCACACCGATCTGCATAAAGTCCAATGCGACCAACAAATGAAGTAGAATCCGATTCAATTAGATCTGAACCCAAATATGAAGTAACAACTGGTATACCTGTTTTCTCAACAAACTGACTGAACTTATTCCTACACCCTGCCAGCTTGATGCCATTTCCTGCAAGAATCATCGGCCTCTTTGATTGGCGAAGTAATGCATACACATCATCTAAGTAAATTCGTTCAGGATTTTGAAGAGGGATACTTTCTACAACATAATCGTCAATAAGCGACCCCTGGATATCAAGAGGAACCGATAACCATACTGGACCAGGACGACCTCTTGTTAAATTCTCAAGTGCAGTAGCTACAACATCCTTAACCTCGTTCACAGAAGTGATCTCATAACTGTACTTCGTAATGGACGAAACCATGCTAATAATATCACAATCTGAAAAGGCATAATTACGAAGATTTGATTTACTCGAGCGAATTGTATCAAATGACTTCACTTGGCCACTAAGAAACAGAATAGAAACACTATCTTGATATGCATCTAAGCACGGGGATACTGCGTTTGTTGCTGCAATCCCTGATGTTGTACAGACAACACTTGGTTTGTTAGATGTTTTGCTATATCCAAGCGCAGCATAACCACATGCCTGTTCGTGATGATGATAGTATATCTTGAAACTGCTTTTACCAAACGAGTCGTTCAAATGCATTGCAAAACCGCCCGTCAGACTAAATGACGTAGTGATTCCAATGCTTTCCAATGACTTGACTATGTAGTCACTGACACGTGTTTTCATTATTTTAATTAAATGAGCTTTCATATAAATGGAAGACCGCGTAGTCCTCTACCAAGGTATGTATTGGCTAAAAGATGATGGTGGTGGTGTAACGAAAGATTCTGCTACCGAAGATAGTTCATGTTGGCAACTTCTTAACAAATTCTATGATGTACCTAAGAAGATTAGTGAATGGGTTTTAAATAAGAGAGTCGTTATTCAAGCGGGTGGAAACAATGGGCTTTATGCAAAACAATATGCTCAACTTTTTGATACAGTATACACCTTTGAACCTGTTCCTGAACTCTTTTATTGTCTCAGCCGAAACGTTACAGAAGAAAACGTGTTTAAGTTTCAGGCATGTTTAGGTCATACACGTTCACTTGTAGGTGTTGGCAGAAAAGTTGGCAATAATGCTGGATCATCAAATGTATATGGAAGCGGTGTAGTACCCACTCTACTGATTGATGATCTAGGATTAGAAGTATGCGATTTGATTCATTTGGATATTGAAGGATTTGAGATCTTTGCTCTCAAAGGTGGAGAAAAGACAATTGTAAGATGTAGACCAGTTATAGTTCTTGAGACCGCTGGTTGGTCTTTTAGGTACGGAATTTCTCCCGATAATATCGTAACTTGGCTCAAAAGGTTTGACTATGAACAACTTGGATATGTTGATGGCGACTGCGTATTCGTCTGGCGCCCTCCAACACAAGTAAGCATTCAATCTATACTATCCAAACTTAAAAATAAGATCTAGTTCTCAGAATGAAGACCATCGTTATCTATGTAGTGACCAAGCTTTTCATCTGCAATGAGCCTCTGCAATCCCTCGTCTAGGGATACAGTTTGACTCCATCCTATCATCTTCAACTTAGATGGATTTCCACATGCATACGTTGACAGCTTTACTCGATCCAACTTTGGATCAAATACAACGGTTGATGATGTGTTAGAGATAATACGAATTTTTTCAATTAAATCGCGAACCCTTATCTCGGTACCTGAGCAGATATTGTATACACCATTCTGATTTGCTGCGATTATCGCATCAATACCTGTACAAAAGTCATCAACATGTAAGAAGTCCACTACCGAAGTACAGCTATCAACAGTCAATGTTTCGTTTGCAACGAACTTACGAATCATAGTAGGAACCAACCTAGTCTTTACATCGTTCTGGCCATAGATATAACATGGTCTAACCCAAGACCATGGAATCTTTCCTTCACAGATTATCTCTGAGATGTCTTTGAAGCAAAGTTTTGAGAATCCATACACGTTAATTGGACTACAAGCCTGACTTTCGGTGGCAGGTGATGTCATACGACCATATTCGGAAAAACTACCGAGTCCGATAAATCGCGGAGTTGGCGAGATTTTTGCAATCATGTCAAGAAGATCACAACCATATGAGATATTTCGGGCTTGGTTTGTACTATTTATATTTGCATAAGTGTTTCCTCCATCCCATGCAGTGTGAATCACAACGGTTGGAGAAAATGCAAGGACCTTCTCTTCAAGTCCAGGTGAAGAATGTTGAACAAACGTAATAGATTGAATAACATCAGTCAATCTACCCCATGACCTAGAGATAACCATTACCTCATTTCCCGCTTTGACCAGGTGCTTAGTCAGATTTGAACCAAGGAATCCGTTTCCACCCGTTAGTAACACGCGCATTACTAGTATATTGTTACGTCTGTAAAAACCCCTTAATGTGTTTACATACTTCATCTACATCATCGATCGTCATTCCGTGATGACATCCAACGAGAATACCATTCTTCATTATAATGTCTGCATTTTCAAACGTTTCTAGGTATCTACGATATGCAGGGTGCCTTGTGATATTACCTGAAAAGATAACACGGGTCTGAATATTCTTATTCTCCAAATAAGTTACAAGACCGAGGCGATCTTCTACTTGAAAAGGGAATGCAAGCCAATTGGACTTCTTGGTATCAGAGGGAAGAATGACTCCTTTGACATGCTTGAGATTCTCAAGATATCTCTCAACGTTCTTCCTTCGGATCTCAACAAACTTCGGGAGCTTCTTCATCTGCTCGAGTCCAAAAACCGCATTGACCTCAGATGACTTGAAGTTGTATCCGTGGCATGCATACAAAAACTTGTAATCATATGGAATTCCATCTACAAAGTGATCAAACCGCTCAACTACAAGCTCAGTATTGTCACCGATTCGCCCCCAATCGCGGAACATAGTTGCTCTTTTGAGGTACTTTGCTTCATTGAACATCACCATGCCACCGGACCCGCATGCAGTAATCACATGACTTGCGTAGAAGCTAGTTGTACTGATATCAGATTCACGAGTACAGATCATTGTGTCTGCGGAATCCTCAATCAGTGCAATATCAGTACGTCCAGTATCATCAAGCTTAATGCGGAGAGTCTTCCAATCCGGAGTATTGCCGATTAAGTTCGGGAGCATAATCGCCTTCGTAAACACAGTGATCTTTGAAATAACATCGTCAACAGAGGGTACATACGTGTTAAGTCCTACATCACAGAAAACAGGCTTGTAGCCGAGTTGGAGAATCGGCGCAACTGTTGTTGCAAATGTGCACGCGGGTGTGATGACCTCAGACCACTCGGGAAGATTCAGAGATGCAAGTGCCAAAAGACATGCTGACGATCCAGAGTTCACAAAGAGACCAAACTTCTTTCCAAAATAAGCAGCCACTTCATTCTCAAACTGAGTCGTGTACTTGCCATTTCCTGCAAGCCATCCTTCCTTGAGACACTTATTCACGGCTGTAATTTCCTCTTCACCATACGCTTCAAATCCGTTGGGTGCATACCAAATCTTCTTCATATTGTAAATCTGGCGCTATTATTTAGATAGTTACCTAACGAACTCCTCTATGGGCTCGGTCAGAGTTGCACGGACTTCGTCAAAAGACTTGCTGAATAACTGGGTATAATAATGTTCATAATTGGAAAGAACCCTTGCAACTGTGTCAGCAATTTCATCATACGGAACGATTATCATAAAGTCACGAAGAGGAACAAGTGAATCGTCCGAAGAAGATTCGGTCACTACGATCATCTTGTTGAAGACACACCGAGTTGTTCGTATCTGTTCATGCACTACAAATTCACCTGAATAATGAATGTTTACAAGAACCTTATGCTGAAAGAGTTCTTTGTCTCGTTCCTTACCATATACTGTTTGGAATACAGTTACATCTGGTATCTTTGCAAGGACAGTTCTCCGCCTATCATTTTCATTGAGACCAACGAAACATACGCCCTTTGTCTTTGGATAGTCGTAGATCTCGTTTGGATTGTATTGATACGGCAGATAGTAGACTGGAACATTGACATTGTAGGTCTTAATGTTCTCAAGACTATAATCGAGCAGTGCAGTATAATAGCAGTTTATCCATGATACTTGGTTTTTCGATGTCAGCTGCTCCATGTTTAACAGGCCAATTGCTCCACGAGTAATGTACGGTGGGACTGTTTTCAAGAAGATATAAATTCCAGGTTGATCTAGTACCTTACGAACACCTATTTCAGATGAAAAAACATGAAGAACAGAATTTGGGATAGAGTAAACTAAAGATTCAATATACTCTACAAAATACTGATAGTAATCTCCTTCAACTAGAAAGTGAATCATTATGAGAGTGACGTGAAGGAAACAAGGTCATTTTCAGCGAACGTTGCTGTTCTCTCGGAACCATCGATCTTATATGTGATCCAAAGTTTCTTCTCAATATCGGGATCCGGATCACCAAAGGTCATATTATTTGCAGTGAAGGTCTTCTTTCCACTCAAAAAAAGGGCCTGCACCACCTTTGTGCGGTTTGCTCCTGAAAGGCCATTTTTTGATCCATACCAAGCGTAAGTAATTTCAAGCATATTGTATTTGGTTTTGATTTTGGTTTATTCAGTCATACGCGTTAATAATCTGCCCAGACCGGCTCATCGCAATAGACAGACTGAGAATCGGACTTCAGCTTCAGCTTTGCAAGAATGGTCTCCCAGTCCTTCACTTGACCTGGTGTCATTCCTCGCGAAAACCGAAGACGCTCCTCGGCGTTCTCAATCTGCTCATCCACCGAGCTCAATCGCATCCGGAAGCGGTAGTTATCGTCGTCAGCAGTTGGGTTACCGCATGCCCACTGTCCAATCTCATGGTCAAAGGCATCGTTGCGGTACAGAGGACATTTGGGATCATCGTCATTATCGCAGGCACGGGTGCCACGGTCGTAGTTCCACTCGCCAGAGCAGACGTGTTCAGTTGGAGACTCGCGCCAAGGAGCTTCGGGTGGCTCAAACACGTGTCCTCGTGCCCTTGCTCGGCGCCGGTGTCCATCAACTAATGAAGGAGGGCATGTGCAATTCTCTGACCACGCGCTCAGACCACAGTCTTCGCCCTCCTCAGCAAATGAGATTGGAGACTCGCATCCGAACCTCTCGGCCCAGCAGTTTGAGCAGTAGCCATTGGCACCGCAATAAATATCATTCCCGCATCCGGGACATTCGCTTGTTTCGTGAGACATCTGCTCTGCAAGACAAGAATCACAAACAGCTTCGTAGGAGTCAACCTCCTTATCGCACTCGACAGTAGAACAGTAGAAAGTATGGGGCATTTTAGAGGGGGGCAATCCACTTACCCTAACGAAACCAGTTCCATTTTCTAGGGCTGAACGAAGACTATGGTGTGGTTACACCCGAGTCTTTGTTGTTGTTTGAGTTGGTTTTTGGTAAAGTATTTACTTACCCACCTTGCCCTTGAGCGCGCGCCACGCGAACGAAGACACAAGTGCAAACACGACGGCGTGCGTCAGGTTCACCGTCAGCGTGGAGCCACCCGGCGGGAGGCGGACGAGGACACCCGGAATAAGGAAATAGAACATCGCGGCGAGGAACAGAAGCTTAACCCACATTTTGTTTACTAACCGGAAAATTTTAAGGCTTGGTTCCAAAAAAATCGTGGAATACATGTTTGAGTTTATCATCCAATGTATCAAGGAACACGAATACTGCATAGACAAAAATCATCTGTCCGCCGAAGGATTCAAGATATCCCTCTAGGCCTTGGCTGACAGGCAATACAGGAATAAACGAATGGACCAAATAGGTTGTCCAGAATGCGATGATGACGATGATAGAGATCTCCATGGATACGTCCATCAACTGATACAGGTTTGACTGCTTCTCCCATGTTTCGTTGAACTCTGGGAATACGCGCCACATACACCAAGACAGTAGACCGCCGAGGAACACATAAAACACTCCAATACAGACAAGATTGATTGTCAAGTTAAACACTTGACCTTTGACCGAGGGAATTGAGTTCAAACCCGTGTTCTTCATTATTTACACGGGAGATTAGAGTATATACTATATGTCTTCTGCCCTCAGGACATGGGGTAAACACCTTGTTCTTGATGCCGGCAAGTGTGCACCAAGGCTGATTCGTGACAAGGGGGTCATTGAGAACTTTGCACGCACTCTGGTCAAGCGCATTGACATGGTTCCGTATGGCGAGCCGCAGGTTGTGATGTTTGGGTCTGGCAACAAGAAGGGTTACACCCTCGTTCAACTGATCGAGACGTCGAACATCACAGCCCATTTTGTTGAAGAGAACAACTCCATGTATTTGGATGTGTTCTCCTGCAAGGATTTTGACCCCGCTGTTGTCCAGGAGGCTGTTGATGAGTTTTTTGATGCTAAGCGGTTCAAGTCTACGGTTCTGCTGCGTCAGGCACCTGTTGAGGTGGTTGAGGATCTTCGTTAATACTCCATCAAACACTTGCCATTTGTAGTGCGTGTTCCATCGGGGCAGTTTGTAGGCTTTCGCTGATTTGACGGCATGTCAAAGTGTTCGGGGATAACACGCTGCAGAATGAAAAACGCAATAATCGCTCCAACAATCCACCATGCCCAATCAGTACGAGAACTCTTCATTGTTTTAGAAGAAGGTTTTCTTCAACCACTTGCGAAGAGTAAAACGACTGCGTGAACGACGCTTCTTCTTTGTCTTTCCACCCTTGAACATACGGGACGATTTGGGAAAGTCGTCGTTATCCATTATGTACTAAAAGCAGAATCTTTCTTGTTTGGACATGTATTGCATCCGGGCTTTGATGCCGGTGGATACCAAACGTACATTAAAAAAATTATAATTGTAAGTAACGCTAGCCAAATCCACATTATTTCCTATTCAGGAAAGAATCCATCTTATTTAACTTTTCCATAGTCTTTTCACAACAGGCCCTGCAAGCAAAGTCTTTTGCCATGAGATATACTCGTTCAAACTCGGGGTATCTGATGTCATTGTCGTAGCAGTTCATACATACTTCTTGCTTGTTTTTGCGTTGTGCGTAGGGACAGGTATCTGATGTTCCATAGTTGCAGCCGGCACAGAAGAGTTCGCTACAGCTTTGGCACGTTTCGCTTTTTTCCCGCGGGAGAAAGTGCTTTATGAGGTGATTCTTACAATTGGGGCACGGCATTTTGAAGGTGATATCTATTTGTCTAACAAAAACAAATCCATTTTATTGACAATGAAGGGTGGAGGCAATTGCAGCTCGAAATCAACTGCGGCTGAATGTAAGGACGAGATAAAGAATACGCAAAACCCGATGATAAAACACCAGACGTCATTTGAAGCTGTAGAGAAGCAGCTGAAACAGAATCACGAGAACCTCCTGAAGCTAAGGGATGAACGCGCGGAAGCAATCAAGGATATGAAGGAAAAAGATGAGAAGTGGAGAAAGGTTGGTCTTGAATACAAGGCTAAAGGGAATCCTACAAAGGCTGAAATGGCAGAATTCAAAAGACTCCACGCGCAATGGAAACATGCGGAAAGCCACGTTGAGCAACTCAATGTTCGTGCCAATCTGATGTTTGCAAACAAGAAACACATGGAAGCAATTTTACATGCACACAAGAACGCAGGAAAACGGAAGCGAAATCGCAAAACAATCCGGAAAGCAAAATGGGGATCCCGTACTACGTTGCGTCACTTTTGAGGACGCACAAGCATATTCAACAGACAGTTGGTAATTCACCGTTGGAAGTAGATGTTCTAGGACTAGACTTCAACTGCTTCATCCACACGTATCTCAAAGCAGAGAATCCTGTGGGGAGCATCGTCATTGCACTTCGTAACTTTCTTCGTGACATTGTTCGTGCGAAGAAAGTGCTAATTGCGTTTGATGGATTGGTACCGTATGCAAAGATTGTTCAGCAGAGGTATCGTCGTATGAAGAAGTCAGAACCAGCTGCCTTCGATAAGAATCAGATTTCACCTGGAACCAAGTTCATGGACGATTTGGAGGAGGCTCTACGCATGGTGTTTCCCGAATGTGAACTCTCAGGAACTCGCGAACGTGGCGAGGGAGAGCACAAGATCTTCACATGGCTTCGTGGAATGCCCGCAGAAGAACGCAAGGATATTGTCATCTACGGACTTGATGCCGACTTGGTTCTAATTTCCGTTGCACAATCAAGTCTCGGTAACATCCGCCTTCTGCGAGAGAGGGAGCTTGAAGGATTCTCTACGTTCTCAATTGAGACACTGAAGTCTGCATTGCCGATAGATCCATACGAATGGGTTCAGATGTGCGTGATGTGCTTTGGTAACGACTTCATGCCAACTATTGCAATGTTCTCTTTGCGAGAAGATGGGTACAATCGGGCACTTCACTACATGAAGTTGCGTGATCTAGACAAGGCTGGCGATGACGAGGAAGCAGTGTTGGTCAAGCGGTCAAAGGGAAAGCATGTCTTCATTGTTTCCAAGGATGCCCTTGCGATAGAGGCCCGTATGGGAATCCATCTCATGGACGGTGTTGTTGATTGGGAAAAGGTGGTCTTTGCATTCTGGAAGACGTTCGAGTGGACGATGCACTATTTCAAGACTTCAGAAGTTCTAGACTGGTGTTGGTACTATCCTTATGCAGAAGCACCGATGATGCGAACTCTTACAGATCTGAAGGTTACCTACACGTTTGAATGGGAATATCCCGAACCACCATTTGGAATTGAAGATCAGATTGCATTCATCATGCCAGGTAAGAATGTATATCCCGATGAAATGTACGAAGAGGGACCTGATTCACGGTATCCGTGGATGAAGGCCTACGCATGGGAAGCCGATCCACTGATCTCTCTGCCCTGGAATCCATCGCAAAAACTAACAACTATACAGGTTATCGCCGGAACCTGAACCTACCTCCAAAAAAACCAGCTCTTGGTAAAGCCCGCTGATCAATTTGAATAGCCGGAATTTCACCAGGTTCCGATGTATTCAATACTTTAGGATGTAAAATCACAGTATCTTCATCAATTGCAATTTCAAACTCATTATCGCGTTTCTGGAAATAGTCCATTTCAATTTTTGTCATTTCAATAATTTTCTTGCTCGCAACCATACCATTCACATCTTGCATTGTTCTCCAAAAACGACGTATATGATCAAGATAGGCTCTCCGATATTCTCGGGCACTTCGTGTCTTCACGTTTGTTCGCAGAGCAGCGAAACATTCCGTAACAGTTGGATAGATGATTTTATTGATCCGACGACTCACTGAATTGTGTACACGAAACGTGAATAACAAGAAGTCTTTGCGAGAGCTGAACATGCTTGGATAGTGCCCGCGATATGCCCTCACAGCCGTTTCAAAATGCTCCCTACAGCTTGGGCAGGTGATCGTTGCTGCAAACAAATCAAGCCATGTTTGCATAAGCTGCTGCTCAACATACGTAGGGTTATCAGGATAACACGATGCTGCCGAATGTAAAGTCATCCATCCAAGGGGTCCCCATATGGACGTCATTACTTTACTTTAGGACAATCATTCCTGCCTCCGTCCCGCTTTCAAGGATCTCCCTGGCAATGTGTGTAGGAGTTTTTTGATTGACAGTCATTTTGTTCCTGCGAAGTGCGTCACGAACCTCGTTGTCTGACATCGAACGGACCTTTGACTTAATTGTCTCACGCCTTCTCCTCATTCCAGACGGTGTCAATATGGTAAGAGTCCCTTTTGCAGATGTACGAAGTGGAGGAGGCTTTGCAGGATCCTTGACTCCAATAATTGGAGCTCCCCCTCCTTTGAGAACACCCTTGGGGTATGTTCGCATTGACCGGCGGCGAGTGCGCCTAGGTGCTGGAACTTCGTGTTCCTTGTCCACTTTCGTAATTTTGAACTGTGGCATACTCTTATAAGAAAATGGACAAATAGTATTTAGGCAGAACGTTCCCCAGTATAGGCACGATGGAGTGGCAAGCAGTCAATGCATATTTCGCAAATGGTGTACGCCGCCTCGTAGATCATCAAGTTGACTCGTTTGAAGATTTCATCCGTAACAAGATCCCCCTGATTATTCAGTCTACGGCTCCAATCACAGTTTGGCATGAGCAAGATGAGAGAATTAAGAAGTACAAGTATGAATTCAGGCTTTCCTTTGAGAACGTTTCCTACATCAAGCCGCGCATTCAGGAAGCAACGGGTCGTGTCAAGCCAATGCTTCCAATGGAGGCCCGCATTCGCAACTTCACATACGCATCGCAGATGTATGCCGACATCAGGTTTATTGCTAGGACCTATAAGGGAGAGAACCTTGATACATACGACGAGGAGTTTCGCGTCTTTGAGGGAATCTCTCTAGGTAAGCTCCCCGTTATGCTCGGTTCTAGCCTTTGTCTCTTGAAGGATTATCCGCTCAGCCTTGCTGAGTACGGTGAATGCGCTCACGATCCTCTCGGATACTTTATTATTCACGGATCAGAGCGGACGATTCTCTGCCAGGAGAAGGTTGCAGACAACCGAATCATGATTTTCCAAAACAAGAAGTCTGCTTCCAAGCACCTCTATTCAGTTGAGATCAAGTCTCTTCATGAGTCATTCACTATGCCACCTAAGAAGCTAGAGATCCGACTCAGTTCGAAGTTCAACGGATTTGGAAATCCACTGACCGCATGCGTACCACGATTCCGAGAGGACATTCCAGTTGTAATCTACTTCCGCGCAATGGGTGTTGCCACAGATCGTGATATTGTCCGACTGATTTGGGGTTCCGAGGACGAGGTTCATGCAGAGATGCTGGCAGCTTCCTTCCGCGATGCAGCAGAGACAGGCGTATTTACCCAGGATGATGCGATTTCATACCTGTCCAACCATCTACAGTATGCGACAAACCAGGAGAACAAGTGTGCATATGTTCGTCAGCTCCTGAATACCGAGTTTCTGCCTCACGTTAAGCTCGCTGGTGAGAACGCTCCCCTGTCAGTGCACAATGCCCGCAAGTGTGTTATCATGGGATCTATGATTCGCCGACTTCTACTGACCTACTGCAAGCAGATTCCGCTAGATGATCGCGATGCTTACCCGAACAAGCGCGTTGTTACGACCGGTGCTCTTCTTACCCATCTCTTCCGCCAGTTGTTTCAGAAGGTCTGTAACGATACTCGCAACGAGTTTGTTCAGGAGGTCAATAATGACAACTGGAAGAAGGGTGAGGCACCAAGGCCAATGGAGATTCTGAATATTAACAATCTCTACAAGATCCTCAAACTTTCCACGATTGAGGGTAAGCTGAAGCAGGCTTTAGCTACTGGAAACTTTACAGTCCAGGGTCTTGGTAGCTCATCCTCTACATCTCTGTCAAATGCTACGAAGGTTGGTGTTTCTCAGGTCTTGGCTCGCATGTCCTATGCATCAACTCTAAGTCATCTGCGTCGTATTCAGACTCCGGTTGAAAAGTCTGGTAAACTACTTGCACCTCGTAAGCTTCACGGAACTTCGTGGGGATTTGTCTGTCCCGTTGAGACTCCGGAGGGCCACTCAGTAGGTATTGTCAAGAATATGAGCCTATTGACTTCAATCTCTCAGCATGTGCCTTCAAATACGGTTCTTCATTTCCTCAAGGATCAGACTGGAATCACGTGGATCGATGTTCCGAAGGTCTATACGGGAACAAGCATCTCTCTGAACGGAGTTGTTGTCGGCTATACAGACGATCCTCATACTCTTGTTACTGATATGCGAGCTGCCCGCCGCACTCAGCGTCTTCATCCGCACATTTCAGTAGCTTGGTTTACTCTCATGAACACGATCATGATTGAGACAGACGGTGGTCGCTGCGTTCGCCCAGTATTCCGTGTTGGAGCTTCTCCTCCAGAGAAGAATGAGTGGAACGAGTGGGTCAAGTCCTGTATTGACTACATTGATGCGTCTGAGACGGAGACTCTGCGAATTGCAATGAACCGAGAGTCTGTGACAGATGCTCATACTCACTACGAGGTTCACCCATCTCTCATTGTTGGACACATGGCATCTACGATTCCTCTGTCCGATCACAATCAGTCTCCTCGTAATACCTATCAATCAGCCATGGGTAAGCAGGCAATGTGTATCTATGCAGGTAACTACGCCAAGCGACTTGATAAGAATGCCTACGTTCTCTGCTCGATCGGCCGACCAATTGTGGAGACACGTGCGATGAACATTCTGAAG
>Ga0114978_10000596_pt1 | contig 30939 bp, 25 predicted proteins | sample S_140212_EF_Meta_FD_87027 | JGI IMG/M metagenome (GOLD analysis project Ga0114978, IMG submission 87027) | Freshwater microbial communities from Lake Simoncouche, Canada to study carbon cycling - S_140212_EF_MetaG | ecosystem: Environmental > Aquatic > Freshwater > Lake | place: Lake...
CCAGATTCACCAGTAAGCAAAACACCTAAACCTAAAATATCCATGAATACACCATGCATCGTGATTTTAGGAGCACCAATTTTAGTGAGGTAGGTACGTAGATGATCAATCACTTCTGCTGCGGAAATATGGGTTGTAAATAAAGCAGTAGATGAGCGCTGACAAAAGAGTTGAAGATCTGGATCTGCAGTTTTACCATCAGCCACGATCACGCAAGGAGGTGTTTTAGAAATTAGACTCGCAATTTGTGCTTGTTTTTGTTCGGGCTCAAGAGCGGCATGATAATCAACTTCTTGCTCACCAAAGATTTGGATGCGACTTGGGTGAATGAGATTTAAGTGCCCGACTAAGTCTGAGCTAGCTGCAGCAGCTTTCACTGCTTCGGGTGGGAAGGTGCGATCAGCACCTTCAAGCCCGCCAATCCAGGAGAGTTTTAGATCAGAAACATTGTCATCAAAAATCTGCTGAGCAGTTACTCTATCTAAGAGTAATGGCTGAGTCATTTTGTGATACCCCATTGTTGTAATAGTTCATAAACCTGATTACGGTCAGCGGCAGAAGCTAGTCTTTCTCTTGCCTCTGTATCTGATAACAGTTGCGCAATGAAGGATAAGATTTCTAAATGCTGTTGGGTTGCTTTTTCGGGCACCAATAAAAAAATGAGTATTGAAACAGGCTCGCCATCAGGTGCCGCAAATTCAATCGGATCCTTTAGTCTCATAAAGGCTGCAGATGGTTGCTTGAGTCCTTTAACGCGACCATGCGGGATGGCAACGCCAGCGCCTAAGGCAGTTGAACCTAAATCCTCACGAGCATTCAGAAACCCGATTACTGCAGTTGCATCGATCCCTAGCTGCTTGGCAAACAATTCCCCAGCCGCCGCAAAAGCATCAACTCTGTTTTTAGCAGAGTTATCTAATGCAATGCAGTCAGGGGTAAAAAGATTAATCAGGGCATTCATTACAAATGATTATAGGTGTCCTGACGACCAGGATTACTCAAAATGCTTTTCATGGTGATGATCTTGGATCTTTTCTTTGTGCTTGACCACTTGGCGTTCTAGTTTCTCGACTACGGCATCCATGGCGTGATAGAGGTCTGCATGATGTGCTTCAGCGAATAGTTCCTTGCCTTTGAGGTGAATAGTGATCTCAGCGCTTTGGCGCAGATCTTTTTCTTTGGCGTTATCAACTACTAAAAAGGCGGATGCATCAATCACATGGTCGAAGTGCTTGCGAATTTTGGCTAACCCAGCCTCAAGGTGCGTACGCATAGCAGGGGTAACCTCTACATGACGGCTATTAATTTTTAAATTCATGAGCAACTCCTTATATCAAAGCATGCGCATAGCGATACTTGGGGTGCGCAGCAAGCCCCGATGATCTTTTTGAACTGTTTTTTTTGAAAATGAACCATGTACCTCCAGCGTATCAGCGATTTTGCTGAAAACCAAGAGGGGAAAGCTTTTTTTATGACTTATGCGGATAGATAGCCTCTCAGGCTTACATCCGGAAGTTTTCACCCAGATAGACACGGCGCACTGCATCATTTTGAATAATTTGATCCGGCTTGCCTTCTGCTAGAACGCTGCCCTCGCTGATGATGTAGGCATGGTCACAGATACCCAAGGTTTCGCGAACATTGTGATCGGTAATCAAAACGCCGATCTGGCGATCTCTTAAAAAACGCACAATTCGCTGAATTTCCCCAACAGCAATAGGGTCTACGCCTGCAAATGGCTCATCTAACAAAATGAACTTTGGTTGAGAGGCTAAGGCTCTAGCAATTTCTACGCGACGTCTTTCGCCCCCAGATAGTGAGAGGGCAGGATTATTGCGAAGATGGCTAATTTGTAGCTCGCCCAATAGTTCATCCAGGCGGTCTGCTATTTCTGCTTTAGTCAGCTGCTTGCCACCATGAACCTGAAGCTCGAGGACTGCTTGAATATTCTCAGCCACATTCAGTTTTCTAAAAACAGAGGCCTCTTGGGGGAGATAAGATAGTCCCATGCGAGCCCGCTCATGAATGGGTAAACGGGTGATATCCGCTCCATCCAAAATGATGCGACCAGCATCCAGAGGAACCAATCCAACAATCATGTAGAAAGAAGTTGTTTTACCTGCACCATTGGGGCCTAGTAGACCAACCACTTCGCCACATTTCACTTCGACGGAAACATCACGTACTACCGTTCTAGAGCCGTAACGTTTTTGAAGCTTAAAGGCGCTGAGGGTTGGAGTGGTGTTATTTTGAGCTAAATCCGTTGTCATTTCTCTAATGTGGCTTTTCGTCTTGGTGAAAGGATTGCTCGAGCTAAGGGCAGATCTTCGGTTTTTGTATTGGTAGGAGGCGTTACACGATAACGTTCTTTAATATCATCGTACTCAATTTTCCAGCCTTGTAGTTGATCTAGCATCTGCATATTGAGCGAGCGCTTCAGGTTGGCATTACCTGTGATGGTGAGCATCTCCGTTTTAGCATTGTAAGTAACATGGGCGCCGCGCCCTTGCATATACTCATCAGCAGGGCCTTCTCTGCGCTGTCTAAAGCTCGCCGTTGTATCGCGTGACCCTTTGACATCAACAAATTCATAACCTTCTGGGTCAACTTGAATGCGACCATCTTCACCGGTAACGATGATGCTACCCTTGATTAAGAGTACTTGGCCTTTTAAATCATAAATTTGTTGGACATCATTCACCGAGACTTTTGCTGCTTCAAGAATGATGGGCTTATCTTGGTCAGCTTTTTCAGCATGAGCAATGTAACTTAGTGTCCACGCACTAAGTGCAAACAAAATCAGAGATAGGTGTTTCATGGGTAACATTTTATTGTGTATTCCGTGGCGCACGCTCAATGCGACCTTTGACTTGACCGGAAAGCGTCATGCTTTGCTGAATATTATCGAATGTTCCGCCATCGGTCGAATTCATGATTGACATTCCCTGCTCAAGAGTGACTGGCCGGTTAGTCTCCATAATATCGTCGTTAATCAGGACTTTGAAATAACTAGATGAAGCTAGCATACGCAGGGTTGCAGGTTCTTTAGCAGTCGCTTCCAGTGCTGGACGAAAGATGGAGGCATTGTCAAAGAGTTCTAGGACAGTGAGGTCACCATCTACGTGTCCGGTATTCGATTTCACGGTCACAGGCGCTTTGTTTGGCTGGAAAAGTCGCATACGAGGAAGATCAATGTCGATCGATGCGTCATCGTCATAATGGATCACTTTCTTACCCAAAATTCTGTATTTCGTATTTCCTTGCTTATTCAAGGCTGAGAGGGCGCCCTCTTTAATAGTGTAGTCAGGTTCATGAAGACGAGCGCGCTCTAACGGTGAACTTTCTGGAGGGGTATTTTTTTTCACCAGCCAAAAAGTCACTAGAGTTAAGGCGCCCATCAATATCAAAGGCGTTAGACGCAATAGCGTACGCCCAATGCCTAGTTTGATCTGCTGTGAAGTCAATTGCATTGATTACTGGCGAGCTTTGTTTAGTAATTCATCGTAGCGGTTTTGGGACTTGAGAACGAGGTCACATGCTTCGCGCACAGCACTATCACCACCAGTTCGGTTGGTTACAAAATGCGCAAATTCTTTAACAGCTTCATGCGCTTGTAGGGGAGCAATTCGTAAACCTGCATTTTTCATCATTGCTAGATCTGGCCAGTCATCTCCCATCACTGCGCAATCACTACTTTTGAGCCCAAGCGCTTTAAGCACTTCTTCTAAAGCAAGCGCTTTATTTTCAACACCCATATGAACATGTTTAATGCCTAGCTCTTCGGAACGAGCAAGCACCATCTTTGAATTTCTGCCAGTGATAATGATAGTTGGAATGCCACATTGTTCCAACAGTTTGATTCCCAAGCCATCCTGAATATCAAATGCCTTTAAGGATTCTTTACCATCCGCACCAATCCATACCTGCCCATTGGTCAGCACCCCATCAACATCCAAAACCAGTAGCTTGACCTTACTCGCGCGCTCCCAAGCTTGGGGGTAGCGAGCGAGAGGGTTGGTATTGTGGGTATTAAAGGCGCTAGACATAGCTCGATGAGTTGGCTTACTGGGTTAAATCACTTTAGCTGCAAAGAGATCATGAAGATTTAATGCGCCTAATAGGCTACCGTCTTTATCGGTGACCACCAAATGATTGATGCGATGTTTTTCCATCATCTCAATCGCTTCTTCAGCTAATAAATCTGGAGGGATGGTGCGCGGGCTGGCAGTGGTTGCATTTTGAAGAGTGATGCCGTTGAGGTTGATATTTTTTTCTAAGAGCCTCCGTAAATCACCATCAGTCAAAATGCCGAACACTTTTTGTTTTTCATCCAATGTAACAACCATACCCATGCGCTTAGTAGTCATCTCTAGCAAGGCATTTTGTAAAGACGCTTGAGTAGAAATTTTAGGGGTGTCATCATAGCTACGCATCACCTCGCTGACATGCATTAATTGTTTACGACCTAATCGACCACCAGGATGAGAGCGCTGAAAATCTTCTGCTTGAAATCCTCGCGCATCCAATAAAGCAACAGCTAATGCATCACCCATGGCTAATGCAGCAGTTGTGCTAGTTGTAGGGGCAAGATTTAGTGGACATGCTTCTTTTTCAACACTGGTGTCTAAATGGGCATCCGCTAATTTTGCAAGTGCTGAATTTGGTGCGCCAGTTAAGGCAATCAACTTTGCTCCAGTACGTTTCACGATTGGCACGATGGTCAACAATTCTTCGGTCTCGCCAGAATTCGAGAGTGCTACAAAAACATCGTCCCTGGTAACCATTCCTAAATCACCATGACTGGCTTCGGCTGGGTGGACAAAAAAAGCAGGTGAGCCAGTTGAGGCAAAGGTGGCGGCAATCTTGCGGGCGATATGTCCCGATTTGCCAATACCCGAGACCACAATTCTCCCTTTGCAGTCATGCAGTAATTCCACTGCGTACACGAGTGCATCGGCGTTGACGCCCTCTAGGCGATCGCGCATAGTTTGCAGTGCAGCAGCCTCAATGCTGAGGGTGTCGCGAGCAAGCTTTAGGGTACGTTCACGAGTCTTAGCTATCATCAAGTAAGTATATGCCGTCAGTCCTTCAATTAACCCTCATTCTCCTAGCCGCTGGTGTGGCTGGAGTGGTTATTTTCCGCTATTTTGGCTTACCCCCTATTTTGGGCTATTTAGCCATTGGCGTGTTGATTGGGCCACACGCCCTAGCCTTAGCAAAAGATACGGCGACTGTGAAGTATTTGGCCGAGTTTGGGGTCGTTTTCCTGATGTTCTCGATTGGCCTCGAATTTAATCTCCATAAGTTGAGGTCAATGCGGACCATCGTCTTTGGCCTTGGCGGCAGTCAAGTGATTTTAACGATGCTATTAGCCGTCCCTGCTAGCTTGCTAATGAACTGGATTTACCCAATCTCTTGGCAGGCAGCGATAGCCTTAGGTGGTGCCTTGGCCATGTCTTCAACTGCCATCGTCACGAAATTGATTTCTGATCGAGCTGAATTAGAAACAGATCATGGCCGTAATGTCGTTGGTATTTTATTGTTCCAAGATTTAGCAGTGGTCTTTTTATTGATCTTAATTCCTTCTTTAGGAAAGAATCCAAAAGACCTTTTTGTCGCTCTGTCTGCAGCTTCCATCAAGATTACGATTGCTCTGACCCTGATCTTTGTCATTGGCCAATCATTGATGAGTCGCTGGTTTAGGTTAGTTGCCAAGCTCCGTTCGCAAGAGTTATTCATGTTGAACCTCTTGTTGATTGTGCTGGGTATGGCAGGATTAACTGAGCACTTTGGTTTGTCTCTAGCGCTCGGTGCATTCTTGGCAGGAATTTTGATTGCCGAGACACCTTATCGTCATCAGGTTGAAGAAGACGTTAAACCGTTTCGTGATGTTTTATTGGGACTCTTCTTCATAACAATCGGCATGCTCCTCGATTTCAACGTGATTCGAGATCAATGGCTGTTAGTAGCGTTGCTTTTAATTGCTCCGTTGATATTCAAGTTTGGCTTGATTGCCATCCTCTCCCGAGCATTTGGTTCCAGCCCTGGCATCTCTATCAGAACTGGCTTATGCCTAGCTCAGGCAGGCGAATTTGGTTTCGTGTTGCTGACTCAAATTGATGGCTTGGATTTAATTGATCCCGTGTTGAGTCAAGCAGTTCTTGCTGCAATGTTGCTCTCCCTGTTTTGTGCGCCTTTTTTGGTTGAGTATAGCGATCGTATCGCGATGAGATTTTCCAGCAACGAATGGCTATTGCAATCGCTTGCATTAACGCGCGTTGCGGCAAAAAGTGTTCGTAATGAAAATCACGTAATTATTTGTGGCTTTGGACGTTCAGGTCAAAGTTTGGCTCGTATGCTGGATCAAGAAAAGATTCCTTATATTGCTTTGGATTTAGATCCCGATCGTGTTAAAGAAGCGGCGGCGGCTGGTGATAACGTGGTTTATGGCGATGCGAGTCGTGAAAATTATTTAGTTGCTGCTGGCCTATCTAGAGCAAAGGCAGTAGTGATTACTTACGCTGATACTGCTGCCAGTCTGCGGGTCTTGTACCAAGTTGAACAGCTGCGACCTGGTATGACCGTGTTGGTGCGTACGAGAGATGATGCAGATATTGCTAAATTGCAAGCGGCAGGTGCTACCGAGGTGGTACCAGAGTTGATTGAGGGTAGCCTCATGATTGCATCACATGTCTTGCTCATTATGGGTGTGCCGATGCGTAAGGTAGTGAGACGTATTACGACTGCGCGTGAAGAGCGCTACAGCTTATTAAGGGGTTATTTCCGTGGTTCAGCAGATGATGACTTTGGGTCTAATGAGTCTTGGCGTCTACATACAATTACGCTGTTGCCTCACTCCCAGGCAGTTGGTAAAACCCTGGGTCAGCTTGATCTCGAGAATGAAGGGGTTAGTGTTCAGGCCGTTCGTCGAAAAACAGCAAGTGCTGATTATGTGAAGCTGGCCTTAGCTCCCGAACTGAAGCTCGAGGCAAATGATATTTTGGTAGTCTCAGGCAACTCAGAAGCGACAGATTTAGCCGAAGCTAAATTACTCTAAGGCTCACCAACCGCTTCTAACAAGTCACTATTTCTTTTTCTTGGTTGTCACTGGGGCACGAGTCAATAAGGGTGCTAGGTAATGACCAGTAAAGCTCGCTTTATTTTTTGCTACATCTTCAGGTGTGCCAGTAGCAATAATTTCTCCACCACCAGCGCCACCTTTAGGACCTAAGTCAATAATCCAATCGGCAGTCTTAATGACGTCTAAATTGTGCTCAATAATGACAATCGTATTGCCTTGCTTTTTGAGTGTTTGTATAACGGTAAGCAACAATTGAATATCGTGGAAATGTAAACCAGTAGTTGGCTCATCCAAAATATATAAGGTTCTGCCGGTATCGCGCTTAGAGAGTTCGAGCGACAACTTCACACGTTGCGCTTCGCCACCAGATAGAGTTGTAGCACTCTGCCCAAGCTTGACATAGCCTAAGCCTACGTCTAAGAGTGTTTTGAGTTTACGTTTAACTACTGGAACTGCTTCAAAGAATTCATGGGCTTGTTCGATTGTCATCGAGAGTACTTCATGAATATTTTTACCTTTGTAGCGAATATCTAATGTTTCGCGGTTATACCGCTTGCTATGACACACATCACAAGGCACATAAACATCTGGCAAGAAATGCATTTCTACTTTAAGAACGCCATCCCCTTCGCAAGAATCGCAACGCCCGCCCTTGACATTAAAAGAAAAGCGACCAGCTTCATAGCCACGTTCACGCGCTGCAGGTACGCCTGCAAAGAGTTCGCGGATAGGTGTAAAGAGGCCGGTATAGGTAGCGGGGTTAGAGCGAGGCGTTCTACCAATCGGCGATTGATCAACGCTAATGACCTTATCAAAATGCTCTAAGCCCTTCATCGCATCATGCGCTGCTGGTTCTGCATTAGAGCCATAAAGATGTTGTGCAACTGCATGATGCAAGGTGTCATTGATCAGGGTAGATTTACCAGAACCAGAAACACCAGTGACACAGGTTAATAAGCCAACCGGAATTTTTGCATGGACTGATTGCAAGTTATTGCCGCGGGCGCCAATGATTTCTAAAAAACGATCATTGACTGGAATACGATTTTGTGGAATTGCAATGGCTTCACGGCCAGCAAGATAGGCGCCTGTTAAAGATTTCAGATTAGCTTCAATTTGGGCTGGCGTACCTTCTGCAACAATTTCACCACCATGAACACCGGCTCCTGGACCAATATCAATCACCCAGTCGGAAGCACGAATCATGTCTTCGTCATGCTCAACGACTAAGACACTATTACCTAGATCACGCAGGTGTTTGAGTGTACCAATCAAGCGATCATTATCGCGTTGATGTAGACCGATCGATGGCTCATCTAATACGTACATCACACCCGTTAAGCCAGATCCGATCTGGCTTGCAAGCCGAATACGCTGAGCTTCACCACCAGAGAGGGTGTCTGCACTTCGCTCTAGCGAGAGGTAATCAAGACCAACATCATTGAGGAAGCGCAGACGTGCACTAATTTCCTTGACAATTTTGTCGGCGATTTCTCTCTTGGCGCCCTTGAGTTCTAGTACTTCAAAATATTCTTTTGCTTCTTTGAGTGGTAAGGCGCTAATCTCGTAAATAGCGCGTGATTGTTTTTTCTCGCCTACTTTGACAAAGCGCGCCTCTTTACGTAAGCGACTGCCATTGCACTCAGGACAGGTTTGCACATTTTGATAGCGTGAGAGCTCTTCACGGACTGTCATGGAGTCAGTTTCGCGATAGCGACGCTCAAAGTTCGCAACGATGCCCTCAAATGCATGTTCACGAATACTGTTCTTGCCACGCTCGTTTATATATTCAAAAGGTATGGTGACATCACCAGAACCCAATAAGATGAGATCTTGCTGTTTCTTGGAGAGTGATTCAAATGGCTTTTCCACATCGAAGCCACCATGTTTAGCAAGCGTTTGCAGCAGTTTGAAGTAAAACTGATTGCGGCGATCCCAGCCTTTAATTGCGCCTGAGGCTAGCGATAAATCCGGATGAGCGACGATGCGTTTTGGATCAAAGAAAGACTGATGGCCAAGGCCGTCACATGATGGGCAAGCACCCATGGGATTATTGAAGGAGAAAAGGCGTGGCTCTAGCTCTTGTAAGGAGTATGAGCAGACTGGGCAAGCAAACTTGCTTGAGAAAATCATTTCTTTACCGCTATCCATATCGACAATCATCGCTTTACCATCGGCCAACCGCAGGACTGTCTCAAAGGATTCTGCAAGGCGTTGCTGAATATCGGGACGAACTTTGATTCGATCTACTACGACTTCGATTGAATGCTTATCATTTTTCTTCAGCGCTGGTAATTGATCGACTTCAAAAATTTCCGCTTTGGCTACGTTTGCCGTACCGCCACCAGAGCGCACCCGAAAACGCACAAAGCCTTGTGCCTGTAGGTCTTGGAAGAGGTCAACGAACTCACCTTTGCGTTCGCTCACTACGGGAGCAAGAATCATGAGCTTCGTATCTTCTGGCATTGACAATACGGTATCTACCATTTGAGAAACGCTCTGGGCTTCTAATGGCAGATCATGGTCAGGGCAATGTGGTGTACCTGCGCGCGCGAATAGGAGCCGCAGATAATCATGAATTTCTGTAACGGTACCAACAGTTGAGCGTGGGTTGTGACTCGTTGCTTTTTGTTCAATCGAGATTGCAGGTGAAAGACCCTCAATAGTGTCGACATCTGGCTTTTCCATCAACTGTAAAAACTGACGCGCATAAGCAGAAAGTGATTCGACATAGCGGCGTTGACCTTCGGCGTAGAGGGTGTCAAAAGCCAAGGAGCTTTTGCCTGAGCCAGATAAGCCGGTTAGGACAACCAATTTCTCTCTAGGGATATCTAGATTGATGTTTTTGAGGTTATGGGTGCGGGCACCGCGGATCTTGATTTCGTTATTCATGATTTTTTAGCGTAACTTGTTAATATAGCTCTTTCCCATGAATTCTTCTGAACTTCGCTCCACTCTGGCCTTAGCAGGCATCTTCGGCCTTCGTATGCTGGGTCTTTTCTTGCTTTTGCCCGTCTTTAGTATTCATGCGAAAGACTTGCCTGGAGGCGACCAAGCCCTCTTGATTGGGCTGGCATTGGGAATTTTCAATATTGTTCAGGCCTGCTTTCATATCCCCCTGGGTAGACTTTCTGATCGAATCGGGCGAAAAAAGGTCGTTTTATGGGGCCTGTCATTGTTCGTTGCGGGAGCTTTAATTTGCGCCGCTAAGGATGATTTACTTTGGATCTCTATTGGTAGAGGCGTCATGGGCGCTGGAGCAATTTCTGCGGCAGTTTCTGCCTGGGTTGCTGATTTGACTCGCGAGCAAGTGCGTAGTCAAGCCATGGCTCTGGTCGGTGTCAGCATCTCTCTATCATTTGCAGTTTCGCTGGTTGCCGCTGCCCCACTTTATCGCATGATGAGTTTAAGTGGCATGTTTGTGGTGCTGGCGATCTTAGGTGCCATAGCGATGGTAGTGGCGTATTTTGTATTGCCCAATAACAAATCTGAAGTTCATGCGCAGCAAGAATCACTCAAAGTTGTATTTTTACGACCAGAGCTGATGCGTCTCAATATGGGCGTATTTGTATTAAATGCTACTCAGGTTGCTATGTTTTTAGTGGTTCCACGTTTATTAGAACAGGCAGGATTTCCACTCACAGAGCACTGGCAAATTTATCTCTCGGTCGTTTTGCTCTCTTTTGTATTTATGGTTCCACTACTAGTCTACGGCGAGAAAAAACAGCGCATTCGACTAGTCTTATTAATCGCCATTATTCTTCTGATCATTGCCGAAATTATTTTTACTCAAGCCTCATCCGTGACACTCATCACAGTGGCATTGCTGATCTATTTTGTAGGCTTTAACCTTCTAGAGGCTTTGCAACCCTCATTAGTCACTCGTTATGCAAAAGAATCCAAGGGAACTGCCTTAGGGGTTTACAACACTACACAATCCATTGGCCTCTTTTCTGGTGCATTGTTAGGGGGTTGGTTAATGGATAGCCATGGTAACTTATCGGTCTTTGCAGCTGGGGCAGCGCTCTTAGTTTGCTGGCTTATAATTGCTTGGTCGATGGGTGAAATGCCAGCGAGAGCAACAAATTTAAAGGATGCAGCCCCAACGACAAAGCCGTAGCACTAGGGATTTAATTAAAGTAAGCAGTTTATTTTGAGCAGTAATAACAGCAGTATTTTTCTTCGGGAGACAACATGGCTTCGGTAAATAAGGTCATCATCGTAGGTAACGTAGGGCGCGATCCAGAAACTCGTTATATGCCAAGCGGCGACGCCGTTACGAATATTTCAGTAGCAACATCTGATCGCTACAAAGACAAACAAACTGGCGAAATGAAAGAAACCACAGAATGGCATCGGGTTGCGTTCTTTGGCAAGCTTGCAGAAATCGCTGGCCAATATCTCAAAAAAGGTTCACAGGTGTATGTTGAAGGTCGTTTGCGTACACGTAAATGGACAGATGCTAGTGGCCAAGAAAAGTATTCCACTGAGATCGTTGCAGAAACGATGCAAATGCTCGGTGGCAAGCCAGTGGGCGGAAGTGGTGACGGTGGCGAAAGCTATGCACGTTCAAAGCCGGCTGAGCAATCTGCCCCAGCAGCATCGAATGCTGCTTCGCTCGGCGCAATGGATGACGATATTCCGTTTTAAATATTCGTTGCAGTAATCATAAAACCCCTTCTAGGTTTTCCTACAAGGGGTTTTTATTTATCTACCCACTCTGATTTTATTGACGTGCGTGGCGAATATTTTCTGGCCAGGGTGAGTTGTGATCAGTTCTAAATGGATTGATATCTAATCCACCGCGTCTGGTGTAGCGTGCATAGACAGAGAGTTTATCGGGTTTACAGTGACGCTTAATGTCACAAAAAATCGTTTCTACACAATGCTCATGAAACTCGCCTAACTGTCGAAAGCCAATCAAGTAACGCAATAAGCCTTCCTCTAAGATCGGTCTTCCTTGATAGCGAATTTGTACGCTTGCCCAATCTGGCTGACCAGTAACAGGGCAGTTTGATTTCAGTAGGTGCGAGACTAAGCACTGTTCGATTGGGCCAAACGATTCATTAATACCCAGTAGGCTCGGGTCTGCTGGCAAGTTTGGATCTATCTCAATATCCAATCGATCTATCAAGACGCCACCCATCTCTTGCATCCCCTTCTTACTAACCGCTTCAGTCGGATTGATACGAGTGGTAATTTTGCTGCCTGCTACTGCCGATAAATCTGTGATGAGTTGGTCTTTGACTTCATTCTCATCTTCAAAACGCGCGCTATTGAGGCTATTGAGATAAAGCTTGAAAGATTTGGACTCAATCATATTGGGGGAGTCTGCAGGAATCTGAAACTCAGCCAATGCAATTTGTGGCTTCCCTTTTTTATTGAGCCAGCTCAGTTCAAAAGCATTCCAAATATCCACCCCTACAAATGGCAATACTCCCCCTTCTTTAAGGCTTAACTTTTTACGGTTCTCAGCCCTTGGAATTAGAAATAGCAAACTCGGATCGTACTGATCTGGATATTGTGAAGCTTGTCCAAGCGGAATTGTTGCCATGATGCTTATTTTGCTTTGGGTCTATTTGATACGCCTGAAACAACATGTCCCGTTGGTGCCACAGAAGCTGCTGATTGGCAATGACCGGTTTGATCATCGAAGAAGAAGTCTGGTTCGAATTCTCGTAAGAACTCACTCTTGGATAAACCACCTAAGAACATCGCTTCATCAACATCAATACCCCAGGCCATGAGCGTTCGAATGGCACGCTCATGAGCTGGTGCAGAGCGCGCAGTAACCAAGGCAGTGCGAATACGCATCCCGTTCTCGCTGGTAGAGCGTTGTAGTCTGTGTAAGGCCTCTAATAAGGGCTTGAAGGGTCCTGGAGGTAATGGAATGTCAACCTTCTTGCTTTCGTGATCGACAAAAGCAAGAAGCCCTTTTTTCTGAAAGACTTGTTCTGCTTCATCGGAGAATAAGACTGCATCTCCGTCAAACGCAATGCGGATTTCATTGGGATGAGACTCAGCAGTTTTGCTGGATTCTGGGTAGACGCGTGCAGCTGGAAAGCCTGCATCAATAGTGGCTCGGACATCATCTTCGTTCGCAGACAAGAAGAGATTGGCATGCAATGAGCGCAGGTAATGGTAGGGCGGGCGACCTCTCGTAAATACGCCACGCTCAAGGTGTAAGCCATGATGTTCGGCAGAGCGGAATACCCGTAGGCCACTAACTGGATCATTACGGGAGAGGATTACTACCTCAACACGTTGTTCACCTTCTTCATTAAAGGCGAGTAGTTTTTTCACTAGCGGGAATGCCACGCCTTTTTGGGCCGCCTCACTAAGACGCTCTAGTTGAAGTTTCATATAAGCGCTATCGTCGCTCGATTCGAAAATACGATTTTCTTCTTCAAAATCAAATAAGGCGCGCGATGAAATCGCAACGACGAGTTTTCCGGAGAGCGTATATGACATCTGATGAATTACATCTTACGTATTCAATTTTATTTTAGGAAAAGACGATAAGCAGGATTTTTGCTCTCATCCCAGTATGGGTAACCCAAGGTTGCTAAGAAGCTTTGGAATTTCTTCTGTTCATTATTGGGAACCTGAATGCCAATCAAGATACGACCATAGTCAGCGCCATGGTTACGGTAATGAAACAGGCTAATGTTCCAGTTAGGCGCCATACTGGTTAAGAACTTCATCAGGGCGCCGGGACGCTCTGGGAATTCAAAACGGTAGAGCAGTTCATCCTTAGCAAGCGCCGAGTGACCACCAACCATATGACGTAAGTGTGACTTTGCTAACTCATCATGCGTGAGATCGATCGTTGCAAACTTAGCGTTACGGAAATGTTTTGCAATGGCTTGGCTATCGCCCGCTTTTTGGGTGCTGATACCGACAAAAATATGTGCTTCACTTTGATCGCCAATGCGATAGTTAAATTCCGTCACATTGCGTTTACCAAGTAATTCACAGAAGCGTTTGAAGGAGCCGCGCTCTTCAGGAATCGTGACTGCAAATACTGCTTCGCGGTGCTCACCTACATCTGCGCGCTCTGCCACAAAGCGCAGACGACTAAAATTCATATTAGCGCCGCAAGCAACCGCTACCAGCGTTTTTTTCTTAATACGTTTCTTTTCGACATACTTCTTCATGCCCGCAATCGCTAAGGCGCCAGCAGGCTCAAGGATGCTGCGGGTATCGGTGAAGACATCGTTAATAGCTGCACAGATTTCATCAGTGTCGACCGTGACGATTTCATCCACCACTTTTTTGCAAATACGAAATGTTTCTTTACCAACCAGTTTGACAGCGGTGCCATCTGAGAACAGGCCAACATCTTTCATCTCAATGCGTTTATTCGCTTTCAGTGATTGATTCATGGCATCAGAGTCTGAAGATTGAACGCCAATGACTTTGGTTTTTGGACTTACGGCTTTAATGTATTCACCAATACCTGCAATTAGGCCACCACCACCGATAGCAACAAATACTGCATCAATGGGTTTTTCGTATTGAGTAAAAATTTCATGAGCAATAGTCCCTTGACCGGCAATCACGTCAGGATCATCAAATGGGTGGACAAAAGTCAGGCCTCGTTTCTTGCCTAAAAGCTCGGAGTGCTTGAAGGCATCGCTGTAAGACTCGCCTTGCAGAATAATTTCTACCCAAGAACCGCCACGGGCCTTAACCGCATCAATTTTGACGCTAGGGGTGGTTACTGGCATCACGATGACGGCCTTACATTTCATTTTGGCTGCTGAAAGAGCTACTCCTTGAGCATGGTTACCCGCTGAGGCTGTTATCACCCCGCGTTTTAAGGCTTCTGTAGGTAAATGGGCCATCTTGTTATAGGCGCCACGGAGCTTGAAGGAGAAAACTGGCTGGTTATCTTCCCTTTTGAGGAGGATATAGTTACCTAAACGTTTGGTGAGTTCAGGGGCGACCTGGAGTTCGGTTTCTCTGGCTACGTCATAGACGCGAGCCGATAAAATTTTCTTTAAATAGTTCGTTGCCATCCAATGAGCGTACCACGGATGGCCCCTAAGCCCTTAAATTTGCAAGGGTTTATCAGTTTAGGGAGCAACTTTCCCTGTTTCCTGCCACTATCAGGTTCGCTCAATTAAAATGCTTATTTATCAAATATGTCGCTATGAATGCACCATTAGCCTTAAACCAGTTGTTGGATGCTGAAGCGGGTTCCCCCCGCCTTCGCGAAATTCCCTACAACTACACCTCCTTTTCTGATCGAGAGATTGTGATTCGCCTGCTAGGTGAGGAGTCTTGGCGTGTTCTGAATGAGTTGCGTGGTGTCCGCCGTACTGGTCGTTCTGCCCGCATGCTCTTCGAAATCCTGGGTGATATTTGGGTAGTACAACGTAACCCTTTTTTGCAGGACGATTTACTAGATAGCCCCAAGCGTCGTCAGCAATTGATCGATGCCTTGTGGCATCGCTTGGGCGAAGTTAAAAAGCGCAATAGTGGCGATTCTGCCGACCAAGTAGAAATTTTAATCAGTGCTGCTTACCAGGCTGTTGAAAGTTTTCAAAATGGCTTTAAAGAAGTTGAGCATATTCGTAAGCGTGCGCAAAAAGAGTTGGGTCGACATACTGCCAGTGACAATATTTGCTTTGATGGTGTATCGCGTGCCGCACACGTAACGGATGCAACCGATTGGCGGGTTGAGTTTTCTTTAGTTGTGCTTAAGCCAGACTACGAATCTGAAATTCCGGGCTTAGTAAAAGCTTGTGTTGCGTTAGGACTCACGATTATTCCTCGTGGTGGTGGTACTGGATATACCGGTGGCGCTATTCCTCTATATGCCATGTCTGCGGTGATGAATACCGAGAAGCTCGAACAAATCGATGGCGTCAAAAGCAAGCGTCTACCAGGCCTTGATCATGATGTGCCTACTATTTTTACTGGCGCTGGCGTTGTCACTCGCCGCGTAGCTGATGCTGCAGAACATGCTGGATTAGTCTTTGCAGTTGATCCTACTTCTGCAGATGCAAGTTGCATTGGCGGGAATATTGCAATGAATGCTGGTGGTAAAAAAGCAGTCCTCTGGGGGACTGCTCTTGATAACTTAGCAAGCTGGCGTATGGTGGATCCACAAGGAAATTGGTTAGACGTGGAACGTCTTGAGCATAATCTTGGCAAAATTCATGATGTTGCAACTGTGCGCTTTCAACTGACATGGTCTGATGGAAATAGCGAGCCTGGCCAACGCATTCTGAAAACAGAATTATTAGAAGTTGAGGGCAAACGTTTCCGGAAGGAAGGTTTAGGTAAAGACGTTACGGATAAGTTTTTATCGGGTTTGCCTGGTATTCAAAAGGAAGGTTGCGATGGTCTGATTACGAGCGCAACGTGGATATTGCATCGCATGCCTAAATTTATGCGAACCGTTTGCCTGGAGTTCTTTGGTCAAGCGCGAGAAGCCATTCCTAGTATTGTGGAAATCAAAGCTTACTTGGACGGTTTGAGTAAACAGGGCGGCCCTATTTTGGCTGGCCTTGAGCATTTAGATGATCGTTACTTGCGTGCAGTTGGTTACTCGACAAAATCTAAGCGTAATAGTCTGCCGAAGATGGTATTAGTTGGCGATATTGCTGGCGATAATGAGGAGGCGGTAGCAGCCGCCACTAGTGAAGTAGTGCGCATGGCTAATTTACGTGTGGGCGAAGGCTTTGTTGCCGTTAGCGCAGAGGCTCGTAAGAAATTTTGGTTAGATCGTGCTCGAACAGCAGCCATTGCACGTCATACCAATGCATTCAAGATCAATGAAGATGTGGTAATTCCTTTGCCACGTATGGGTGAGTACACCGATGGCATTGATCGTATCAATATTGAGCTATCCCTCAAGAACAAGTTACAAGTGCTCGATGGTCTCACGGCATTCTTGAGCAAGAGCGCGCTGCCATTAGGCAAAGGCGATGAAGGCTATGAGATACCCACAGCAGAAATCTTGGGAGATCGGGTTCAGCAGGCGCTCAAGTTAATTACAAATGTACGGGTGCGGTGGTCTGATTGGCTGATGCAGATGGATACCTACTTCCCACAACTGCAAAACTACAGTTTGCGTACTTCGTGGAAAGAGGAAGTACGCTCTGAGTTGCGCATTATCTTTGGCGGCCTTGCATTCGAGCCGATACTTGCTGAGTTAGAGGCAATTCATAAGAAAATTCTGCGTAAGCGTGTCTTCATTGCATTGCATATGCATGCCGGTGACGGTAACGTACATACCAATATTCCAGTGAACTCTGATGACTATGAGATGTTGCAAGATGCACATCGTGCAGTAGATCGCATCATGAAATTAGCGCGCTCATTGGATGGTGTGATCTCCGGAGAGCATGGTATAGGCATCACTAAGTTGGAGTATTTAACTGAAGCTGAATTGAAAGATTTCCGTAGTTATAAAAATCGCGTTGATCCAGAGGGTCGCTTTAACAAAGGTAAATTGATGCCACATGCCGACCTGAGCATGGCTTATACGCCAAGCTTTGGTTTGATGGGCCATGAGTCGATCATCATGCAGCAAAGTGATATTGGTGCGATTGCTGATAGCATCAAAGATTGTTTGCGTTGCGGTAAGTGCAAGCCAGTTTGCGCAACCCATGTACCACGCGCCAATTTGTTATACAGCCCACGCGACAAAATTTTGGCTACTTCATTATTGATTGAAGCCTTTTTGTATGAGGAGCAAACTCGTCGTGGCGTTTCTATTCGCCATTGGGAAATGTTTGATGACGTTGCAGCACATTGCACGGTTTGTCATAAGTGTTTAACGCCTTGCCCGGTCAAGATTGACTTCGGTGATGTGACCATGAATATGCGCAATTTATTGCGTAAGATGGGTCAGCAGCGCTTTAATCCAGGCACTGCAGCATCCATGCTCTTCTTAAACGCTACCAGCCCTGAGACGATTAATTTAGTTCGCACAGCAATGATTGGTTGGGGTTATAAGTTGCAGCGTTTAGGAAATGATGTACTGCGTAAGTTTGCCAAGCAACAAACTGCTCATCCACCTGCAACAGTAGGTAAACCGAGTATTAAAGAACAAGTCATTTTCTTTGTAAATAAGAAGATGCCTGGTAATTTGCCTAAAAAAACTGCGCGTGCTTTATTAGATATTGAAGACGCAAACTATGTACCCATCATTCGCGATCCTAAGACGACGTCTGCCGATACCGAGGCGGTGTTCTATTTTCCGGGTTGCGGTTCTGAGCGCTTGTTCTCTCAAGTTGGCTTAGCTACTCAAGCGATGTTATGGAATGTGGGTGTGCAGACCGTATTGCCTCCAGGATACTTATGCTGTGGCTATCCACAGCGCGGTAATGGTGACTTTGATAAAGCCGAGAAGATGATTACAGACAACCGGGTGTTATTTCACCGCGTTGCCAACACTCTGAACTACCTAGACATCAAGACTGTAGTCGTATCTTGTGGAACTTGTTATGACCAATTGGCTGGCTATCAGTTTGAACAAATCTTCCCGGGCTGCCGAATTATCGATATTCATGAGTTCTTGGCAGAGAAGGGCGTCAAGCTTTCTGGAGTCACGGGCGTAAAGTATATGTATCACGATCCTTGTCACTCCCCAATGAAGTTGCAAGATCCTTTAAAAACAGTCAATGAATTGATTCAATTGGAAGATGGTAAAGCCATTAGCAAAAATGATCGTTGCTGCGGCGAGTCTGGAACTTTAGCGGTTACACGCCCCGATATTTCTACTCAAGTTCGCTTCCGCAAGCAAATTGAAATGGAAAAAGGAGCCAATGATTTACGCAAGGGCGACTTTACTGGTGATGTCAAAGTATTAACCAGCTGCCCATCTTGCTTACAAGGCTTAAGTCGATTTGATGCTGATAGTGATACCACTGCTGATTACATCGTTGTGGAGATGGCTAATAAATTACTGGGTGAAAATTGGATGCAAGATTATGTCGCCAAAGCAAATCAAGGCGGCATTGAAAGGGTATTGGTTTAATGATTCCAAGCAATGTTGTTGTGCACCAGCAGTCCAAAGTTTTAGAACTTGCCTACGAGAATGGCTCTAAATATCACCTACCCTTTGAATTATTGAGAGTTCTCTCTCCATCTGCTGAGGTACAAGGTCATGGGCCTGGTCAAGAGACCTTGCAAACAGGTAAGCGGGAGGTGTTGATTGCCAGCCTTGATCCTGTTGGCCATTACGCGCTAAAACCTACTTTTTCTGATGGGCATGATTCTGGTTTGTATTCTTGGGACTACTTGTATTTCTTGTGTGAGAATCAAGACCAAATCTGGCAGGAGCATTTGGATAAATTGGCTGCTGCCGGTCTTGATCGTGATGCACCGATGGTGCCAGCCGGACATTCTGATGGCAAGTCTTGCGGGAGTCACTAATGAATAAAACGCATTTTGGTTATCAAAGCGTAGAGGAAGCTGAAAAGGCCGGTAGGGTTGCCGAGGTATTTCATTCTGTCGCCAGCAAATATGATGTGATGAACGATTTAATGTCTTTTGGTTTGCATCGTGTTTGGAAAAAAATAACGATTGCCAGGGCAAATGTGCGTCCCGGACAAAAAGTATTGGATATTGCTGGTGGTACTGGCGATCTTGCTGCTGCTTTTGCAAAAGCAACAGATTGGGGCTCTAATCCTGATGCTCAAGTCTGGCTCAGTGATATCAATGCTTCAATGTTAGGGGTTGGTCGAGATCGCTTGCTTGATTGCGGTATGGCCTTACCTTGCGTGCAATTTGATGCAGAAAAGATTCCATTTCCTAATAACCATTTTGATGCCGTAACCGTTGCTTTTGGTTTGCGTAATATGACTCATAAGGATGTTGCGCTTAGCGAAATGTGCCGGGTTATTAAGCCGGGTGGACGGGTATTGGTCTTGGAATTTTCAAAGCCTGATGCCTTCTTGCAGCCTGTCTATGACGCCTATTCATTCAAAGTATTGCCTTGGTTAGGTGAAAAAATTGCCCAAGATTCTGAAAGTTATCGCTACCTGGCAGAATCGATTCGAATGCACCCTGATGCTGATACCCTTAAAGAAATGATGCTGGGAGTGGGTTTTGACGAGGTCCAAACCCATAGAATGACTGGGGGTATCGTTGCCTTACATATTGGCATTAAATACTAATAGTTGTATAGTTTTTAGGCTATTTGAAATTCAAGCAGTGAAGAAGTTATAAAAAGGGGTAAAAGAAATGAATCGACATTTTTTCAAGGCAGTTTTGTTAAGTTTTACTTTGATATTCGCAACAGTGAGCCATGTAGAAGCTGCTCGTCTAGGCAATGGTAAAAGCGTTGGTAGAGCTCCAAGTGCGCCAATTCAAAAGCAGGCTACTCCTGCACAAAAGCCAGCTCAGCAAGCACAACCTGCAGCACCAGCGACAGCACCTCAAGCAGCTCCCAGTCGTTTTGGCGGCATGGGTGGACTCTTGGGTGGTTTAGCTGCCGGCTTAGGTATTGGCTATCTCTTATCTCACTTTGGTTTGGGTGAGGGCGCTTCTTCATTGATCACAGGATTACTGATCGCAATGTTGGCTGGTTTTGTGATTATGTTTCTTATTCGCAGATTGTTGCCAGCAATGTCAGGTGCTGGCCAGAATCGGAATGTACCTGTTAATGGCATGCAACGCGCTCAAGTGGAGCAGACCCCGAGACAAGGAGCGGACTTTATTCCTGCGGCACAGGCATTCTCTGGGGTCAGTGCAGAGTCAGAAGCTTTTAAATCAACCTTACCCCCAGGTTTCGATGAGCGTAATTTCTTAGAGAATGCCAAGCAGTTTTTTGCAACCTTGCAAAAGGCTTGGGATCAGGGAGACCTTGTCTCCTTACGTGAGTACACCACCCCTGAGATGTTTGCCACTATTCAGCAGGACTTGGCTGGGCGTTTTGACGGCTCAAATCAAACTGACGTAGTGACGATTAATGCTCAACTTCTAGGAATTGAAACTGCGGATGGCCATTATTTCTGCAGCGTTCAGTTCAGAGGAATGATCCGTGAGCAGCAAGGGACGCCAGCCAGTGATTTCTCAGAAATCTGGAATCTCAGCAAGCCAGTTGAAGGCCCTGGAGGCTGGGTGCTAGCAGGTATCTCACAGTTAGTTTAAGCTCTAGGTACTTTCGGAGAAAAACCCGCACTAGTGCGGGTTTTTTACACTTATGAACACACTATCCTCCTCAACCCATTCGATTGCTGCCAGCGCTGTTTGCCGGGGAATTAACCATGTCTTGGGACGAGAGCCATGGGCGTGCACTGAACTAGCAAAGCATGCTGGGAAGACTATTCTGGTGCAACTGCCTTTTGGCCGCTTGTGCTTTGAGATTAACCCTGCTGGATGCTTAGAGGCCTTGAAAGAGGTGGATAGTCCTACGCTTACTTTAGAGCTGTCTACAACAGCTATGAGTGACTTAGCAGCTAGCCCTGGCAATTTAAAAGAGCAGGCATTTAAAGCTGTCAAAATTACCGGTGATGCTGACTTGGCTCAATTGATTGGACGTTTAGCCGGCCAGTTACGCTGGGAGTATGAAGAAGACTTAGCGCGCGTTGTTGGAGATGCCCCCGCGAACTTTGCTGTCAGACAAGGTAAAAAGTTGGTTTCTGCCACACGTTCAGCTGCTAGCGATTTGCTGGACAATGTCGTTGAGTATGTCAGCGAAGAGAGAAAAATACTTTTGAATAAACGAGATTTTATGGTTCGCAAATCAGAATTGAATGATTTACGCGATTCTGTAGATCGTTTAGAAAAACGGATTCAGCTCATAGAGCAAAAGGCTAAATAAATCGTGCGTCGCATTGTTCGTCTCTGTTTTATCTTCCTGACTGCATGGCGTTATGGTTTATTGCCCTTATTGCGTGATGTTCTAAAACCAGGCATTAGCCGAAGCTGCTTAACAGTTGTTTGCTGGACTTCACCTGGCACCACATTACCAAGAGGCGAACGTATTCGTTTAACCCTTGAAGCACTTGGACCGATTTTCGTAAAGTTTGGACAGGTTCTTTCCACGCGACGCGATTTGTTACCGGAAGATATTGCTAATGAGTTAGCAAAATTGCAAGATCAGGTACCACCATTCTCTAATGAAGAGTCACGCCGCTTAATCGAAGAGGCTTTAGGTCAGCCCATCGAAGAAGTGTTTATCAGCTTTGATGCAACTCCGGTAGCAAGCGCCTCGGTTGCCCAAGTACATTTTGGAATCTTGCGCGCTACCGACAAGCATCCTGAATGGATTGACAAATCGGTTGCCATTAAAGTTTTACGCCCTGGTATCTTGCCAGTGATTGAAGGTGATTTGGCGTTGATGTATGACTTAGCAAAAGTTATTGAAAAGAGTTCTGAAGACGGTCGCCGTTTAAAGCCGCGTGAAAACGTTGCAGAGTTTGACACGTATTTGCACGATGAATTAGACCTCATGCGTGAAGCATCTAATGCGAGCCAGCTACGTCGATATTTTGTAGATTCTAATAAGCTGATGATTCCAGAGATGTACTGGGATCTATGTCATACCAATGTCATCGTGATGGAAAAAATGAATGGCATTTCGATTGGACGCACTGCAGAGTTGCGCGCAGCGGGTGTAGACTTTAAGAAGCTAGCAGCCGATGGCGTAGAAATATTTTTTACTCAAGTATTTGAGTACGGATTTTTCCATGCAGATATGCATCCTGGAAACATCATGATTAGCTTGGAGCCAGATACGTTTGGACGTTTTATCTCATTAGATTTTGGAATTGTTGGTGCGCTTAGCGAGTCTGATAAAAATTATTTAGCATTGAATTTCTTGGCATTCTTTAATCGTGATTACCGTCGAGTTGCCGAGCTCCATGTTGAGTCTGGTTGGGTTCCTGCTAATACTCGGGTTGAAGAATTGGAAGGCGCAGTTCGTTCAGTTTGTGAGCCTTATTTTGATCGGCCGCTCAAAGAAATTTCCTTAGGCATCGTATTGCTGCGCTTATTTCAGACTTCTCGTCGTTTTAAAGTGGAAATTCAGCCGCAGTTAACGCTATTACAAAAGACACTCTTAAATGTGGAGGGTCTAGCGCGCCAGCTTGATCCAGATCTCGATCTTTGGAAAACAGCCAAACCCATTCTGGAAAAATGGATCAGCAGGCAACTAGGTTGGCACGGTTTGCTCGATAACCTCAAGGAAGAGGCGCCCGGCTGGGCAAAGATTCTGCCAACATTGCCTCGCCTAATTGCTGATGCTCTGACCCAAACCCGTAATCAGACAAAAGACCAAAATGGCGAGTTAGAGGCCCTAAAAGTGCTTTTGCTCGAAGAAAGGCGTACTCACCGTCTTGTGGCGGGGGCTTTGCTCTTCGCCGGCGGCTTTTTAGCTGGAATTTTGATTATTGGCCTAGGCATTTATTAGTCTTTAGCTTTAAACCGCTAAAATACGTGGCTAGGCAGAACACATGAAAAAATACTTTATCGCGGGCATCTTGGTTTGGACACCATTGTCGATCACCATTTGGGTGATTGCGTGGGGTTTGGGTTTGCTCGACGGTGTTTTTGGCTCAGTGATGCATGCCATCATGATGGTTCTCCCGCAGGATGCTGCGTTAGACGTGCAACATTTTCGCGACCTTCCTGGCGTGGGCATTTTAATTGTGATTGCGGTAATTATGGTTACCGGCTTTCTGGCAATTAGTTTTGCAGGGCAGTGGTGGTTAAAGGTTTGGGATAAATTTGTTAATCGTATTCCTATCGTACGCTCTATTTATTCGAGTGTTCAGCAGGTTTCATCCACGTTATTTTCTGGTAGTGGCCAGGCTTTTAGCAAAGCCTTGTTAATTCGTTATCCTCATGCTGATTCTTGGGTGATCGCCTTCCAAACTGGTACACCTGCAAAAGAAGTGACTGCTAAATTGGGTGAAGACTACGTTAACGTGTTCTTACCCACCACTCCAAATCCTACTTCTGGATTTTTTATGATCGTGCCACGCGCGCAAACGATCGAGCTAGATATGAGTGTGGAAGAGGCTTTGAAGCATATTGTTTCAATGGGCTCTGTTCCACCAAATAATTCTAGCGCTCTGACTTCATATAAGTCACCACATCATCTTTGATTTTAGGAAATTGTTATGTCAATGCGTAGCCATACTTGCGGCCAAGTAACCGATTCATTAATTGGTAAAGAGGTCACACTCTCAGGTTGGGTTAATCGCCGTCGTGATCATGGGGGCGTGATCTTTATTGACTTGCGTGACCACCAAGGTTTTGTGCAGGTGGTGTGTGATCCAGATCGTCCTGAGATGTTTGCCCTTGCTGAGCAGGTTCGTAATGAATTTTGTATTCAGATTAAAGGTTTGGTACGGGCACGTCCTGCCGGTACAGAGAACATAGATTTGGTGAGCGGCAAAGTGGAAATTCTCTGTCATAGCTTAGTGATCCTCAATGCTTCTATCACTCCTCCATTCCAGTTGGACGATGAGAATTTATCTGAGACCACGCGTTTAACCCACCGTGTATTAGACTTACGTCGTCCCCAAATGCAAAAGAATTTACGTTTACGTTACAACGTTGCAATGGAGTGTCGACGCTATTTGGATGATGCGGGCTTTATTGATATTGAAACACCCATGCTTACCAAGAGTACGCCAGAGGGTGCACGTGATTATTTAGTTCCATCCCGTGTACATGATGGTCAGTTTTTTGCGTTGCCACAATCACCGCAGTTGTTTAAGCAGCTGTTGATGGTGGCTGGCTTCGATCGTTATTATCAAATCACGAAGTGTTTCCGCGATGAAGATTTACGCGCAGATCGCCAACCTGAATTTACTCAGATTGACTGTGAAACTGCTTTCTTAAGCGAGATTGAAATTCGTGAGCTCTTTGAAAACATGATTCGTCATATTTTTAAGAAAACTATGAATGTAGAGTTGCCGAACCCATTCCCAACCATGCCTTACTCAGAAGGTATGGCGCGTTTTGGTTCCGATAAGCCAGATTTGCGAGTGAACTTTGAGTTCACTGAGTTAACAGACTTAATGAAAGACGTTGATTTCAAGGTGTTCTCAGGTGCGGCCAATCAAGAAGGTGGGCGGGTGGTGGGCTTGTGCGTGCCAGGTGGTGCAGAGATTAGCCGTAGTGAAATTGACGACTACACTCAGTTTGTGAGTATTTATGGTGCCAAAGGTTTGGCGTGGATCAAAGTGAATTCTCTGGCAGAAGGCCGCAATGGCTTGCAATCACCGATTGTCAAGAACTTGCATGACGCAGCGATCGAAGGCATCTTAAAGCGTACTGGTGCTAAAGATGGCGATATTATTTTCTTCGGCGCTGATAAAGAAAAAGTTGTAAACGATGCCATTGGTAACTTGCGTTTGCGTGTTGGGCATTCCGTTTGGGGTAAAGAGCATGGATTGTTTATCGAGGGTTGGAAGCCATTGTGGGTAGTGGACTTCCCAATGTTTGATTACGATGAAGGCGAAGCGCGTTGGGTGGCCTGCCATCATCCGTTTACTAGCCCTAAAGATGAGCACATGAAATACCTTGAGTCTGATCCAGGTAAGTGTTTAGCTAAGGCTTATGACATGGTTTTGAATGGCAGTGAGATTGGCGGCGGTTCTGTGCGTATTCATCAAGAAGTAGTGCAAAGCCAAGTGTTCCGTGCCTTGAAGATTGGTGCTGAAGAAGCGCAAGAAAAGTTTGGCTTCTTGCTGGATGCCCTGCAGTATGGTGCACCTCCGCACGGCGGGATTGCGTTTGGTTTAGATCGCATCGTGACGATGATGACTGGCGCAGAATCTATTCGTGATGTGATTGCCTTCCCTAAAACACAGCGGGCACAATGTTTACTGACACAGGCTCCTAGCCCAGTTGATGAGCGTCAATTGCGTGAGTTACATATTCGTTTGCGTCAAGCAGCGCCTGCCGTATAAAACAAGTTAAACAGCGCGTAGACCTATTTTGAAAATCCCTATTTCGGTTTTAGTAGTGATCTATAAATCGAATAGGGATGTTTTGTTGATAGAGCGCGCAGATCGTCCAGGTTTTTGGCAATCTGTTACTGGTAGCTTAGATGCCCATAGCGAAGATTTGGCTATAGCGGCTACACGGGAAGTTTTTGAGGAAACCGGTATTGCAGTAGAACTACTGCCTGCAGGGGCACTGCAAAATATACATCACCAGATCGAATATGAAATTTATCCTGATTGGCGTTTTCGGTATGCACCTGGTGTAACGAAAAATACTGAACATTGGTTTGCACTGCAAGTCCCAGACAATACTGCAATTACCCTCTCCCCAAGAGAGCATGTGGCCTACGAGTGGTTACCATTCGAAGTGGCAGCTCAGAAATGTTTTTCTCCTAGCAATGGTGATGCAATTCGCAAATTGTTTTTAGCAAGTTAATCTATAAGCGAATAAGATAGAGCGATGAGACATTCATCGGGACGCCATCACAGTAGTGCAGATTCAAAGACACCTCAACGAGGTGATTGGCGTGTGATCCGCGATCTTCTGCCTTACCTTTTAGAATATCGCTTTAGGGTCATCTTTGCGCTTAGCTGCTTAATTGCTGCAAAGTTTGCCAATCTTGGCATTCCGATTTTGATGAAAGATTTAATTGATTCTTTGGATGTGAAGGCGGGCTCACCCCAATCTTTATTGGTTGTACCAGTAGGCATCATTATTGCTTACGGCCTATTAAGAATCTCTGCCTCTATTTTTACTGAGTTGCGTGAAGCCTTATTTGCGCGCGTTACCCAAAACGCTGTGCGCAAGGTAGCACTTCAAGTCTTTGAGCATTTACATTCTTTGGCCTTGAGTTTTCATCTGGCTCGCCAAACTGGTGGGGTTAGTCGCGATATTGAGCGTGGTACACGTGGCATTCAATCGCTGATTTCTTACTCGCTCTATAGCATTCTGCCAACGCTCATCGAGTTTTGTTTGGTATTGGGTTACTTTGCCTATTCATATGATATTTGGTTTGCAGCGATCACCTTAGCTGCACTGGTTCTTTATACTCTTTTCACAATCCTTGTGACAGAGTGGCGTACACACTATCGTCGGACGATGAACGATATGGACTCAAAGGCTAATCAAAAGGCTATTGATTCTTTATTGAACTTTGAGACAGTGAAGTATTTTGGTAACGAAGCTTTTGAGGCTCATCGTTATGACGAAAATCTATTGCGCTATCAAACAGCCGCTGTCAAGTCTCAAAAGACTCTGGCCGTTTTAAATCTCGGGCAACAAATCATTATTGCAGTTGGTTTGGTGCTGATTCTGTGGCGAGCCACTCTTGGTGTGGTGAATGGCACGATGACGCTGGGGGACCTTGTTTTGGTGAATACGCTAATGATCCAGCTGTATATCCCACTTAATTTTTTGGGAGTGATTTATCGCGAGATTAAGCAGTCATTAACAGATATGGATCGGATGTTCTCTTTGCTCAACACTGATAAGGAGATTGCTGACTCTCCTGATGCCCATCCTTTAAAAATTGATAACCATGGTCATGGGCCTGATGTCTGCTTTGAGAATGTATCCTTTCATTACGATGCTAAGCGTGAAATTCTGCGTGACGTGAGCTTCAATATTCCTGCGGGCACCATTACTGCAGTAGTTGGTCAAAGTGGCGCTGGAAAAAGTACTTTGGCTAGATTGCTATTTCGTTTCTACGATGTGCAGTCTGGAAAGATATTGATTGATGGGCAAAATATTCAAGCTGTGACGCAGGCGAGCTTGCGTAAAGCTATCGGCATCGTCCCGCAAGATACGGTTTTATTTAATGACACCATTGGTTACAATATTGCGTATGGCAATCCTTCGGCAACGATTGAAGAAGTGCAAGAGGCCGCTCGAGCAGCTCAAATCGATGGTTTTATTAAGCGCCTGCCAGAAGGTTATGAAACGCAGGTTGGTGAGCGTGGTCTGAAATTATCTGGTGGAGAGAAGCAGCGAGTTGCGATCGCGAGAACCTTGCTTAAAAAGCCCGCGATGTTGATTTTTGATGAAGCCACTTCTGCCCTGGACTCCAAAACAGAAAGAGCTTTTCAAGAAGAATTGCTGAGTTTGGCTAAAAACCGAACCACCTTGATTATTGCGCACCGACTCTCAACGATTGTCCATGCTGATCAAATATTAGTAATGGACCACGGTCAGATTGTGGAGCGCGGCACCCATCTTGAGCTCCTAGCTGCTAATGGAAGATATGCTGAGATGTGGCAAATGCAAGAACGTGCTGCACTTGATTAAAATAGCTTGATGACGCAGCAAAATAATCCATCAGTCACTCCAGAGGCCATTCTCAAAAATGCCTTTGCTGCTGCAGTCGCGGTAGCTGATCCGCAAATCATTATTCCGCAATACTTGGCTAAGATATTTCCAGTGGGGCAAGAACCTCAAGGTAAATGTCTGGTAGTGGGTGCTGGTAAGGCGAGCGCATCGATGGCTAGCGCACTGGAGTCTTATGCACAAGTACATTGGCCTCAAGCCAAGATTGAGGGTGTTGTTTTGACCCGCTATGGCCATAACTCCCCTACGTCCCAGATCAAAATTGTGGAGGCTGGTCATCCGGTGCCTGATCAAGCTGGCATGGATGGTGCCAAAGAAGTCTTTACTTTAGCCAAACAGTTGCAGGCTGGGGACATCTTGATTGCCTTGGTATCTGGTGGGGGTTCTAGTCTTCTAACCTTGCCGGTTGAAGGTATCTCTATTGAGGATATGCGCAAGACGACTGAGGCACTACTAAGTAGTGGTGCACCGATTGAAGATATGAATGTAGTACGCAAACATTTATCAGCAATCTTAGGTGGTAACTTAGCAAGAATTGCAATTGCGCGTCGTGCCAGAGTGGAAGCCTTGTTGATTTCAGATGTCACTGGGGATTCTCCAGCAGATATAGCAAGCGGCCCTTGTGCGGCTGACTATTCAACGTATTTAGATGCGCTAAATATCTTGAAAAAGTATCGTTTAAGTGAGGATATTATTCCTACCTCCATTTTGAATCATCTCAAACAAGGTGTGGCAGGAGAAAAACCAGAGACCTTAAAAGATGTTGATTTAGTAGGTGCACAAGTAGCTAATCATGTCATTGCAACAGCCTATAAAAGCTTAGAAGCTGCTGCTCATTACGTTCGTACTCAAGGCTATGAACCGATTATTTTGGGTGACACCATTACTGGTGAGGCACAACAGGTGGGTATTTCTCAGGCTCAATTAGCTCGTGATCAACTGACTAAAAGTGATAAATCCTTGGCCCTGATTTCTGGCGGTGAATGTACGGTGACAATTCCTGCTGGCGTTAAAGGTCGCGGCGGTCGCTGTAGTGAATACCTGCTCTCTCTTTTAGCCGCTAGTACTGATTTGCCGAGCATTGCTGCTTTAGCTGCTGATACTGATGGTATCGATGGCAGCGAGAAGAATGCGGGCGCTTGGTTTGATGGTGAGATTCGAACAGCTGGCCAATCCCTGGGGCTTAAACCAGAAACATTCCTGTCAGCACATGATTGTTATGGCTTCTTTGCAGAATTAGGGGCTTTAGTGGAAACTGGCCCTACACTAACTAATGTGAATGATTTCCGTATCATTTTGCTCGATCGATAATATGTCTAATACGCTCACTCAAATTCAACTGATCCAACCTGATGATTGGCACTTGCATATTCGTGATGGTGAAGTGATGAAGGATGTCTTGGCTGATACTGCCCGTCAATTTGCACGCGCGATCATCATGCCAAATCTTAAGCCGCCAGTGATAACAGCCGCTTTAGCTCGTGCTTATCGCTCGCGTATTGAAGCCAATCTGAAGGTGCTTGGGATTAGTCACTTCACCCCCTTAATGACTTTGTATCTAACAGATAACACCTCTGCGAATGAAGTTCATAAAGCTAAAGCAGAAGGTGTTGTTGCCTTTAAGTTATATCCTGCTGGCGCTACAACCAATAGTGATGCTGGAGTAAGTCATATTAAACATTGCTACAAAGCCTTTGAGGCTATGCAAGAGCTTGGCATACCTTTGTTAGTGCATGGTGAGGTCACCAGTCATGAGATTGATGTATTTGATCGTGAAGCAGTGTTCATTGATGTCGTATTAGATCCATTGCGTAAGATTTTTCCTCAGCTCAAAATTGTGTTTGAGCACATCACAACAAAACAAGCTGCACACTATGTGCGTGATGCTGCTGCGACTGGTAATACATTGGCAGCGACGATCACTCCGCAACATTTACTCCTAAATCGCAATGCGATTTTTGCTGGCGGTATTCGTCCGCACAATTACTGTTTGCCAGTACTCAAGCGTGAAGAACATCGGCTTGCATTATTAGACGCCGCTACTAGTGGTAACTCTCGCTTCTTTTTGGGTACTGATAGTGCACCTCATGCCAAGGGCGCTAAAGAGGCTGCGTGTGGGTGTGCTGGATGCTACAGTGCATTCAATGCTTTAGGTTTATATGCAGAAGCATTTGAGAGTGTTGGTAAGCTAGATAAATTAGAAGGTTTTGCCAGCTTCTATGGCCCCGATTTTTATTCTTTGCCACGCAATACTAAAAAAATTACCCTTGTTAAGCAGACGCAAAAGATTCCTGCTGAGTTACCACTGGGCAATGACACGATCGTTCCCTTGCGTGCTGGCGAAACGATTGCCTGGTCGCTACTGTAGATTCATATCAGGTTTTACAAGCCAACTTGCTCTGACTGCGTTAGACTGCAGGCGCAGAGTCAATTAGGCAATCACCGCCTCTTTATTGAGGGGGAGGAAAGTCCGGACTCCATAGGGTAGGGTGATGGCTAACGGCCATCCACGGTGACGTGAGGAATAGGGCCACAGAGACGAGCGTATTTAGTTACGGTGAAACGCGGTAACCTCCACCTGGAGCAATCCCAAGTATGCAGACGATGAGGCG
>Ga0114978_10000600_pt1 | contig 30841 bp, 45 predicted proteins | sample S_140212_EF_Meta_FD_87027 | JGI IMG/M metagenome (GOLD analysis project Ga0114978, IMG submission 87027) | Freshwater microbial communities from Lake Simoncouche, Canada to study carbon cycling - S_140212_EF_MetaG | ecosystem: Environmental > Aquatic > Freshwater > Lake | place: Lake...
TAACTTTAATAGATAAAGAGAGTGGGCAGGTAATTGGTAGAGAAAAATTTATTGGTCAAAAAGGAGAAAATGTTAAAAAGATTTATACGAATTCAATAGAATCTCAATATTTATATTTGTTATTGGAAGATGTTACTAAAAATCAAATAGGTAAAACAACGATAATAATTAAATAAAATGAAAAAAATACTTATAGTAGTAGCATTAGTATCAGCAACATTGGTAAGTTGCCAGAAAGAGGAATCATTTGTACCCGATGTACAAGTTTCAGAAGAGTTAAAAATAACTCAAATCAATGGAATTAAATTACAAACACCATTTGTAACTAATGAAGTTGCAATGAATGTTAAAACAGAAAAGGCAGGTACTTTTGTTGTGAAAATATTAAACATAGCAAATAGAGTAGTATCTAAAGAATCGGTAGATGTTAAATCTGGTGATAATGTATTAAAAGTATATACATCAGCATTACCATCATCTGCCTATAGAATTGCCTTATTTGATGATAAGGGAGTACAGATAGGAATTACGGATTTTAATAAATTATAAACTAAAAAACAAAAATGGCAGAAGAATCAGAAAACTCAGGAGGAGGTTCATTAAAAAGTATTTTAATTGGACTTGCTAGTACAATAGCATTAGGAGTTGGTGGTTATGTAACCAAACAACTAACAGGTGAAAAAGATGAACCAGCGGCAGCAACATCAGCACCTGCACCGGTAATTAATATTACAAACTCTAACCAACAGGCTCAACAACAATCAGCAGGTGGTAAGACAGTAATTATTAAGGAAAAAGTAGTTCCAGGAGCAGCACAACCTGCACAACCACAGCCTAAACCTAAGAAAAAGGAAGGTGATGAGTTTAAGGAAGAAAAACCACAATGGTAATATAAGATGGAAACCCAACAACCAGATGGATTTAAGCAACTCTTAAATCAAATGATGAAACGCAGATGGTATATCACTGCGTTGGTATTGGGTGGGTTTATGTTAATTGTTGGTGGAATATTTGCATCAATTGTTAGCAATACTAGAATTGCAGGGGAGTGGAAAGAATTACTTTTATTATTATTAGGAGCATTTATTGGTTCTTATGGTAAGATTATAGATTATTGGTTTTCCGATACTGATAAAGATAAAATGTTGGTATCTAAAATGGATGAGGAGGATGATAGTCCAGAAATATTATTAGCAAAAATGAACACTAATAAATCAGATGGCAATAGTATATAGACATATTAGTTTAGATACAAATGATGTATTTTATATTGGTATAGGTAAAACTGAAAAACGTGCATATAAGGGTACATCTTATAGAAGTAAGTTTTGGAATAATATTGCAAAAAATGGTTATAGAGTTGAAATAATATTTGATAATTTAAGTTGGGAAGACGCTTGTAAAAAAGAAAAAGAGTTTATATCTTTATATGGCAGACGTGATTTGGAGGTTGGAACTTTAGTTAATATGACAGATGGGGGAGATGGTGGTTTTGGTGTTATTGTTAAGGAAGAAACAAAAGAAAAAATACGAAAATATCAATTATCTTTAGATAAAAAAAGAAAGCCTGGTAGAATACAATCGGATGAAATAAAATTAAAAATAAAAAATACATTAACAGGAAGAAAAAGACCGATTAATGTTATTGAAAAATTAAAAAAACCAAAAACAAATAAAAAAAATTATAGTTATGCAAAAGAAAAAATAGAGTGTCCTTATTGTAAAATGATGGCACAACCTGCTTTAGCATATAGATGGCATTTCAATAATTGTAAACAAAAATAAAAAAAGGAAAAAGGTGTACCCGTATAAACACCACACAATATAAATTAAAATAAGTTACATAATTATTAACAATTTAAACAAACAATTATGGGATTTATTTCAGAATTATTCAATGATGACAACAATATAAACGAAAAATCGGTTGTTGGTTTTGCATCATTTGCAGTTATGGTAGCATGTATAACTGTAGATTTAGTAACTGGTTGGATGGGTAAAGAATTACTTATCAACGAGTATATTTTTAATGGTTTCTTAACAATTACATTGGGTTCATTTGGTATTGCATCAGTTGATAAATTTGTAAATAAGAAAGCAGAAAACGATAAACTAGCTCATTTGGATAGTATCCAACCCGAACCGATTAAGGAAGAGGAAGAATTAGGATAGTAATTTTAAAAAGGGAGATTTATTCTCCCTTTTTTTTTATACTTATAATAAACTAAAAACCTATTATGTATGAAAAAATTATTGCTATTATTAAGTTTATGTTCGTTAAGCAGTGTTGCAGTAGGGCAAACGGTAGGAACAACAAAAACTGAGAACTACAAAGCATCATTTGAAACGAAGGTGGACATTAGTGAATTGATGGATTATGATGGTCCAACTATTCCTATACAAATCTTAAAATGTGGAATTAGTGATGAAATTTTGGAACAGTATCCGGAACTTAAAGAAAAGAAAGTGGGCTTGGGTGTTGCTAATATATCTATGGAATACCTTGAAAATCTCAATCGTTTTACATTTACTGAAGATAAAACGGAATTAAAGAACAGGATGGTGGCGCAATTCAAAGCATCTCAATCTGGTATATCACAAGATAAATTAGATGGTAGAGGTAAGATTAGATTAGCACACTATTTTGTAACGATTGAGGTATATGATTTTTCAGTATCAGAAGATGAAACTGTAAATTTAAAAGATGGAGTTAAAAATAAAATGGTAACTCGTTTAGGTTTGCAAGTTAGATTTACAGATGCTGAAACGGGTGAAGTATTTGGAGCATCTGGTTTAGGTGAAGCAACTACAACTCGTGAATTATCATTGTTATCAGATGCAACGGTAGATGAGGTTAAATTCAATCAATCTACAATCGGTACATCTACAAAGAAAGCATTAGATATTGCTTGTTCTCGTATTTTATTAAGAATGATTAAGAAAGGAAAATTCTCAAAGTAACTTAACAATTTTATAATATAAAACCTCATCTTTTTGGTGAGGTTTTTTTACTTATATGTATGAAAGATAAATTAACAATTGTTATTCCATCAAAAAACGAAAGTAATACTTTATATGATTGCTTACAATTTTTGTATAATCAAAAAGATATAGAAGGTGTTAGAGTTATAGTTGCGGATGTATCGGATGATGAATATTCTATTGGTATATTATATAAAGCAATAAACGATTTTAAATCCAAATTAAAAATTGAAATAATAAAAGGTGGGTATCCATCTGAAGGTAGATTAGCAGGTTCTAAACTTGCCAATACTCCTTACATTCTTTTTTTAGATGCAGATATATTTCTCACAAACCACAATTTACTAAGTGATATATTTCAAAAATTAAAAACAAATAAAATAGAATTACTAACTACACCATTTCAAACTGCTAAACAATGGAATTTGGTATTTCGTATTTTTGATATATTCCAATGGTTAAGTATAAAAGTAAACTCACCATTTGCAGTTGGTGGGTTTCAATTGTGGAAAACAAAAGCATATTGGAAAACAGGTGGATACAAAAAAGATGAATTGTTTGCAGAAGATTATTCAATATCATCAAAATCAAATCCAAAATATTTCCATATCCATAAAACAAAAGGAGTTTGGACATCACCACGTAGATTTGAAAATAAAGGTGTAACGTATATGGTATCTTTGATGATACGGAGTTACATCAACAGAAATAATCCTGAATTTTTTAAAAAACATCATAATTATTGGAATTAATTTTGTAAATATAAAATATTTTTTGTATATTAGATTATTAAAATAAATAAACACTTTATGGGCACTATATTTCCTTGGCTTTTTTCTTTTGCAGTTGTTGCATTAGGCTGTATTGTTATTATGATTGTAGATTATATTACTAAAAAAAGATAATGTATAAAGAACTAATTGTGTTATTAGCACAGACTTTATATAATATTTTCAAAGTATTAGAGATAAAATACACATATCAAAATAAAATAGGAGCACTCTTATTAAATTCAGTTTGGATAAATTTAGTTGCATTAGCATCTACATATTATGCAATTGATGATTTATTAAATGGAAGATTTACCATTGTTATATTTTATATAATAGGTTCTGTTTTGGGAAAATATTTGGGTATGCAATTTGGTAATCCTCGTAATAAAATTTGGAATAAATTATTTAAAAAATGAAATAAAATTTATATGGATGTTTGGATTTTTTCACGAAATAGTGAAATAGATTATGAAAATAAAAGATTAATAGAAACTTTTACTAAAAAAAATATTACTTCTAAAGTAGTTGAACCAAGTTATTTTGATATTATCGTAAATACAAATATTAAAAACAGTATTTTATATAATGGACAATTGGTTGAATTACCTAAAATTGTATTAGTTAGAACAGGTGCCGAAACAAGTAATTTCATGTTGGCTGTATTAAGACAATTAGATAAAGCAGGAGTAATATGTATAAATGAAGCAGATTCCATAGAAACGGCTTCTGATAAGTTGAAAACTTCTCAAATATTATCACAACATAATATATCAATACCTAATACGATGATGGTAAAGCATCCTATTGATTCAACAATTGTAAAAAATAGAATAGGATTCCCATGTGTTGTTAAAGTAATTACAGGTACTCAAGGAATAGGGGTTTATTTATGTGAAAAACGTAGAGATTTTAATAAACTTATGGAGTTTATTCATAATGTAGGAATATCTAAAACATTATTAGTTCAAGAATATATAGGATTAAATCCAGGAGAAGATGTTAGAGTTTTAGTAATAGGAGGTAAAGTAATTGGTGCTATGAAAAGAACTGCACCTAAAGGAGATTTCAGAGCAAACATTTCAAATGGAGGAACTGGTGAAAAATTTGATGTAACACCTGAAATTGATTTTATAGCAAGAGAAACGGCGAGAGTACTAAATTTACATATAGCGGGAATTGATTTATTATTTCATAATGATGGATTTGTAGTATGTGAAGCAAATACTGCACCCGGATTTAAAGGTTTTGAAAAATATTGTGATGTTGATATTGCCGAATTAATAGTAGAATATATTGATTATAAATTATTCAAAAAAAATGTATAAATACATAATAGTATCTGATTTACATTTGGGAACAAAGCACAGTAAAGCAAAAGAGTTCTTAAAATTCATTGAAGAAAATCCATGTGATGAACTCATCTTAAACGGAGATATAGTAGATGGTTGGGCATTGCAAAGAGGAACAAAGTGGAGACCATCTCATACAAAAGTAATTGCTAAACTAATAAAACTATCTACAAAACAAAAGGTAGTTTGGATAAGAGGTAATCACGATGATTTTTTAAAAGATTTTACTGGTATTAATTTGGGTAATATAAAAATTAAAGAAGATTATATTATTACTGCAGATAAAAGATACTTTGTATTTCATGGGGATATTATAGATATATTCATTACAAAATACAAATGGTTATCACAAATAGGGGCAGTTGGATATGATTTAGCTTTATTACTAAATGATTTATATAATCGTTATCGTAAATGGAGAAACCTACCTTATTATTCAATATCACAAAGAATAAAAGAAGGTGTTAAGATAGCAACAAACTATGTAAATGATTTTGAAACAACGGCAATCCGAATGGCAAGTGAAAAGATGTGTGATGGTGTTATTTGTGGACACATACACCAACCTGCTGATAGAATGATAGGAGATAAACGATATTTAAATTCAGGTGATTGGGTTGAAAATATGACTGCAATTTGTATAAATGATAATAATAAAATAACAATAGAAAAAGTATAATACACATATCTATATATAAAAATAAAATGTTGTCCTCAAAAATATTATTTATTTTAAAAAGAAAACAAGAATACAATACTACAAATGATTATAGTATTGGATTAAGTACCGGACTGTACAATTCAGCTCAATTTATGAATCAAATGCTATTAGATGGTGGGTTTGATTCTCAAATGGTAGTTGTAAATGATAATAACGATATAGATAGAGAAGTAACTCTACACAAACCAACCCACGTTATTATTGAAGCCCTTTGGGTTGTTCCATCTAAATTTGAAGTTCTTTCCAAATTACACCCAAATGTTAAATGGGTAATTCGTTTACATAGCGAAATACCATTTTTAGCAAATGAAGGAATGGCAATGAATTGGATTGGGGAATATGGCAAATTTAATAATATTATTATTTCTTGCAATTCACCACAAACTACTAAAGATATTCAGTTTTATCTTACTAGCAAATTAGGTATTAATAAAAAAGTACAATTCTTACCAAATTTTTATCCACAAAACTATAAAAAGAAATCATTTAATAAAAAAACCGATGTTATAAATATTGGATGTTTTGGTGCAGTTAGACCTCTTAAAAACCACCTCATACAAGCAATTGCATCAATTAAGTTTGCCGATAAAATTGGTAAAAAATTACACTTTCATATTAATTCGGATAGGATTGAACAAAAGGGAGAACCAATACTTAATAATCTAATAGCTACATTTGAACAATTAAATCATAAAGGACATAAATTAGTTCATCATGAATGGAGTGTTAGAGAACAATTTATTCAATTATGTTCTACTATGGATATTGGTATTCAGGTATCTTTCAATGAAACTTTTAATATTGTAGGAGCTGATATAATTTCACAAGGAGTTCCTTTAGTGGCATCACCTGAAATCCCTTGGGCTAATTCATTATTTACTGCAAAACAAACAAATACGGATGAAATTGTAGATTCATTAAATTGTACTTATTCACATCCAACAATAAATGTATTATTAAATCAAAGAGGTCTTAAACAATATACAAATAAAACTAAAGAAATTTGGTTTGGGTTTTTCAAATAATATTTATATGGGTAATAAAATCCAAATAATTGAAAAATTTAAAAATACTATTAAGTATATTATTCATATTCTGTCTAACTTCCAAAGTTAACGGACAAACGTACACACAAACTTTTATAGATAAATGTAGTGGTGAGGTAAAAGTTGCCACTACTACTTACGTCAATGGAAACGCAGTTGTTTCATTCTATAATCAAATTAAAGTATTTACTCCTGCCGAAGTTCAAAGTGGAGCATTGCAAATGTGGTTACAAGCTACATATACTGCTTACTCTACAATGGGATGTCCTACCAATGTAGTAGTTCAACAGACAGTACAACAAACGGTAAATCAAGCAGTACAACAAGCAGCACAATCTGCGGCAACCCAAGCAGCGAGTGCTGCTGCATCACAAGCGGCAAGTTCTGCGGCAAGTGCAGCAGCCTCATCTGCGGCAAGCGGTGCGGCATCATCTGCGGCAAGCGGTGCGGCATCATCTGCGGCAGTTCCACCTCCACCACCTGCAGCTTCAACACCACCACCTGCGCAAAGTGGGGGTAGTTCATCATCTTCATCTAGTAGTAGTTCTTCATCATCTTCGTCACAAAGTGAGGGTAATTCTTCTTCAAACTCGTCAAAGAGTGAGGGTAGTTCATCTTCAAAATCGGAAACAAAGAGTGAATCTAAATCAGAATCAAAATCTGAAAGTAAGAGTGAGGAAAAAAAAGAAGAATCCAAATCGGAATCTAAAAAAGAAGAAAAGAAGGAAGAATCTAAGGAAGAGAAAAAAGAAGAAAAGAAAGAGGAGAAAAAGGAAGAAAAGAAAAAGGTACAAAATTTAAACCCATTACTATTGGCATCGGATTTAACAACATCTCAAGGTGCTGATGGTGAATGGTCTGTAATTCTTTCAAATGGAGTATCTCGCTCATCTATGGCAGGTGATGAGACGTATTCATTAAGCTCTATGATTTGGAGTAATTTAAAACAATTTGCCCTAAGTGGTGGTTATACTAAAATGAACTTTGCAGATGGAGCACTAAAATCCATAAACTCATATTCATTAACGGGTGCTTATTTAGCAGGAAACTATATGGGATTGGTTGGTGCAACTGTAATAATACCACATCCAAAATTTGGAACATATGGATATAATGTTGGTATTGTAAATCTATTTATTGGAAGTGAGTATAGTATGAGTACTTCGGGTGTTATATTTTGGACTAAACCATATCAGGTAAGTAAAAAATTAACATTATCACCACAAATATTTACAATGAGCCCAAGCGGCAGTTGGAATACTTCAACAGGACAATTTAGTATGAGTAAAGATATTGGATTTTTAGTGGGTAGTTCTTTTGATTATAAAATCAGTAAAAGATTTGGGTTGAGTATCAATTATAAAATCAATACATCAACCGCATCTGCTGCACCTATGTTAAGTAACTTCTTAATTGGTTCAAGATTAATGCTTTAATCCAATTTCAAAGGTTCTTTGTGTTCTCTTTGTTTTCTAAATCCGTAATCTTTGGTAGTTTTGGAGATGGTAGCTCCCAATGAGCTACACACCACCAAAATTGCTATAAATAAATTCAACATAATTTCTAATTAAAGGGTAACTAATTCTCTTTTAATTTCTGTAACTATTTTGAATGATTTTGTAGAAACTATTTCTTTTTTTTCATTCTTAATTTCAATACGATAAACACCATCTAATGAACTATCAAATGAAAATATTTTTTTAGATGCAAAATATTCTGTATGAATCAATTCCCCATCACCATTGTAGATGTTTGCCATCAATTTTTCGTTTGGAGATTCTACTAAAAACTTAAATTTTCCAATTGAATGGATTGAAACAGGCGATGTAGCATTTGCATTCAAAGCCGCTACTAACAAAATTGATGTAATAAGTGTTTTCATAAAATTGTGTTTTTTTGTTTAATATATAACTATTTGTATATAGATATTAGAAAAATACCAAAAAAAACTAAAAAATAGGATTTTCCTAATAAGTTGATGAAAGTTCTTTAAATTATACAATTATGAAATTGTTAAGAACTTTTTAAATGCTATTATATATTTATAGGAAACAAAAACATAAATATGAAACAATTTTTACTATTAATTTTACTATTTTCCACAACATTATTATTTGGACAAGATGTTGTAATTTTAAAACACCAAAACTACACAACCCATTTCAGTAAATCAAAAAAGTATCCTGTAATGGTTCAATGGGAAACTACTCATGCGATGGTAGGGTGTCCAACTCCACTAAAAAGAAAAGATAATTTCAAACCAGACCCACAATTACCAACGGAAACTAACATAGGTGCAGACTATGTAAAGAGTGGATACGATAGAGGACACGTAATGCCAGCAGCTGATAATCTTTGCCAAACACCACAAATACAAGATGAGTGTTTTTATTTCTCTAATATGATTCCACAAACACATAGATTAAATGCGGGAGATTGGAAATCATTGGAAACTGCAACTCGTAATTGGGCATTAATTAGTTCAAAGGTAAGAATATGGAGTGGGGCAATTGGAGAACAAAAGAAAATAGGTTCAATATCAGTTCCTACACAATGTTGGAAAGTTGTAAATATAGCAGGTAAATGGACTGCATACTTATTCAACAACGATTTATCTAATCCTGATGGTTTTGCAAATAACGAAGTACCATTAGCACAAATAGAAAAATTAACAGGTTTCACATTTAAATAACATATGCGTAAAGAACTAAAAGTAGAATGGGATACCGAACTTCGTTTAATGAATGAATTAAGTAATACCTTATTATCTAATGATTTAAATGCATCAAATACAATAATAGTAACAGTATCAACTGATTATTCATCCGTAATAGGTCAATACCTTCGTCACCAATTAACCAATAAGGGTGAGATATGTGAAGGATTTGGTATAGATGTACCATATCCAGATGAATCCTTTAATGAGAAATTTGTAAAAGAAGTTTGTGATATGTTTAAAATGCATTGGGATAGTATAGGAGATAAAACAATCCTATTGGTAGAAGCAGGTGTAATACGTGGGGGTAATTATACAAAGGTGGTAGATATAATAAAAAATGAATTAAGTATAACTCAAACTGTACTAACATTAACTATGTATGAGAATATACATAGTAAGTGGAAATCTAATTTTGTAGGGGAATACTATGATGATGAAACCGAAGACCTTACTTTTTGGTGGGAAAAATATAACAATCATTGGAAAAATAATTAAAAAATAATTCAACTTTTGCTTGACTTTTAATCCAGAATTTTGTATCTTTACTATGTAATAAATGATAGAGATATGGAAAATTTAATTGGTCAAATGGTAAACGTATGTGTTTCCAAAGGTGGTAAAACTGCCACAAAACTCCTTAAAGTTTGTAAGGTAAAAGCTCGTTCAGTTCTATTCATTGAGGTAGATAAAGAAAATCGTAAGAATACATTCCGTAAAGTTAAAATCAAAGATATTACATCACAAGGTGTTGCAAATGATATACCATATATGTATATTAAAGATGGTGTGTTGCCTGATAAGTGGGAATCATCGTGGGATGCAATTGGTAATTTCTCCCCATCGGTTCAACAAAATTACGGAAGATATTATAGTAATCGTTCAAAAGGTTGGGCACCAGTAATTAGAGCACCCAAAGGAGCATCAATGGATGCGTTAGCAGTTTCGGTATCAACTCGTTCAACTACCAATTCCGCTGCAGGTTTTCCAATGGTGTAAAAATAAATCACAAAAGACTTGACTTTCTCATTAGAATTTAGTACCTTTATTATATGTGAGAGTGAGAGTTAAAAAATTAAAATTTAAAATCTAAAACAAATAAAATTATGAACTATTCAGAATTATCAAAATTATCAGTAGAAGAATTAAGAAACATCAATCAGATTGTTGTTGAGTTAATCAAACAAAAACGTACTGTAGAATCCCTACAAAATAAAGCGGGATTAAAAGTGGGCATGAAGGTTAAAGTTAATCACCCCAAATTGCAAGGTAGAGAATTGGAGGTTGTTAAAATCAACCGAACTAAAGCCAATCTGCGAGTGATTGGTGGGTTTGCTTCTTACAACGTACCAGTTTCTTTAATTCAATATTAATCCTTAAAATCTAAAAGATATGAAAGATTATAACAACCCTATTGTTGATAAGTTTATTGAGAAAGTAAATTCTGAAATCAAAGAGTATTACACAACTCATTTATCAAATCTAACACCCAAACCGATGGAGATGCGTGTTGGTACTAAATTTATCAAATTAATCAGCAACGGAAGTGTGTGGGGATTTATCTCCCGATTTGATGGTGATTACAAAGGAGTTCCAATTAAGAAAGGTGATTTAATGAAAGCAGCTTCTCGTGATTCTCCTGCTAAACATAGTAGAGGAAACATCATTGATGGAACTGCTAGATATGGTGTGTATGGTGTAACTTATTTGTAAAATAATTTAAAAATAATTGAGAAAAGGCTTGTATAATTCAAGCCTTTTTTGTATCTTTACTAAGTAGTGAGAGTGGTAATAATTAAAAGATAAAATTTAAAAGTATGAACAGAGAACAAAATTACAAAACGATTTTTAGTGATATAGACGGGACTTTGATTGAGCAAGTTCGTTTTGAAGATTTAAACCCGAACATAGTAAATGTGTTGCCAGGTGTTTTAGAGAAATTCAATGAGTGGTATGAAGAAGGACATTACATTGTTTTAACAACTGCCAGACCAGAACATTTGAGAGAGGTTACTATTCATCAAATGGGTGTAGCAGGTATTCGTTACCATCAGTTAGTAATGGGTATCGGTAGAGAGGAACGAATTCTAATCAACAACAATTCAAAAGGAGAACCAAACGCACCAAGAGCTATGGCAGTTGCCGTTGGTAGAGATGCCGGTTTCAACAATTCTGATTGGAATAGTGTTGGATTATAATTTTTATTTATATTTATAAGAAACATTTTGATATGATAAAATTAAAGTCTTTATTAAACGAAAAGTACGATTTGGAAACTTATCACAAATCTTATACATCAGCAATTAATGCGGCAAAAGAATACGCAGAAAAGAAAGGGTATGAGATTAACGATGATGATTCATTCACAAAGATTGGAATGGGACCTCGTAAACCATCGGAAGGAAAAACTAATAGATTTAGTATTGAATTATCCAAAGATGGAAAACCTTCTAGAAAACTACTTCATATTCAGGTATACGGAATGAGAGATACTTATGAATTAAACGCATACATACAATAATGATGAAACTAAAAGACCTATTAAAAGAGAATTGGGATGTTAAGGATGGTAAGGTATTATCAAACGGCAAACTTGTAGGATATTACGAATTTGATAGAGATTCCGATTCATTTTGGGTTGATGATGTGCAGAAAGGAAAAGGTCAATTATCATTTGATAGTAAGAGAGAAGTTGAAGATTACTTTAAGAAAAACGAAAAGGATGCTATTAAACATTTAGGAAAATTAAGAGAATCCCTTTCAGAAGAAACTGCATCTGAAATCATAAAAGATTTGGATAAAGTAAGAAATGATTTGATTAAAAAAGTTGATGTTCTAATTGCTAAAAAGAAAAAACTTTACTCAAATGTTGATATAACAACACCAATGAGTGCAGATGAAAAACAATTAGATAAAGATATCCAATCTATATTTTCACAAATTCAACAAATAATTCAACAAAAAAGAAAAATTAAGAATGAATCAATAAACGAAGCAACAATGCACCCTATGACAAGAGAAATAGCATTGGATAATCTTAGAGAGGTAATCTTAAATATCAAACCATATAGTAGAGAAGTAGTTAAACATTGTGAAGCTGCTATTAAAATCATAGAAAAGTTCGAAGCAAAATGATAACATTAAAATCCTTATTAAAAGAATCAGTAGATTTAGATAAAGCAAAAGAAATCTACAACAATGGTATAGACCTTTATGCAAAAATAGAAGGGTTGCAGAAAGAAATAGACACTGCCAAAGAAGAGTATGAAAATTTGCGTAAAGGTTTATTAAATGCCGAATATACCAATTTGATTGATAAAGCAAAAAAACTATATCCAAACGCAAAGGGTGTTAAAAAAGTTGGAGATGGGGTATTAGTTCAATTACCAAAGGGTGAGTTTATAGAAAAACCATATGATGAAGCAACTAAACTTTCATCCGAAATTGGAACACCATCATCTGTAAAAGTTGCGGGTAAATATGACATGAATAAACCTGGTTCATATTCTGCTACTGTATTTAATGGATTTTATGCAGAGCTTAGTGCTCCATATATTAAATCAGTAACAAACTTACCAAGATGGAATAGTGATTCTAAAAAATTAAAATAATGATAAAGTTAAAATCCCTATTGAAAGAAGGAAAAATTTCTATTTCGGAATTAAATCCAAATGACCAAAAACAAATTAAACAATTAGAAAGTATAATTGGGGGAAAGCTAGATACTATTTATGTAGGTGGGAGTGAGCGTTTTGTTGCAAGTATAAAAATATCACCAGGATATAGTGCATACGAATTTACACTAGATATTATGAGAAAATTATTAAAATTTCCTATCACTCATGTTACAGGTGGTCATGATATTGTAAATGTTTATTTTAAATAAGAAAAAATGATAAAGTTAAAATCACTATTGAAAGAAACAGATGCAAAGTTTGATTTTGCACAAGCAAGTGGTGTTGAGTTTTATGCTTCATCTCCAAAAAACAATATAGTATTATTACCAAAATCAAGAAAAGAAATTGAAAAGATTGATACTATAAAAGAAAAATTAGGTGATGGTGCAGATGATGATTTTTTATCATTACTTAAAATCCGTATAGAAAAGAAATTAGGAATATCAGTAATACCAAATAAAAGATACGAAGGAGCAGGTTACGCATTTGATATTGATATTGATGAATTAATAAAGAAGTTGTAAATGATTAAACTGAGTGATTTATTACCTGAATTGGAAATACCATCCGGAAAATGGGTGGATATGGACACGTCTCAAATAGACAAAGAAGGTATGAAACACATTTGGAAAATCTATTCAGATGCATATTCTGCACAAAGTTTGGATTTTTCAGCATCAGGAGCATCGGAATTACAATCTAAATACAAAGCTATAAAACTGATAGATGTAGATGAGGATAAAATACCAGATGCATTTATCATATACAAACCAACAAAGTTTGGAAACAAAATGGCATTACTTGCAGCAGATGTTGATAAGAGAGATGCAAAGAGAGCCGTAGTTAAAAAAGCAATTGAGTTGGTAAAGACAAGTGGGTGGTTTGTAGAAGCATCTGCTAAGATGGAAGATATAATGCAATCATCGGGAGCACCTGTTGTAACAGATGAAAAAAAGATAATGGATATATTGGGTAACGAGAAAGCACCGGAGTTCACAGGTGATGGATATTACACTCGTACGTTAACAAAAGTAAATAAAAGAATAACTAAAAGAATATACGGAAGACCGAAATGATTAAATTGGTAAATATATTAAACGAAATTACAAAGCTAAAAGAGTGGCAAGGTAGTTTAATGGATTTACGAAATGATACTAAATTACCATCTGAATTAAATAAAGTTGGTAAAGATATTATAAGTAAAAACCCAAATACAAAGACAGCTGATTGTTGGGTTAGTGATATAAATTATAATGATGCTGGTTCAATACGTTCTGTTTCAGGTTCTATAACTATTAAATGGAAAGTATATCGTAGAAAGAATTATTCATTAGAATTTACTTATATTTTTGATAACGGAAATATAAAAACGGCAAATACACAAAAAATATATTAGATACAATGATTAAATTAAAAGACTTATTAAATCCATCAATATTAAACGAAGGAGTTGATGACCCTGGTATTCTTAAATGTGTATTTTTAGCAGGAGGACCTGGTAGTGGTAAATCCAAAGTAGCGGGTGATTTATTTGGTATTCAAGGTATCACATCATTTTCAGCATCTGGATTTAAATTAATAAATTCCGATACTGCGTTTGAAGCACAATTGAGAAAGAGTGGTATTGACCCAAAAGATTTGGGTAAAATTGAAAAAGAGAATCCTGAATTGTGGAAAGCTATTACGGAAGACCCAAATGGACAAAGAGAACAAGGTAAAAAAATCACAAAAGCTCAAAAAGCATTTTATGAAGAAGGTAGATTGGGTATGATTGTAGATGGAACTGGTGATGATACTGCTAAAATCAAAAAACAAAAAGAACACGCAGAATCATTAGGATATGATACTTATATGGTTTTTGTAAATACATCATTGGAAGTTGCACAATTTCGTAACTCAAAAAGAAGTAGAACTTTGCCAGAAGATTTAGTTACCCAAATTTGGAAAGAATGTCAGCATAATTTAGGAGCATTTCAAACTATGTTTAGTGGTAATTTTCGTATTATTGATAATACAAAAGATGGTAACAACATAACAAAAGATATTCAAAAAGCAGTTGATGGATTTATTAGAGAAAGATTATACAATCCAATTGGTAAACAATGGATAACAACTGCAAGAGCATTGAAAAACGCAAATTTAATTAAAAAATAATGAAAGCAGGTAGATACGATTTAGATGAGGCATCTATGGGTAGAATATACCAGCATGTAGTTTCTAATCCTAATATGAAAAGTTGGGGAATAGTAACTGCAAGTAGAGGTAAACTAACACCTGCTGAAAACAAACAAAGAAATAAAGAGTTAGAAAACGATTTGCGTAAATTAGGTCTTGGATTTATACACGTAGATGGTATGTGGAGAGAATGTAAAGACCAAAGTATTGATTATAGTAAATGTCCGGATAATATGAAAGTACCAACGGAAGAAAAATCATACTTTGTTCCAAATGTATCCAAAAAAGATATTAATAAATTAGGTAACAAATACCAACAAGATAGTGTATTATTTGCAGATGGTGAAACAAAGGAAAAAGGTGAAGCAACTTATATTAGTGCTAACGGAAGTGAGTTCAATATAGGTAACTTTACACCTGATAAAATTTCACAGGGTTATTCTAAAATGAAAGGTGGTAAAGTATTTACTTTTTTAGAACCAGGAGATAAAGGAGAAACCCCAAAAGAAAAACCTAAAAAGGAAGAACCTAAAAAACAAGAACCCCAATCTACTGATATGAAATTAAAATCATTAGTACCAAAAGGAATTCTTGATAAAATGGTTAAGAATCCGGAAACAGGAAATATGATTAAATTGAAATCAGCATTAAAAAAAGATAAAACATCATCTGTATATAAAACTGCAGTTGGTGTGGTAAAACAATCAAAAAAATAAAAAGTTATATATTTAATATTATAATCAAACAAAATAAAATGAAAAAATTATCGTTTATAGTAGCTTTGATGCTTGGAGTAAGTATCTCTGCAAGTGCACAAGAATGGTTTTTAACTGCTACGCGTAAGGGTGGACCATCCGATGGATATATTACAGGTGGATTTATGAAAAAAGGATGGGGATTTTATGCAGGATTACCATACGATGAAGTTAAATCTGCAAATTCAAGTGGTATTGCAATTCCTCCTGGAGTTAATACATCTACGGGAACTATTTCACCTAATATGAAGTTTGGTGTTTTACGTCAGTTAAAAGAGGATAAAGCAATTTTAGGATTTGGTATTCAACCAACATCTGCTGGAAACAAACCAAATGCATTTTTAATGTATAATCCATTAAGACCATCAAATGTTTTAAATTTATGGACAATTGGTAATTTAGTAGGTAGTGATTTTACATTAGGATTAGGACTTTCGTATAAGTTAAAATAAGGGGATGACTGGTTTTGACAGGAATCTTAATAAGTATAGTTGATGCAAGCAAGGTTAGATGGAAACCTTTGAAGACCTATCAAACAATAAGTGCAAACGTAGAATTATCTACTATGACTTTCGGAGATGCTATGGCATGGATGAATTCATTTGATTACGCAGTAGCTGCCTAATCTTTCCCGTATCACTCATGGGATTTAAAAAGAAGTGAACAGAAGTGAGGTCTCGTTTGAGGTTCTACCTATTAAAGTGAACCTCCCACAGTTGAGAGTGATAATGGCAAAATAGAAACTCTATATTTTTTCAGTTTAGAAAAATTGAATAAGCTTGTGAATGAAACATATTGGTTAATTCTTTGGACTTGGGTTCGAATCCCAACATCTCCACAAAAAAAAATATTAGAAAAGACTTGACATTGTTAAAAACTTTTCGTATATTTGTAATGTTGTTCAGAAGTAGGAAGCATAGATGGTGTAAGTAAACATAGCTGAAAATGTTCAACAAAAAAAATATTAGAAAAGACTTGACATTGTTAAAAACTTTTCGTATATTTGTATCATAATAAATCGCGGGGAGGATGTTGGTTTTCCCACCGGTCTCATAAGCCAGGTCTACGATAGTTCGATTCTATCTCCCGCAACTAAAAAGTTTTTGAAAAAAGACTTGGATATATGAAAAAAGTTTCGTATATTTGTAAAACCTTTAGGAATGATTGTTGAAGCCAACATCTAATAAAACCGAATGTGTGAAGCCCAACCATAAGTGGTAAGCTATAAAGCCGGAAACAATCAATCTTAAAAAAAATATTAGAAAAGACTTGACAATATCAAAAACTTTTCGTATATTTGTTAAACAATTTGAGACCAAAAGGTGATGAAAGATACTCGGTCAAATCAAATGAAAAACGTTCTTTAAAATATAAACACATAGTAGACTTGTTCTACATAGTGTACATCGGCCGCATATGGTCGTTAAATAAACTACGAAAGTAGGATAAAGTGAACCATTTGGTTAAGTGGTTTGCGACTTCGTAAGGAGTTCGAGTATGCAAGTGGAATATCATTAGACCTGTGTAGTGAGGGTAACTCCGTAGCGAAATGGTTGAATGACTGGGCTAAGTAGAAGTTCAGTTGAGGTAGGAATACCAATAAGAATAATCCATAGAGTTAATGCAAGAAGTAAGAACTTAATCTCTTCTTATCATTGCGTGATTCAATATTAAAGGTTGCTTAAAACCGAAAGGTATGATGAAGTACGAGTGGTGTCGTTATCATCCTTACCTACATCTCACCAAAGAGTGGGTAGTGAAGTAATCTTAAAATATGGTGTTAGAGATAACACATTGAGTAGTTCAGTATTCTGTTGTTCAAAAGATAACGGAGCAGGTTGGCGAACCACTACTTGAAACTATCTACAAACCAAAACTCAATTTGCTATACGGTGCAAACTTAAACAAAAAGAGCAAAAGTGTTCGCCAGTTGCAAACGAAAGGTGCGTACATAGTAGGGAGATGTTCCCTGCCACGATACCTCCGCAAGAGGTCTGTGATTCTTTCTAAAAGCTTCTAACACCGCAAGTGTGAATCTGTTCGGCAGAATAGAAGAAGTAGAGTAAAAAGAGAGTAGTTTGTAACTCAAAGAGTGGTTCACTTAAATAACCCGCATTGAATCATTACTATCCAAAAGATGGTGGAAACGTTGGGAAACAATAATCCAACAAAAGATGGTTCGTTTATGGAGTATTCTCATCCATATCTTTTATAAGCGAGATTGGTGTAATGGTAGCACGCTGGCCGTCCAGGTCGGAGGAGGGGGTTCAATTCCTTTGTTTCGCTCCATAAGCGGAATTAGTGTAATGGTAGCACAGCAGCCGTCCAGGTTGCAAGTTGGAGTTCGATTCTCTGGTCCCGCTCTAAGTAATTAAATTACTTTTTTTTAACCAAAAATAAAAAAATTACATATATATTATTAAATAACAAAGAAATGAAAACTTTTAACCTACATACGATTAGTTATCAACCGATGCCAACTTTGGCGTGGGGAGGCACAAATGTGTGTGATTTTAATTCAAAGAGAATTGAAATGCAGTTAGGGGCAAACATAATTTTAGAATAAACAAACTAAAATATAGTAATGTAACAAACCCCTAACTTAATCAGTTAGGGGTTTTTTGTTTTAAGTTGATGTAGCTCAGAGGCAGAGCGGGAACCTGTTAAGTTCTAGGTCGGGATATCGTAATTCTCCATCAACGCAAGTAGAGTTCTTTGACATAAGCAGGTATAGCACAACGGTTAGTGCTCTGGTCTTCCAAACCGGAGATTTCGGTTCGAATCCGAATACCTGCTCATATTGCCCGATGGTGTAATGGTTAGCATAACAGATTTTGATTCTGTTTGTATAGGTTCGAATCCTATTCGGGCATCCACATAGAAGATTAGCTCAGTTGGTTAGAGCATTTGGTTTACATCCAAAGGGTCATAGGTTCGAATCCTATATTTTCTACATTTGGGAGTTATGCACGAATTGGTTAGGCGTTAGACTGTAAATCTGGTAATCCGCATGGATAGGTGGTTCGAATCCATCAACTCTCACAATTGGAAATGTAGCTCAGCAGGTAGAGCACTAGACTGAAGATTTAGGTGTCGGTGGTTCGAACCCACCCGTTTCCACATTTTTTAACAATTTAAACAATTTATACTATGGAAAGTGACAAGTATGATAAACAAAAGACTTCGTAGCTCAGTTGGTTAGAGCACCTCACTTTTAATGAGGGAGTCGTGAGTTCGAGTCTCACCGGGGTCACAATATAGGGTAGTAGAGGAGTTAGGTTTATCTCGCTTCGTTTGGGACGAAGAGCACACAGGTTCGAATCCTGTTTACCCTACACATAGGAATATAGCTCAACTGGTTAGAGCATTTGCCTGATACGCAGAAGGTTGTAGATTCGAGTTCTACTATTCCTACATATCTCTTTGGTGCAATGGTAGCATAACGGATTCCAAACCCGTAGATGAAAGTTCGAATCTTTCAGGGGGTGCATAATAGTTCCGTAGTTTAACGGATAAAATGATTGGCTACGAACCAATTGATGGGAGTTCGATTCTCTCCGGAACTACAAAAACACAATGCTGGGTTTCCTAATAGTAACGGCGTGAACATATGTAAGTAAACTATAAGATTCTAGTAATAAGTGGAAGATGGATTCCCCACGGCTAAAGTGTTTTTTAATTGTCAGGTTGGCCGAGATGGTTTAGGTGGTGTTCTGCAAAAGCATTTACGTTGGTTCGAATCCAACACTTGACTCAGATTGCGTGACTTAGTGGAAAAGAACTTTCTCTCATAAGGAAGGTCAATTGAGTTCGAACCTCAAACACGCAACGATTATATGGTGTTTATAGTGTTAATGGTTAGCACGTCAGTTTGTGGTACTGATAGTATGGGTTCGAATCCCATTAAACACCCCCAACTGTCCGTATGGTGGAATGGAAGACACGGTGGTCTTAGAAACCACTTTTTGCAGGTTCGAGTCCTGCTATGGATACTTAAATTTGAATACTATGATTTACAAAAGATTGAGTGATGGTAGTAAAGTTCAGTTAGATGAGTATATTAAAAAATATATGACTCAATACGAAGATGTGGATATCCTTATAGGTTGTGATTCACAGAACTTTGCAAGAGGAACGGTATATGCTATTGTAGTTGCATTATACAGACCTGGCAAAGGTGCTCATGTTCTATTTAACAGATGGACTGCACCAAAAGAATACACTCGTTCTATCAGATTGTTAAACGAAGTATGGTATGCAATTGAAGTTGCTGAAAAGTTAAGAGAATCAGATGTACCAAAAGTAAAATGGATTGATGTAGACTTGAATCCAGACCCGAGATATAAATCAAATGAAGTGTTTAGACAAGCAGTTGGTATGGTTGAAGGTATGGGTTATCAGGTTAGATACAAAACATTAGGTCCGATTGCAACTTATGCAGCAGACCATTTAGTAAAAATGTAAAATAATGTTAGGATATATTAAAGTTTTTTTGTATATTTGTTAAACAAAATCGGTAAAAGTATTGATTTTAAATGTAAAAAATAAAATTCAGAAAAGACTTGATTTTATCAAAAAGTTTTTGTATATTTGTATAAGTTCATTGAAATAGTGGTGATTAAAAATGCTCCGTTCGTCTAATTGGTTAGGACATCCGCCTTTCACGTGGAAGCTTACGGGTTCGAGTCCCGTACGGAGTACAATGTATCAAATGTGCAGTGAAAGTTAATGTAGGCATACATTAATGAGGTGGGTTCGAGTCCCGTATAATAATTCCCATCTGTAAAAAGAAGGGGGAAGCCAAGTAACTGATAACACATTATAGCCGGAGGGTTGTGCACCTTGTCTAAGAGACCCTAATAGTTCCTAATAGCTGGTATGGAACTGATACATATTTGCTCTCAAAGCATTGCAGGCGATGCACTTGACTTGTAATCAAGATAATTCGGTTCGATTCCGGATGAGAGCTCTTGGTACTTTTTTGTACCAACAACAAAACAAACGAAGACTGAGGTGTAACCCCTCGGTATATAAAATCCAAAATGGTCCTGTTGAAGCCGGAATAGTCATACAGGTCAGGAGAGAGTTACTATAAGTGGGGAGTAATTAACCCAATACGAAATGTAACCGCCAATGAAAATTGGTTATGATGTGTATAAGGACACAATAAGTTTGTTTTATTTATGATTACTGAAATTGAATGATACGAGCCCCGAAAGTTCGAAATGAGTCAAATCAGTAATCAAATTTGGTTCATTGGTTGAATGGTCACAATACCACCCTGTCACGGTGTGTGGTACGGGTTCGAATCCCGTATGAACCGCAATAGTTTAATTTAAATAAATAAAAAATGAAAGAAGTAGGATTAAGCATTATGTTATTTTTCAACACTTTATTAGGTGGTGTAGACCCTGCATTATCAAATGAAAGAGATGCTATTGCAAACATTAAAAAAGAAATTAAAGTTTTGCAAAGAGAAATTGAATGGGAATCTGTAACAATAACAGATTACGCAACCCGTTGGGTAAAGATTAAAAAGATTAATGATAAGATTGACAACCTTAAAAATCAGATTAAAACAATTGAGGTTCGTGCTAAACTAAAAGAAAAGTGGGCAGCAGAAGATTCATTGGAAATTATTAAACAATATCCACCAATTGAATTGAAATTAGAGAAAACATCCGAAAGTAAAGATGATAAATCTATTAATATTTAAGTTATATAAAATGCAACTATGATGTAATTGGATAGCATAAGACTCTTCTAAAGTTTTCGTATAGGTTCGAACCCTATTAGTTGTACAAAAAAACATAGTTTTTAACAAGTTCATTTTAACAAGAATGAAATCATTCTTAATTCTATCACTAAACAAAAAAAATATGAGATTATTAATATGTTTAATTTTAATAGTAAATACGGCATTAGCTAAACCAATCGTTACAAACTCTAAAATAGAAAAAGAAGTAGTATTAAAGTATATGGATAGTGTGGGGATAAAATATCCAGAAATAGTGTGGGCACAAGCTATTTTGGAAACCGGACATTTTCGTTCAAAAATATTCCGATACAACAATAATATGTTTGGAATGCGTTTGGCTAGATTTAGAAAACGTACTGCAATAGGTAAACGATTTGGTTATGCTATATATTCAAGTTGGCAAGAAAGCATAATTGATTATAAATACTTTCAGAATAGATTTATAGGTAAAATTCGTAATAAAAAAGATTACTTTAAATATTTGAATAAGTATTATAGTAGTAGTAGAAGCTATTCAAAATTAGTTAAAAAAATAATGTTAACTACCACATCAGTAAAATATAAATTAAAAGGTACGGAATCTAAACCTGAAATAGATAAAGAAGTTGAATCACCAAAACCAAGAACAGGTATTGAAGTGGATAAAAATGGTGATGGTACAATGGATGGTATTGATTTTGATGGTGATGGTAAAATTGATATGTACTTTGCGTACAGACAATTCAAACGTGTGTGGGGAGATTTTGATGGTAATGGTGAAGAAGAATGTTTAAAATTTGATAAAATTAGAGATGTGTATGCTAAACATTCTGGATAAAATAGTTTATGAATTGGAAAGATATTACAAAATTACAAAGGTGTAGTTTTAGTTTGGAGGAATGGCTGAGTGGCTTAAAGCAGCAGTTTACTAAACTGTCGTATCGTAAGGTACCTGGGGTTCGAATCCCTATTCCTCTACAATGTAACGATTCGTAAGAATGACGGAACGGACGCTAAGTATGAAATGGAAACTTTTTGAAACTCGTATAAAGGAGTGAATCAGACACAAACCGTACAGACGTTACATTATTTTGGGGATTTAGCTGAGTTGGTTTTAGCACTTGCCTTGCACGCAAGAGACATAGGTTCGAATCCTATATTCTCCACAACACCATCTCTAATTGACATATAGGAGGAAACAACTTATGGATATATTATCATTCGGTTTAGGAATTGCAGTGGTTGTGATTATTGGATTATCAGTAATTGCGGTTATTGCTTTTGTTAAGGCAAGGAAAATAGAAAAACAAATAGAGCATATAGAATCTGATATTTACAGAACAATTGGAACTGAAATAACAGAAACGCATCGTAGAATCGATGACTTTGAAAAAGATGTTTATTCTCAATTAGATTCGAGAATAGACAAATTAGAAAATAAACTAACAACTAAAAAATAAAGTTGATTAGGGGTGGTGTTAATATGGACTTGTAGCTCAGTTGGTCAGTAGCAGTGCTCTCATAAAGCAAAGGTCGATGGTTCGAATCCATCCTGGTCCACCATAAAAAATCGGTTATGTATGAAGTTTTTTATAATAAATTTATAAAATAAATCAAAAAAGACTTGACTTTGATTGCAAAATTTTGTATCTTTATTATATGTTCCGATGAGAACCAGTAAAACTTAAAATTCAAAAAAAATGATAACATCTTTAATAATAGAAAAAATAGAAGAAAAAATTAAATTACATCATAAATTATATAGATTTCCGGTAAAAGCTGAAATATGGGAAGATATATTTGACCAATGTATAAATGGAATGAATTCAAATTGGAGTGTAGGTGGGCATAGTGTTGGAGCAGATGTTATTTCGGAAAAATATGGAGTTAGATACCAAATGAAATCAGGTGAAATTAATTTAAAAAATAATACTATAAAATGGAGTGGTCATCGTACAACAAAGCATGAAACAATTGAAGAAAAAATAAATTTTATTTCTAAAAATCATTACGATAAATATGTAATGTTAGCAAGAAATTCCAATGAATGGAAAAGAGGTATTAAAAAATATTATTTAATTACTTTTGATTCATCTTTAATAGAATATTCAAAATTAGAATGGAATGAAACTTTTTCAAAAAAAGGAAAGTTATCGGGATGGGTTGGTAAAAATAAAAATCTACCATATTCGGCAAAAATTTCATTAAGTATGTCGGGTCAATTGTGGCCGGAATCTGATATTAATTATTTGGGAACTCCAATTGAAATTACTATACAATAATGATAGAAAATTTTTTAAATGTAAAAAGTAGTTTAAGAAATTTATCAGATGATGAATTTTATGAAATCTTACCAACTTTAAGTAAAGAATTAGAAAGTATTGATTTTTATCATAACTATTCTGAAAATGAATTAAAAAAAGATTGGATGAATTTGCAATATTGGAATGCTTCAATATCTGAAATAGCATCAACACAAAGGATTGGGATGAAGTTGTGTGAACAATTTTTTCCTAATTTTTATAATATTGAAAATAAAAAAGGAAATTCTTTTAAATCATTATGGAAAGCTGATAATTTAGAAAAAGTTTTAAAATGGAATAGAAAATCCCATACAACTCCATATCTTTCAGAATTAAAAAGAGGTATATATTTTAATTTTAGTTTGGCAAAATCAACTATGTTTAGACCTCAATTGGCAAAAATAGTTGTCAGTAATTTACAAGCAAAAAGAGTTTTAGACCCGTGTGCAGGTTGGGGTGGTAGAATGTTAGGTACGGTTTCTGCTGGTGCAACCTATGTTGCATTTGAACCAAATACGGAAACATATAATGGTTTGGTAAAATTATCTAAATTTTTAGGTATAGATGATAAAGTTTTAATCATAAAAGATTCTGCTTTACAAATGGACAAATATGATATTGGCGAATTTGATTTGATATTAACATCACCACCGTATTTTGATTTAGAAGTTTATTCACATGAGGATACTCAATCTGTAAAGGGATGTGATTCATATCAAATGTGGGTTGATACGTTTTTGAAACCATTAATTGAATTATCTTTAATTAGATTAAAACCAAACGGATGGAGTTGTTGGAATGTTCATAATATTGGAAAAATGAAAATGATTGAAGATGTTAAGAGTATACACATTGGATATAATGCTAATAAAATATATTCCATAACATCATCAAAAAGACAAACCAATCAAACTAATATACAAAAAAAGAATTCAGATATTACAATTTGTTATTCTAAAACTGAGCTAGAAAAAAAAGAAACTAAATTTAATAAATTTTTTGAATAAAGTTATTAAAGACTTAAAGAATTACGAAGAAGAGTAAAAGGAGAGTTGGCAGAGTTGGTCTATTGCACTTGTCTTGAAAACAAGAGACTGTTACAGGTCCGGGGGTTCGAATCCCTCACTCTCCTCACATTGTGGTATGGTGAAATATGATTGGCACGTGTGCTAATCCGGCAAACACTCCTTCCTGTCTCGGAGGCGGGGATAAAGAAATAGGTTAGTAATATGGGGTAGACCACCAAGCCGGCCGGCGGATGCTACTAACTGAATCTCCCTTTGCATGGTTCGAATCCTGCTACCACAGCCATTTGGAAATATGAAATATTTTTCGTATATTTGTTAAAAGAAACAATAATAAGAATTAAATTATGGCAGAATTTAGTAAACAATATTGTGAGATTCACGACCCAGAAATGTCTTGGGATTTTGATATTGAAGAAATTGCAACAGAAATACCAAGAGGATATTACAAATCAATCATATGTGAAGGATTTGGTTTCGTTGGTATTGGGGTTGGAATGAATGGTGATATACAATTACTATTCGCAGATAAAATTGGTGATGAATTTGACAAAGTAAATTACAATCACTTCATCAAAAAACAAAAAGAATCAACGGATGGAATCTAAAAAAGAACAACATTTAGAGTTGATGGATAGAATACATATAGCATCCATTAATTTAGATGACCACATTTTAAATCACCCTATTTCATTGGAAAATTCAGATGTAAAATATCATTTAGAATTAGCATTGGATAATTTATTAATAGCATACTCAAACTTAGGTTATATATCAGATGAAAATAACTCACATTAGTGATACACACAATCACCACTCAAAACTTCAAGAAGACCTGCCAGGTGGAGACCTTTTAATCCATAGTGGTGATTTTACATCCATTGGTAGAAGGTCTGAAATTGAACGATTTATCAAATGGTTCAACAAAATAGATAACTACACAAACAAAGTATTTATCGCAGGTAATCACGACTTAACATTTGAATCGGAAGTATTACAACGTAAGAAAGCAGATTGGTTTGATGGACCTAAAGTGTATGAAGAACCTGCTGATGAAGCAAAACCACAATGGTTATGTGAATTGTTGGAAGTTGGATTAGCAGGTGGTGTATTCTATTTGGAAAACGAAAGCATTACACTAGCTGGCGTAAAGATTTGGGGTTCTCCTTTCTCTCCTACATTTGGTAGAGATTGGGCATTCAATGTAAACAGAGGAGCAGATTCAATCCAAATGTGGAATCAAATACCAGAGGATACCGATATTGTAATTACTCACGGACCTATGTATGGAGCATTAGATGTAGCATATAATAGTGGATTGCCAGTTGGATGTGAAGACCTTTACAATAGATTACAGGTTGTAAAACCACATCTACACTTTTGTGGACACGTTCACGAAGGTTATGGGTATAAGCAAGTAGGTGATATGTATTCCTTTAATGGTGCATCCGTATCATTGGAATATCAATATAAAAACAAACCAATTACTTTTGATTATAATTTTAATACAAAAGATATAAACTTTTTAATGTAATATGACAACACGATACAGAATATGGGAATTTATTAGATATGGTATCCTAAGATTTTTTACAAACATTTGGAGATTCCGCAGGGAATTATACAACCATCAATGGTGGGATTATCATTATACATTGGAGATGATTCATCGTTCTTTATCTATTATGGTTGTTAAATTAGAGAAGGATGGGATTGAAGAAAATATCAGTAGAGGTAAGAAAGTTGCTAAAATTAAAAGAGCAATTCAATTATTAGACAATCGTTTGAATGATACTTATATTGAACAAGCAGAAGCAGAATTCGGTAAATTGCATTTGAAGCCATTGGAGTCTGAAGATTTAGGAAATGGGACTAGTAGATTATTGGATACCAACACCAAAGAAGAAAACGAACATAACAAAAGAGTATTCAAATTAGCATCTACAATAGATGATAGAGAATGGAGAGAGTTGTGGAATATCTTTAAAGGACAATCTATTTTAGATTATGAGAAATATTTTAAAACAATACCAAAAGAAGAACAAGCAGATGGGTGGAACAACTGGTACAATGGTTCTGATATGAGGGGGTGGTGGGATTAATCGGATAACATAAATAAGATAATATGATAGTATTAGGATTAGTAGCATTTCTAGCATTAGGATATATTTGTTGGATATGGGTTAAAGGAATTGATTATATGAAAGAAAATCATCCCGATTATAAAGGAGATGATTTATTCGGTAAGTTTGATGAAAATGATAAAAACCAAATAGCATAATTTAAATTAAATACAATGATAGAATTTATTAACAAATACCAAAAATTTATTACAGGAGCAGGAGCATTATCAGTATTGATTTTGTGTCACTTTCAAGAAATTGAAATCAGAGAGTTAAGAGCATCTTTAAAAAGAGTAGCTGAAACTAAAAACGCAATAGCAAAGATTGATTCAATGCAAAAGGATTTGTATCAAGCATCCGTTATTATAGATAAGTATGATAGAGCAATTGATGAGTTCAAACAAACTAATCCAACAGAAGCAGCAAAATTAGAACATAATATTCATACAATAGACTAATGGAAGTAGAACAATTTACAATAATTAAAAATCTTCTTGAAGAAATAAGAGATTTGTTAGCAACCAATCAATCACAACCAACAACAAAAATCACAGTAGTTGGTAATGGACAAGGTCAGAAAACAACAAAAGGATTGAAATCGGATGAAGATTTTTCTTTATAAAAATATATTTTAGAAAAGGCTTGACATTTTGCGAATAATTGTGTATATTGTAAGGTAATTGAGAGTGAGAGACGTTTCTCCTCTTTTAACCCCTTTCCGATATGACTTTTTTAAAAATGTGTGCTTCTTACGATTCTTATTTCAATTATTTATTTGGTGATGTAAACCAGATTTCAGGTTTCAAACCAATTTCATCTAAAAAAGACATTGTTGATTTGATTATCAAAAATGATTTGATGTATCACAACAATTACATCTCCAAATCAATCTACAAAAGAGCAGAAAAACATTTGATAAAATGTTTAACAATTATTTCGTAATATGCTTGACATTACGGATATTTTTTCGTATATTGTAGAATAATTAATAAACAACATAAATTTCCGAGCTATGAGTTTTTTCAACAAATTTAAGGGTACTGATTCAAAGAAATCGGCATCTTCCTATTGGTTTGATGAGCACGATTCATCCTATGATTATTTGGATTTATATTCAGATATGAGTGGTGATGAGTTAGCATCTTATAAGAAAACCAATGACCTTTATAAGTTATCGGCAACCCGCAGAGCGATTGCTAACTTCGTTCAGATTGTAACACAGAAAAACATTCCTGTTTCATTTGCTACTAAATCTAACTCCTGTACAGATGGAGAGAAAGTTATTCTATCAGCAGATGTGGATAATAACTTTGACGTTTCTGTGGGTTTAGCATTACACGAAGGTTCTCACATTGTTCTTTCTGATTTTGGTTTACTAACTGAAATGATTACGGCATTTGATACATATCGTTACGCAAAAATGGATATTGAACAACGTGGTGGTGGTGATATTGTTTCTAAAATTGAATACACCATTAACAACTGTAAGTTCAAAGATGGTTTACGTGAAATGTACTATCCGACTGGAAAGATTGGTAGTAAAGTTTCAGTAGATATGGAAATCAAAAATCTAATCGGTTCTCTAACCAATTGGATTGAAGATAGACGTATTGACCGTTACATTTACAATTCGGCACCTGGTTATAGAGATTACTACACATCTATGTATGATTTCTACTTCAATGATAAAGCAATTACTAAAGGTATTGCTTCAGATGAATATACGGATGAGAATATTGAATCTTATATGTTCCGTATCATTAACCTACATAATGAGAAAACAGACCTTTCTAAACTAAAAGGTTTGAGAGAAATCTATCGTTTGATTGACCTTAAAAACATTGACCGTTTGAAATCAACTGAAGATGTGTTTAATCTTTCTATTGATGTTACTGCTATTATCTTAGATAACATTGCTTATAGTGCAGGTAGTGGTAAAGGTGGTGATAAAGGTGAAGTTGAAAAAGGTGATGGTAATCCGACCGGAGAAGCCGATGGTAATGGAGAATCAACCGATGGTGAAGGTGGTGAAGGTGATGGTATCCAAATGGAAGCCGGTGATGATTTTGAAGGAACTGATTCAGATGGTGATTCTGATGGAGATACTTCATCTACTTCCGATATCAAAAAAGGTAAAGAAACTTTATCTGCTAGTTCTAAAAGACAATTGGATAAGAAAATCCAAAAGCAAAAAGACTTCTTAGATGGTAAGATTAAGAAGAAACAAATCTCTAAAGGTGAAGCTGAAAAATTACAAAACATTGTAGATTCAGATACGCAAGTTGTTAGAGTTGGTAATGATTACGAAACAAAATACTCAATTACTAAAGGTGTGGATTGTATTGTAGTTAAGAACTTAACAGAAAATTTGTTAGAGCAGGAAGATTTTCCTTTCTCTAGAATTGATTGGAAAACTAAGAAACCTTACGAATGGGCAATTGATGATGTAACCAAAGGAGTTACATTAGGAAACATATTAGGTAAGAAATTGCAAGTTCGTAATGAGAGTCGTGAAACGGTTTACAGTAGATTAACCAAAGGTAAGATTGATGGTAGAATGGTTGCTTCATTAGGATACAATAATGAGAATGTGTTTTATACAAAGGATGTAGACCAATATAAGAAAGCAAACTTACACATCTCTATTGACTATTCTGGTTCTATGAGTGGTGATAAGTTACGAAAGGCAATCACATCTACGGTAGCAATTGTTAAAGCATGCCAGATGGCAAGAAACATTAATGTGCAAGTATCCATTCGTTCTACAGATAGTAGTTACAAAGCATTACCTTACATCGCAGTTGTGTATGATTCTACAAAGAATACATTTAGACAATTCTGTAAGTATATGAGTATCTTACAAGCAACAATACTACACCAGAAGGTTTATGTTTTGAAGCAATTCAAAAACAATTAATCCCATCATCCAATGATACGGATTCTTATTTCTTAAACTTTTCTGATGGACAACCTTGTTATTCTATTGGTACGGCTGATGATTCTATTAACTATCAAGGAGAAGCAGCAGCAGAACACACAAAGAAACAGATAAACAAAATGAGAAATGCTGGAATTAATACTTTATCGTATTTCATTTCAGATTATTCAGAGGAAAGAATTCAAAGTACCGGAGATTGGAAAATATTCCAAAAGTGTTACGGAAAGGATGCCAAAGCAGTAAACGTAGAAAATATGATGCAAGTAGCAAAAACAATGAACGAATTGTTTTTATCAAAGTAAAGCTCGGAAAGCGGTAAGATTGGGGACCTAAAAAATCCCCTTTTTTATTAAAAGTTTTTTACAAATTGCTTGTTTAATTGCGTAAAATTTTGTATATTGCATAGTATTAATTGATAAACGAAACATTATGAGCTTAACGAAACAGTATTATTTTGACCAATTGGGATTTGATACCAATTCCATCTACGATGATGTGGAATACAATAACCCACCATTAGA
>Ga0114978_10000602_pt1 | contig 30749 bp, 18 predicted proteins | sample S_140212_EF_Meta_FD_87027 | JGI IMG/M metagenome (GOLD analysis project Ga0114978, IMG submission 87027) | Freshwater microbial communities from Lake Simoncouche, Canada to study carbon cycling - S_140212_EF_MetaG | ecosystem: Environmental > Aquatic > Freshwater > Lake | place: Lake...
CGGTACATCCCCCGACTGTCCAAATGGCAGCAGTCGAAGCCTTTGAACGAATTGCCAGTGACGACGTTCCCGGAATTCTGGCGGCCCGTTTCCTCGAAGTCTCTCCCTCGGTACAGCCACGAATTGTGGACACCTTACTCAGTCGAGACCCCTGGTATCCGTTACTGTTTGACGAAATTGCCAAGGGATCGATTCCCGCGACGGCGATCACGGCGGCACAACGCCAGGAATTGGTCGGGCATCCCACACCTGCGGTCCGCGAGCGGGCTTTAAATCTTCTTGCATCAACGTTCAATGCGGATCGTCAGCAGGTGGTCCATCAGTATCGTTCGGCGCTGGATCTTGTCGGTGATGCGGATCGAGGCAAAGCATTGTTTGGCAAAAGTTGTTCGCAATGTCATCAATTGGGAGGTGTCGGCCATGCGGTCGGGCCGAACCTAGCGATGGTCGCGAACAAGACCCCATCGTTTATCCTGCAGGAACTTTTTGATCCGAATCGGAATGTGGATACACGGTATGTCTCGTATGTCGCCGTCACCAAAGGGGGGCTGATTCGCACCGGGCTGTTGTCCAGCGAATCCTCGAACAGTATCGCGTTACTGGCCACAGAAGGGAAACAATTCTCGTTGCTCCGCGCTGAACTGGAAGAACTGCGAGCGACCGGAAAATCGCTGATGCCCGAGGGTCTGGAAAAAGATCTGACTCCGCAGGGGGTCGCCGATCTCATTCGCTTTTTAAGTACCCTTCCTGCGACTCCCAAGCAGCTGGCAGGAAATACCCCCGACGTGGTCAGGCCGGTGAATGGTCGAGTGGCCCTGCAGGCCTCGGTCGCTTCGCTGTTTGGAGATCAAATCACCTTTGAACCACAATTTGGTAACGTCGGTTTCTGGCATGGAAATCAGGATCACGTTGTCTGGACGATGGAAATACCGTCCGCTGCGGAGTTTGATCTTTACCTCGATGGAGCTTGTGACGCCGGATCTGCGGGAAATCGATATCTGCTGGAAATTGGCAAGGTGTCATGGGCTGGTGCGATCGAGTCGACCGGCGGCTGGGATCAGTATGTCCAATCCCGGCTGGGAACGATTGAACTCGCCGCCGGAACTCATCGCGTTGTGATGCGTCCGGAGGGAGGAATCCTCCGGGGGGCGCTGGTCGATTTGCGTGGTCTGCACCTGATACCGGTGGGAACGGCGATGCAGCCGGTATTCGTCAAGCGGCCTCTGTCGGCAGCAGAGATTCAGGCCACCGCCGCGCGGATCCTCGATGATCAGCTCAAGGAAAACCAGCGCGAGGCATTGATTGCTGATTACCCAGATCATGCTGCGGCATTGGTCAAGGCGATGACGGAGGGGATGCCGGTGGGGACACCCGAAGAATACCGCCGGATTCCCTGGATCTGGCGCGTCGCGGTTGCAAGTGGGAAACGGGATCAGGCCGAGCAACTCGAACAACTGCTGGAGGTTTCGCTTCCGCAATTGGATGAGCCCTTACGTGATTGGCAGGCGGTAGTCATCGGTGGGGGTGTGATTAACGGAATCGGATTAAAGGGGGGGTGGCCCAAAACTCGAATCGACGAGATTCTGGGCAATCGCGCTGCATTGCAAGAACGCTGGAAAAAAGGGCTGTTGCAGGCGGCGAAAATGGCTGACAACGAGCCAACGTTTGTGGGGACTCGTTACGACGCGCTCCGGATGATTGCTCTTGATGACTGGATGCTGCGGAGAGAACAACTGGTCAAGTATCTGGCCAAGGGGATCCATGACGAATTGCAGATGGGTGCGATTAGTGGATTGAGTGACGTGGATTCGATGGAAATTCCGCGTTTGCTGGTCGCCGCACTTGGTCACTTCAACGACGAGAATCGCGGGTTGGCGATTGGTGCATTGATGCGGACAAGTGGTCGCAGTAAGGTGTTGCTCGATGCGATCGCTGAGGGGCGCGTTTCGGCGAAATTCTTGAATACTGCAGAGCGAAAGTTACTGCGTGAATCCACAAACGCCACAATTCGAGAGCAGGCAATCAGGATTTTGAGTGAATGACGAGTTTTGTTTCCAGCGAAAACGACATGGATCAGCGACTACCCCAGACGCTGACGCTGATTCGAGAAGGGATTGACCGACAACTCCATTCGGGTTGCCAATTGTATATTTCCCTTCGGGGGCGCGTAATCGCAGACGTGGGGATTGGTCATTCGGCAGCGAATCAATCGATGACTGCGGACACGGTGAACCCTTGGTTGTCCTCGGGAAAACCGTTAACCGCTGCGGCAATCTTGCAACAGTGGGAAAAGGGTCTACTGCGTCTGGATGACCGTGTCTCGCTGTTCATCCCCGAATTTGGCTGTGGCGGCAAAGAGGCGGTGACGATCCGCCATTTGTTGATGCATACGGGTGGTTTTCGAAATGTCGAAACGGGTTGGCCCGACGTGCCGTGGGAAGAAACCATTCATCGCATTTGCCAGGCGACCGTCGAGCCAGATTGGATTGTGGGCAGAACCGCCGGTTACCACACGTCATCGAGCTGGTTTATCCTCGGCGAAATCTTGTCACGATTAACAGGGTTATCGTTTGATAAGGCGATCCATCGGGAACTGCTGGAACCCCTGGGACTGCGAGCAACATTTGCGGCGATCAACCCCGTCGAATATGCGGCTCAGGCAGCGGGACTCGGTCGAATCTACGCGAGAGAGCAGGGGGAATTAAAATTGCTCGACTGGCACGAGTTGCCCAGGTGTACCCAGTCGTCTCCCGGCTCGAATCTCCGTGGCCCGCTCAGGGAATTGGGACACTTCTACGAGATGTTATTGAACGAAGGAGAATGGGGTGGCGTTCGATTACTTTCGCCGCAAGCGATTGCCGCGATGACGGCTTGCCATCGCGTTGGCCAGTTTGACCTGACGTTGGCTCATATCGTGGACTTTGGACTCGGCGTGATCGTGGATTCCAACCGTTACGGAGCCGAAACGGTCCCCTACGGGTATGGTCAGTTCTGTTCACCACGCACTTTTGGGCATGGTGGAGCCCAATCGTCTCAGGGGTGGTGTGATCCCGATCGGGGGTTAGTGGTCACGTATTTTTTTAATGGCCGTCCGGGTGAAGGTCAGCATCATCGTCGCGCCAGAAAATTGAACGAATCCATCCACCGGGACATGGGGTTAATTTGAGCTTAATGGATTTAATTGAGTCAGCCTTAAGCATAGTGAACAAGATTGCTTTGATGAAATCACTCATGAAGAGGATCGAAGAGCCCGATGTTCGGGAAGAATTCGGTTCTCACTCGAAGAATTCTTATATTTTTCACGGTACGCAACCCTGATAACGGTTAGAATGCTTTCCGATCCGGTGGATGAAACATCGAATCTCTCTCGATGACAATTCAGAAAAGCATGCTGTCAGCCAATTGCCGATTTTGGCTGGAATCCGGAATTCCGGGAAACCGTTCGATCCAGCGATCAAAGTTTGAGCGAAAAATACGATTCAAGGAACTAGACAGCATGAAGGTCATCGTCACGGGTGGTGCCGGTTTTATTGGTAGCCACGTTGTTGATACCTTGTTGGCCCGAGGACATTTCCCGATTGTGATTGACGATTTTTCATCGGGCTCTCGGAAAAATCTTCCAGCCGAAGTCCCGGTGTTTGCAGTCGATATTCGAGATCGCGAAAAGCTTTCGTCGATCTTTGCAGAGACACGCCCTGAGGGACTTGTTCATCTTGCCGCGCAAATGTCCGTGAGCCGATCGATGCGAGAGCCTGTGTTTGACGCAGAAGTGAATGTGATGGGTTTGTTGAATGTGTTTGACATTGCCGCCCAATATGAAATTCAGCGAATCGTGTTTGCATCGTCTGGAGGGGCTCTTTACGGCGATGTCAACGATCCTGTTGCGGAAGAGGCACCGAAACGTCCCATTTCGGCCTACGGCATTAGCAAATGGGTCGGAGAGCAGTATCTGGAGTTCTATGCTCGTGAGCGGGGAATCAAGGGGGTCGCCTTGCGGTTCTCGAACGTCTACGGCCCGCGACAGAATCCCCACGGCGAAGCAGGTGTCATTGCGATTTTTTGCCAGCGGATGCTGTTAGGTGAAACGACGACAATTCATGGGGATGGTCACGACATCCGCGACTATGTCTACGGTCCAGACGTGGCACTGGCGAATGTGCTGGCGTTGGAAAAACCGCTGGAAAATTCCTTCACGGCAATCAACATCAGTACGGGAACGGGTACTGATGTCAATGAAATCTCTGCGCAGATCTTACAACTTACAAAACAATACCTGAAAACGCTGGGGCGAACGACTTCCATCCCCGCCAGTCAGCATGGCGTGGCGCGGCATGGGGATCTCCGATCCAATCAAATTTCGCCTCTGTATGCGGAAAAAATTTTGGGGTGGAGGCCGCAGGTGCCACTGTCCGAGGGACTGAGTAAAACGATACGATGGTTTGATGCGGGGATCTCTCCGCGTCCGTTGGTTTGAGGGGGAAATTAAGGGGGGAGTAAAGTGCTTGGGATCATCCCGAATTCGATGGAAAATGGGATACGTTTTTGATTTTGTGATTGATCAACGTTGCCCCGCGATTTGAGCAAGCGAAATTGATCGAGCCGAGTCCACAGAGTCAGTTTGTATTACGGAAAAAAAATGCTTGATCAGCCACTGTTAGACCAGATTGAACGAACCGGACAAGGTCACCTCTTGCAGTTTTGGAGTGAATTATCCGTAGAGGCCCAGGGTCGCTTTGCAAAACAACTCGCTGATATCGATTGGGACCTGATCAGTGGCTATCGTCAGGATGCCGGTGAAGAATCATTGGATGGGGATTTCAACGTGCGGGATGCGATTCCTCCCACTCACGTCGTGCGTGTCCCGGTCACGGCCACCGAGCAGATCGAATGGGATGAGGCACGGCTGTTAGGTGAATCGGCCCTTGCCTCCGGGCGAGTCGGTGCTGTGCTACTTGCCGGGGGACATGGAACTCGACTGGGATTCAAGCATTCCAAGGGACTTTTTCCCATCAGTCCTGTGACGCAAAAATCTCTGCTCGAAATTTTTGCATCGCAGATTCTGGCCGTCTCAAAGAAATTCGGACATACGATCCCCTATTTCATCATGACCAGCGAGGGGAATCATGCGGAAATCGAGTCCTTTTTTCGCAAGCATCACTATTTTGGGCTCAATTCACAGGACCTCTTTTTCTTCCATCAAGGCTTTGCCCCATCGCTCGATTTGCAGACTGGCAAAGTTCTGCTGGCGAGTAAGGGAGCTCTCAGTCTGAGTCCGGACGGGCACGGGGGAATTTTTGCGGCGCTTTGGAAAGCAGGCTTATTCGAAGAGATGCGCAAGCGGGGGGTCGACTACTTGTTTTCGCACCAGGTCGATAACCCGCTCGTGAAGGTGTGTGATCCCGACTTTATTGGGCAGCACATTCGCCATCAGTCGGAAGTTTCTACCAAAGTCGTGGCAAAAATGACCCCGGAAGAAAAGGTTGGGATTGCCGTCAACCTTGGTGGGCATACCCGGATTGTCGAGTACAGCGATTTGCCAAGCGATCTTGCCAACGCGCGGGACAGCAGCGGTAACCTCCGTTTTTGGGCGGGAAATACGGCGATCCACCTTTTTAATCGGTCCTTTCTTGAAAGAGTCGCCACGGACCACAGCGAACTCCCCTGGCATCGCGCGATCAAAAAGCTCCCGTTCATTGATAAAGAGGGGAATCGAATCACTGCCTCGCATGAAAACGGGGTCAAATTTGAGCGATTTATTTTTGATACCCTGCCGCTGGCGAAAGTCGCATTGATTATCGAAACCCTGCGGGATGAAGAGTTTGCACCGTTAAAAAATCAGCAGGGTGAATTCTCGCCGGATTATGTGCGTCAGAAGATGATTGCCCGTGCCATCGCCTGGTTAACCTGCGCGGGGATCACGCCTCCCGCTGATACCATGGTGGAAATCAGCCCATTTTTAGCGATGTCTGCCACCGAACTACGGGCTCATCGAGCGGAATTGGCGGACGTTCGATTTGATCAGCCCCAGTTTCTGAGTCCCGTTTCTCACGAGAAAATCGGCAATGCCGAGAGGCAATCCGATTCGGCTCGGGTTGCACCGTTTCCAAAAATCACCGAACCACTGGTGTTTGACTCGTTCTGTCGCCCGCAAGTCTGGGGAGGCCGCTATTTGGGTGACGTTCTGGGGCGTCACCTACCCACTCGAGGGCCCTATGGCGAAGCATGGGACCTGAGTTCTCAGCCGCTGCATGAGAGTCGAGTGATCGAGGGGCCTTTAACGGGGCGAAGCCTCGGTGATCTGTGGACCCATTTCGGGCGGGAATTGGCCGGTAGGGAATCTCAAGGGGCGTTTCCCCTGCTGTTGAAGTGGCTGGAGTGCCGTGAATTATTGTCAGTTCAGGTTCACCCAAATGATGAAATGGCACGCCGGGTGTTGAAGGAACCTTACGGGAAATCCGAAGCATGGGTTGTGATCTTTGCTGAACCCACGGCGCGCATTTATGCCGGCCTGCGACCCCAATTCACCCGTGAGGATGTGGTTTTCCACTTGAACGCCGGAACCCTGCACGAATGCCTGCATTCTTTCGTCCCGAAGGTGGGGGATTGCATTTCGATTCCGGCGGGAACAATTCATGCCGCCGGGGGAGGATTGGTCCTGGCCGAAGTCCAACAATCCAGCGATGCGACCTTTCGATTGTTTGACTGGAATCGTTTAGGTTTTGACGGAAAACCGAGGCCATTGCAAATTGATCGGGCTCTCGAAGCAATTGACTGGAATCAGGGACCGGTTTCGCCGATCATCCCCGCAGTGGTGATTGGTCAGAGCTTCGCGGGTGCCCATGCGGAAACGTTGGTCGAGGGGAATGGTTTTCAGTTAGAGCGATACACGGTTCATTCCGAATTCAGGAACCCGCATCTAGGTGAACTGACGACCTGGATGGTAATCGAAGGAAAATTCCACTTATCGCTGGACAACCACTCGTATAGTCGCCAATTTGATCAAGGTTCGAGCGTGATGATTCCGGCAAGCGTCAACGGGGCGGTTTGGAAAACCCAGAATGAGCGTGGTTCGTCACAATTGCTCTGTATCCGGCTGAGATTGGGTTAACGTCATTACCCAGGGTGATTTCCGTTTGTGTCACCAAGATGTATCGCTGCGTTTGTTCTTGATCAACACTTAGAAAAATATGATTCCAGAATTGAGGGATTCGCCTGTGAAAATCGTCATGATCGGTACGGGATATGTCGGCCTGGTAACAGGAACCTGTTTTGCCGACAGCGGTAACGATGTGACCTGCGTGGATATCGACGCCGTCAAGGTCGAGCGATTACAACGCGGTGACATTCCGATCTACGAGCCGGGATTAGTCGAGCTTGTTGTACGGAATTCACAGGCGGGTCGCTTGAAATTCACCAGCAATACCGCAGACGCGGTCCCCGATGCGGTCTGCGTCTTTATGGCCGTCGGAACGCCTCAGCGAGATGATGGTTCTGCCGACTTGCGGATCCTTTGGATGGCGCTGGAATCGATTGCGCCGCATCTGGGGAAAGATGCGATCGTGGTCATTAAAAGTACGGTCCCCGTCGGTACAAATGCTGAAGCCGCTCTTCGTCTGAGGCAACTGACGGGGCGCGAGGTACGTGTCGCATCAAACCCCGAATTTTTAAAAGAGGGGTGTGCGATCGAGGACTTCACCAAACCAGACCGGGTTGTGGTGGGAGTTACGTGCCCGGAAGACGCGGCGGTGTTGTTGGAACTGTATAAGCCCTTCCTGCGAACTGAGCATCCTTTTCTGACGATGAATCTGGAAAGTGCGGAAATGACGAAATATGTCGCCAATTGCCTGTTGGCGACAAAGATCAGTTTCATCAATGAAATGGCCAACATCTGCGAAAAGGTCGGGGCGGACATTAATCATGTTCGTAAGGGGATTGGCCACGACCAGCGGATCGGATTTGCTTTTCTGTTTCCGGGTGTTGGCTATGGTGGCTCTTGTTTTCCCAAGGATGTGCGAGCCTTGGTCAATGTCGCCGAACGCAATCAGATCGCTCCTCGGATTCTCGAAGCGGTCGATCGCGTCAACGAGGCACAAAAAGAGGTGCTGTTTCAAAAAGTGAATCAGCATTTCGCAGGCAAGTTGGCTGGCCGCACGGTTGCGATCTGGGGATTGGCATTCAAACCTCGAACGGATGATATTCGGGAGGCCCCAGCACTCGTCCTGATTGATCGGTTGCTGGAGGCGGGAGCGATCATTCGGGTGCACGACCCCGTCGCCATGGACAATGTACGCAAGATCTACGGATCAAAGTTGACGTATTGCCCCACCCCATACGAGACGCTTGATGAATCTGATGTGCTCGCCATTCTGACGGAATGGAACGAGTTCCGAAATCCGGACTTTCAGGTCATTCGGAAAAAGCTGCGATCGCCTGTGATTTTTGACGGACGCAACCTGTTTGATCCGGCCAAAATGCACGAAATCGGTTTCCTTTACTCGGGAATCGGTCTGGAATCAAATTCGATTTGATTGGCGAATCAAGTCCCTCGTCAGCATACGAATCACTTATTTTAGAAAGTCCGTTCATGCGATCGATTCTTGTCACGGGGGGAGCCGGTTTCCTCGGAAGCCATCTTTGTGAGCGACTACTCGAACGTGGCGATAACGTCATCTGTCTGGACAATTTCTTTACCGGACGTAAAGAGAATATCCTGCATCTGATTAGGAACCCGCGGTTCGAGTTATTCCGTCACGACATTGTCCAGCCGTTCGTGCTGGAAGTGGACCAGATCTATAATCTGGCCTGCCCCGCATCACCGATCGCCTATCAATATAATCCGATCAAAACGATCAAGACTTCGACGGTCGGTGTGGTGAATGTGCTGGGGCTGGCCAAACGCTGTAAGGCACGGGTTCTGCACTGTTCGACATCGGAAGTTTATGGCGATCCAACGGTTCATCCTCAGCGCGAGGACTATTGGGGGAACGTTAATCCGATCGGCCCGCGAAGCTGTTACGACGAAGGAAAACGGGTTGCAGAGTCGCTGTGTATCAACTACCACCATGAACATAAACTCCAAGTCCGAATCATTCGGATTTTTAATACGTATGGACCGCGGATGGATCCCAATGATGGTCGAGTCATCTCCAATTTCATCACGCAGGCCTTGCGGGATGAACCGCTGACGATTTATGGAGACGGCAAACAGACGCGATCATTCTGTTATTGTGACGATTTGATTCGAGGGATGATCCAGATGATGGAACAGGATCACGAGGTTGGCCCTGTCAACTTGGGAAATCCCGGTGAATATACGATGCTGCAACTCGCGGAGGAAGTCATCAAAGCCATTCCGGAAACGCGTTCAACCATCACTCACGTGCCACTTCCTCAAGATGATCCGAAGCAGCGTTGCCCCGACATTTCCAAGGCTCAATCGCTACTCGGTTGGGGACCCACGGTGAACTTGCAGTTTGGTTTGCAAAAAACCGTGGAATACTATCGAGCCGAACTTGCCCGAACCTGATTTTTGGCAAAGCGTCGTCATTTTAGTTATGCCCGTATCACGTTGATTGCATCGGCTACTTCATCGTCGCCGATTGAAATCACCGGCGAATCTTACTGCGTTAACAACTCCAAAGTCACTATGAAAAAGATCCGAATCGGTCAAATTGGGACCGCACATGGTCATGCGGCGGGCAAACTGGAAGTTTTCCGAAAGTCGCCTGATTATGAGGTGATCGGCATCGTCGAGCCTGATCCCGTTTTGCGACAGCAAGCCGAGGCCTCAGAAGTTTATCGCGATTTACCCTGGATGACCGTTGATCAATTACTGCGGGTCGCAGACCTGCAACTGGTCGCCATTGAAACGGCTCCCGGCCAATTATTGGATCATGCTGAGCAGTGTGTTGATGCGGGGATGCATATTCACCTCGATAAACCCGCAGGGGAATCACTGATTCAGTTCCGTCGAATTCTCGATCAGGCCGCACGGCGGCATCTGACAGTGCAGATGGGCTACATGTATCGCTACCACCCCGGTGTTGTCTTACTGCGAAATCTACTGCGAAAAGGGTTTCTGGGGGATCCGTTTGAACTGCATGCCGTGATGAGCAAACTGGTTGATCAAACCAGTCGCCGTAAACTCGCTGCGTATCAAGGCGGAATGATGTTTGAGCTGGGATGCCATCTGATCGATGTGATAATCGATTTGCTTGGTCCACCGGAATCTGTCGAATCGATCGCTCGCCATTCCGGTTCCCAGAACGACAAATTGCAGGATAACATGCTGGCTGTTTTGAGTTATGGGAAGGGGATTGCCACCGTCAAATCCTCTGCGCTGGAAGTGGATGGTGGGGCGCGACGGCACTTGGTACTTTGTGGTACTGAAGGAACATTTCACCTGGAACCGTTAGATTCGCCAAAAGTCGTGCGGCTGACTCTGGCGAAAGAGCGGGGAAAATATCGGCAAGGCTTCCAGGAAGTGGCGATTCCTCCGTTTCAACGGTATGTGGGGGATCTCGCGGACCTGGCAAAAGTCATTCGCGGCGAAAAAATCCTGGACTGGTCCCCGATTCATGATCTATTGGTGCAAGAGACCGTGCTCAAGGCCAGTGGTTGCCCGACCGATGTTTGACAGGGTCTGAACTTTTCCATTTCCCTTCTGAAAGATTTTCATGAGCCTGTTTCAACGCGAGGAAATTTTGAGTCGATTGCGAGCCAAAGTGGCTGCAGGGGAGCCGATTCTGGGAGGGGGGGCTGGTACGGGACTCTCTGCCAAGCTGGAAGAGGCGGGCGGAATCGACCTGATTGTCATTTACAACTCGGGTCGCTTCCGTATGAGTGGGCGCGGTTCCCTCGCAGGGATGATGCCTTACGGCGACGCGAATTCCATCGTGATGGAGATGGCGCGCGAAGTCCTGCCGGTTGCCACCCGCACACCGGTCCTGGCTGGAGTTTGCGGGACCGACCCGTTTCGCCTGATGCAATTGTTTCTGAAAGAAATCCAGGCAGCAGGCTTCTCTGGCGTCCAGAACTTTCCTACGGTCGGTTTGTTCGATGGGAACTTTCGGATTGGCTTGGAAGAGACGGGGATGGGGTACGAATTAGAAGTTGACATGATTCGGATGGCTGGAGAAATCGGACTGTTGACGACCCCCTATTGCTTTAACCCGGATGAGGCTGCGGCGATGGCACTGGCGGGAGCAGACATTTTGATTCCTCACATGGGACTGACAACCAAGGGGATGATTGGGGCTTCGACTGCCGTCACGCTGGAAGAATCGGCTCGGCGTTGTCAGGCGATGCATGATGCCGCCAAACGGATCAAACCCGATATTCTCGTGCTGTGTCATGGTGGCCCGATCGCTGAACCGGATGATGCCCAGTACATCCTGGATCATACCGAAGGGATCGTTGGCTTTTACGGTGCCAGTTCGATGGAACGTCTTCCCGTTGAGCCCGCCATCACAAACCGTATCCGTGAATTCAAGGGAATGACCTTTCGTTCCAAATAATTCGATGGATTTTCGGTCCTGATTTCAAGCGCGCACCCCGAAGGGTTTCGGTTCTTCTCAGATTGAGGACCGTTCGTTGCAGAGTTTTCGAAGGAAAACGACTGGAAACATCGATTTGGAAATACACCGTTTTGTTTTCCAGAGTTTCCCATCAGGCCTGATCCGGGCAGGGACTCAGTTGCCGAGCCACGAGGGAGTCGATACCCTCCGTTTTACTGCTGTGGAGCATTGGTTTTCGGCCGATTTGCCAAGAAACCCATTCGCTCAGTGTTTTGCGTGAAGTTGCCAGTCCATTCAGGAGATTTTTCGAGATGACCTCCCCCGCTCCGATTCGAGTTGCTGTGACCGGTGCCGCCGGACAGATTGGATACGCCACATTATTTCGACTCGCATCGGGTCAGATTTTTGGGGCACATCGTCCCGTCATTCTGCACTTGATTGAAGTCCCTCCGGTGATGGCGGCCCTGGATGGGATTCACATGGAGTTAGACGACTGCGCCTTCCCGACACTGGCTGGGGTTGTGAAATGTGACAGCGATCATCTGGAAGAGGCCTTCCGTGATGTGAATTTTGCAATTTTGGTTGGCAGCATCCCCCGTAAGCAGGGAATGGAACGATCGGACCTGATCCGCATCAATGGCCCGATCTTCACGAACACAGGCAAGGCCTTGCAAGCCGCTGCGGCGAAGGACGTCCGGGTCGTTGTTGTGGGGAATCCTTGTAACACCAACTGCCTGATCGCGATGTCACATGCCCCCGAGATTCCGAAAAACCGTTGGTTCGCCATGACTCGACTCGATCAAAATCGGGCCGCCTCACAATTAGCCATCAAGGCGGGACGTCCTGTCGCATCCATTTCCAATCTGGCGATTTGGGGTAACCATTCTTCGACCCAGTATCCTGATTTCGTGAACGCGAAGATTGATGGACAGCCCCTCCCCAGCGTGATCTCAGATCATACCTGGCTCAAGGGAGATTTCATCACCACCGTGCAGCAGCGTGGTGCTGCAGTCATCAAGGCGCGCGGGGCATCGAGTGCCGCGAGTGCCGCCAATGCCGCTCTGGACACCGTCAAGAGCATCATCACGCCGACAGCCGCCGGAGACTGCTTCAGCGCCGCAGTCTACTCGGATGGAAGTTATGGTATCGAATCAGGGCTCGTCACAGGCCTGCCTCTCAGCAGCGACGGGCAGAATTGGCGAGTTCTTCCTGGGTTCCAGGTGGATGAATTCAGCCAGACACAAATTGATAAGACAATCAATGAACTGAAGCAGGAACGCGATACCGTGCGGGATCTATTGCCCTGATTCGTCTCGGCAACAGCTCGATAAGAAGCTTTTGCCCCAACAAGAGCAGCCGCTGCAAAATAGCGGCTGCAAAACAAAGAGCAGCCTGGAAAAATCCTCCAGGCTGTTCTGATTTTGTGTTGCAGAAAAATTTTCGCACATTTGGTTTCGGTAATCACCTAACTTGATACCCTGCGATCGGAATCGTGGTGATTGCGGGTGGAGTAGTGATGTCTCCTCGAATCGTGATCGCTGGTGGAGGTCTCGCAGGACTGGCAACCGCCGTCGCGCTGACCGATCGGGGATTCCCTTGCACGTTACTCGAATCGCGTCCCCGTTTGGGAGGGCGTGCGAGTTCGTTTCATGACCCGACGACCAATACGGATATCGATAATTGTCAGCACGTGACACTCGGCTGTTGCACCAACTTTCGCCATTTTTGCGAACGGGTCGGCTTGCAGGAATTTTTTCGCCGCGAGCCAGCACTTTTTTTTGTCGGTCCCGGGGGAAAAATTAACCCGTTTGCAGCGGGATGGTTGCCGGCCCCACTCCATCTGACCGGGGCATTTGCCCGATTGTCATACCTGTCTTGGTCCGACAAACTTTCCTTAGCGCGCGGCTTAAAAGCCTTAGCGCGTCCTGTGAGTCCAGCGGACGAATCACAACCATTTTCCGCATGGCTGACAAAGCACCACCAGACCCCCACAACCATTGAACGCTTCTGGTTTGTGGTGCTGGTCAGCGCGCTCAGTGAATCACTGGAGCGGATTTCGGTGAGTCATGCCCGTAAGGTTTTTGTCGATGCTTTTCTGGCGCACCGCGACGGCTGGTACGTCGATATCCCTTCGGTTCCACTCGAGGAATTGTATGGAGGATTATTAACCGAATGGCTTACTTCACGCGGAACAACAATCCGCTTACAGTCTGCGGCGAACCAAGTGGAAATGTCCGGGGATCACGTCATCGGTATTCGCCTTGGTTCTGACGAAGTCATCGTCGGTGATGAATTCGTCGTTGCGTTGCCCTTTTTCCGCGTGATGTCCATCTTGCCACCCATGCTGCAGACGCACCCCGATCTGCAGGGGATCGAACGCCTCGAATCGGCACCGATTTCCAGTGTTCATTTATGGTTGGACCGGCCAATCATGGATTTGCCGCATGTGGTACTGGTTGACCGAGTCTCTCAATGGGTATTCAACCGGACCGTGATGGGAGCTTCCACCAATGCTGGAGACGCAAAGCCTGGAGTGGTAAAAGTGGGTGAGGCCCCAAGCTCACTCGAACAGGCTCACTATTACCAGATCGTAATCAGTGCCAGTCATCAGCTTGCCAGCAAAAGTAAATCCGAGCTCGAGCAAATTGTGCTGCAGGAACTCGCCGAGATTTGGCCTGAAGCGGCTAAGGCGAAAGTGCTGCACTCGCGTCATGTCACCGAACATCGGGCCGTCTTTTCACCTCTACCGGGAGTCGACCTGTTGCGTCCTTCCCAGCAATCACCAATCCCCAATCTGCAATTGGCAGGAGACTGGACCAAAACCGAATGGCCAGCAACGATGGAAGGGGCCGTTCGCAGTGGTTTTCTTGCTGCCGAAAATATCCTGCGTCGAATGGGTCAGCCTGCAGCAGTGCTACAGCCCCCTCTCAAAACCGCATGGCTTTCGCGTTGGTTGTTCGGATTGTGAGCGTTTTCGCTCAGCACGGAGAATGTCGTCCCTCTGTAATTGCTGAGACCGACATCGTGGACCCAAGCCCTGAAGCGTGGCCCCACGTTCTGAAAAGTTCAAGTCCGGAAAGTCACCAAGGTTCCTCTTTCCGCAACCGGCGAAGATCAACAACGACAAAGATCCTGGATCTCGACACTTTCCCATGCTCGTCATACTTCCACTCAATCAGGAAGATAGCTAACCTGACAAAGAGATTGTTGAACGCAATTTGGCTTGGCAGAATTCACCTGACAAGTGTTTCAGTGCTTCTTGTCCGGTGCAAAACCGGATGAGTCGCAAAACTCAGTTTCAGCGGAGCATGTTTGTGGCGGTACCAATCCTTCAATCGCTGTTGCTGGCCGATCATGTCTATCGTGATCAGTCGACCGGAAAACACATTATCTGTGGCGTGTTTTCGACAATCTTTTTCACCCCCAATCCGCAACCTGCGCAGCAAGCCTCGGCACCACCCAGTGGAGGCGAGGGAAATGCGGGAGGGGGAGCTGGCCCTGGTAGTGGTGGAGGAGGGGGCGGAGGTTCAGGAGGAGGGAATCCCGAGGGAGGAGAACCCCAGTCGCGTCAGCAGCCGATTCAAAATCTGGTGCAGGCGGGCTCGCCCTACGTGTATTTCAGTGTCACCGAGATGACCGGGCGGAAGCGATTTGAAGTCCGTTATGTCGACTTGCACTCGAATCGCTCGTTGTTTCAGGCCGAAGTCCCGATCGAATGCGATGATCCGCTGAAAACCATCGAAGTTTCCATGCCCTTGCCACGGCTCCCGCTGGTGGCACTCGAAGAGCGTTCCTATGCACTGGAAGTCCTTTGTGATGGGCAACTTTTGGGAAGCCACCGTGTGCTGGCGCGAATCACTCCGAGCAGTCCCCCCTCAAATCAATAACAGGGAATCTTGAGATTACCGCGAGTCCTGCGGGGAATTGAACCTGTTTGCACTCGGTGATCCGACGTCAATTGTTCGTATCAAATGGTCAGCCCGAGTACAGGGAGCAAGCCGATGGACCGACGAGACTGGATCAAGCAGGTGACGGCAGGATCTTTCACGGCGCTGGCCACGCCGCTGATTGCGACAAACGATGCCAACGCCGAAACCGTGAAAGCCAGCGGTCCATCTGAGGTGATCCGCACCGAAAACGCCAAAGAGGGGGCGAAAGACTGGCAATTAACCCGTGTCCGACTCGACAAAAATCCGGGGTTCCGCACTCCTTGGATTGAAGGCTATTGCTCGAAGCAGAGCGTTTCGGCAGGTGAGTCGATCGAGATTAAGGTCTCGACGGATCCCCCGCGGCCCTTTCAGATCGAAATCTTTCGGACGGGTTACTACGGCGGCCGAGGTGCCCGGTTGATGAAGACGTTGGGCCCGTTTCAAGGGATCAAGCAGCCTACACCAACACCGGGTCCCAAAAACCTGCGAGAATGTCGCTGGGAAAGCACGACCACGATCCAGATTCCCGAAGATTGGCTAAGTGGCGTCTACTTAGGGCGACTGTCACTGATCGAAGAGGACACCGCGGCGGGGTATTGGCAAAGTTACGTCGTCTTCATCGTTCGAGATGATCGACCCGCTGATATTCTTGTCCAGTGCTCTGACAATACCTGGCAGGCCTACAATCAATGGCCCAGCAACGACTCGGTCTATACCCACCCGAAGGGAAATCAGGGCCCTTGGGCGGATGTCAGTTTTGATCGTCCGTATGCCAAGTATCCCCAAATTTATGAAAATCCACAGTCGATTGGTTCCGGGGAATGGTTGTGTTTTGAGTTTCCCATGTCTTACTGGCTTGAACAACAGGGATACGATGTCACTTACTGCTCGAACAGTGATCTGTTGACCCCCGATCGGGGCTTAAAGTGTAAGGCGTTCTTGAGTGTCGGCCACGATGAATATTGGGATCTTCGCCAGTATGAAAGCGTGATCAAACTCCGGGATTCGGGTCTGAATCTGCTGTTCTTTTCGGGAAATTCCGTCTGCTGGGTGAGCCCCTTTCGTGAGAGTATCGATGGTCGGGCAAATCGCATTCTGTTCCGGGGTGGTCCCTATGGTGGCCAGCACACGTATGCCGAGCTGCGAGAGAAATTGAATGGCCCCTTTCCTCATCGTGGTCCAGATGAAGGCTATCTGATCGGTGCCCGCAATGTTGAACCCGTTAACGGAGGTGGAGACTGGATTTGCACGAATCCCGAGCATTGGATGTTTGCTGGTACCGGAATGAAGCAAGGGGATCGGATCCCAGGACTTGTCGGCTGGGAGTATCATGGAGATCCTCCGGGCGATATCCCCGGGCTGGAAATCGTTGGTCAGGGGACCGCCCTGGTTGGCGGAACTCAACCTCAACAATGGACCGCAACCATCTATCCTGGCCCCAAAAATAATTTCGTCTTCAATGCCTCCACCATTTTCTGGTGCCAGGATTTGTCGAGTCCTCCGGGTCACATGCTGCCGTGGTCTCACTGGAGTCGTCCCCATGGTCCGGATGAACGCGTCCAGCAGATCACGCACAACTTGTTGAAACGGGCGATCAAATAAAAAACCGCGTTCACGTGAACGCGGTCGAGGATTTTTTGGATGTGAGGTAGCGAGCGTTCCGCTGATAAAATCAGCGGATTCGATCGCGTGTGAACAGCGGAGTGCTGAACACCCTATAATGACCGTGACACCTCTGGTTTATTTCCCTTGAGAAACCTTGAGACACCAGCGGAGGTACGCCTCGATCCACGGGTCAAGCTCACCATCAAGTGTTGCTTGGGGATGCGAGGTTTTGTAATCAGACCGGTTATCCTTGCAGTAGGATTCCGGGTGCAAAACATAGCTACGGATGGTTTCTCCACCAAAACCGATCCGCGATTTTTGTCCCCGGCGTGCTGCCGAGTCTGCTTCTCGCTTGTCCATCTCCATCTGGTACAACTTCGCGATCAACATTTTTCTCGCGAGTGCCCGGTTCTGGTGCTGACTGCGTTCATTCTGGCATTGGACCACGGCATTGGTCGGCAAGTGCGTCAAGCGGATGGCCGAGTCGGTTTTATTCACCTTCTGTCCCCCCGCACCACTTGCCCGACAAATATCTTCACGAATCGTCTTGGGGTCATCCCATTCAATATCGATCGTGATGCTATCGTCGAGTTCCGGAGTCACATCCACCGCCGCAAACGACGTTTGACGACGGTGAGCCGAATCGAAGGGGCTCATGCGGATCAAGCGGTGGTTCCCGGTTTCGCCCTTCAAAAGTCCAAAGACGTAGGGTCCACGAATCACCAACGTTGCCGAGTGAATTCCCGCTTCTTCCGCCGGCGAGGCTTCGAGTAATTCCGTCGCAAAGCCTCGACGTTCTGCCCAACGTTGGTACATTCGGACCAGCATTTCGGCGAAGTCTTGTGCATCCGTCCCCCCTTCACCTGATTGGACCGCCACATAGGCGGAATTGGCATCCTCTGGGGCCGACAACATCGCCTGCAGCTCAACTTCTTCGTACTGTTGTTGCAGCCGTTCTACCGTTTGCTGAATTTCCGCAATCGTTTCTGGTGTCTCTTCTGCCTCGGCGAATTCCACCAGAACGGCGAGATCCTCGGAGCCGGAATAAAGCTCGTTGATCGGCCTCAGGGACGCATTTAACGTCTTCAGTTCATTAACCTGGACCTGAGCTTTTTCCTGGTGATCCCAGAAACCGGGGCTTCCCATCGCCTCATTGATTTTTGCAATACGCTGATTCTTGGTATCGCAGTCAAAGAGACCCCCGCAGATGGAGGATGCGGTCGATCAACTTTTGGCACTGGTCTTTCAGCTCATTATCCATTTCGGCTTCTTATTCCTCAGAGACGAATGCAACGCGGCTCGGTCGAGAACCATCGCAGCAAACAAGTTCGAATTTCTTTTTCACGAAGTATATCGGCTGTCCTCAAAATGCAACCCGCCGAATCGGTTTTGTCCCGTGCGGAACAGATTCCCTCGCCCGATGATCAGACTTACTGCCTGATTAGACGTATTTCGGTATTTTTGGCGCGGGAATCTCGTCCAGTAACCGTGTCACCACCGATTCTGCCGACATTCCTTCCGCTTGTGCCTGGAAATTGGTCGACAGCCGATGCCTGAGTACGGGAATGGCCACTCGCCGAATGTCCTCGATTGCCACGCTGGGCCTTCCATCCATGGCGGCGATCGCCTTGGCACCAGCGATCAGGAATTGACCTGCGCGGGGACCTGCCCCCCAGTCGACAAGTTCCCGAACGAACTTCGGCGCGGAATCATCCAGCGGGCGTGTTGCTCGCACCAATCTGGCAACATAGTTGACGGTTAACGGGCCGATTTCGATGGCATGTATCTGCTTTTGCAAGTACAGAATCGCTTTCGCAGAAAGGACCTTGCGAACTTCTTGTCGTTCACTGCCGTTTCCCGCATTCAAGATCATTTCTTCTTCGGCCAGATTCGGATAATCGACCTTGACGTTGAACATGAAACGGTCCAGTTGCGCTTCGGGCAACGGATAAGTCCCCTCTTGTTCGATCGGATTCTGTGTGGCAATCACAAAAAAGGGCTCGGGAAGCTGATAAGTTGTCTGGCCGACCGTGACTTCTCGCTCTTGCATCGCCTGCAGCAGTGCGGCTTGTGTTTTTGGCGGGGTCCGGTTGATTTCATCGGCGAGCAGAATGTTCGTAAATACAGGGCCTTCCACAAATCGGAATTCGCGACGCCCGGCATCATTTTCATCCAGCACATTCGTGCCAGTGATGTCAGACGGCATCAAGTCCGGCGTAAATTGGATCCGTTTGAACCGCACATCCAGAATTTGGGCGATCGTCGACACTGTCAGCGTTTTTGCCAAACCTGGTACTCCAACGAGTAGACAATGGCCACCGGTGAAGATCGCTGCCAAGATCTGTTCGATGACCGCGTCCTGCCCAACGATCACTTTGTGCAGTTCTTCCGTCATCAACTCGCGATGTTTCCGAAATTTTTCGAGAAACTCGTCAAAATCCGGTTTTTTTTCTGCCAAGGTCATTCCCCTTTACGCGTCGGAGTCAAATCGATGAAGTGACCACTATTGTGAACCGCTTACTGTAAGGGACGGGCCCCGTGTTGAAAAGTTGAGCGAGGCGACTTCGGCAAATTCGGCTTGCTGCAAATGACTCAGACTGGTTCAATACCGGCAGCTAGATGCACATCATCTCGGGGGAGGTCCAAGGATGGACATGTTTGTGGTACGTGGTGGGAGACCTCTGCGTGGTCGGGTCAGCGTGAGCGGTGCCAAGAATGCCGCGTTACCAATTATGGCGGCGGCATTAGTCGCCAGGGGGACCTCCGTATTGCATGGGGTCCCTGATCTGGTCGATGTGAATACACTCTCCAGCGTCCTGCGATCCTTGGGGATGACTGTCGATCGTCGACCTGATGGTGCACTGGCACTCACGACGTCTGACGAGCAGCGATGTTTGGCCGACTATGAAATGGTCCGGCGAATGCGGGCGAGTGTCTGCGTCCTGGGGCCGCTGCTGGGTCGGCGAGGCCGTGCCTGCGTTTCACTTCCCGGTGGCTGCAATATCGGTCACCGGCCCATCGATTTGCATTTGAAGGGGCTTCGAGCCCTCGGTGCCCAGATTACGATCGATCGTGGCTACGTCTTTGCCCATGCGGACCGTTTGGTGGGTGCCGATATTTACCTCGGTGGCTCGTTTGGCAGTACCGTCACGGGAACGTGTAATGTCATGTGTGCCGCGATCTTCGCGAAAGGAGTGACCACCATTTCGGCTGCCGCCTGCGAACCGGAAGTCGTCGATCTGGGGGGCTATCTCAACGCCATGGGGGCCAAAATTGAAGGTCTCGGAACCCCCCTGATCCGGATCGAGGGGGTCGAGGAACTCAATGCGGTCGATTACACCGTAATCCCGGATCGGATTGAAGCGGCCACACTGCTGATCGCAGCAGCGATCACCGGTGGACGATTGCAAATCGAAAATCTGGATCCCCAACATTTGGCGGGAGTCATTGACGCACTGCGCATGATGGGTGTCACCATTGAACTCAATGGCCGTACGGCGCTGGTCACTGCTCCAGATCAGCTACGAGCGTTGGACATTACCGCGCTTCCCTATCCTGGCATTCCCACCGATGTTCAGGCCCAATTCACGGCACTCCTCTCGATTGCGACCGGAATCAGCGTCGTGACCGATAAAGTCTTTCCTGACCGGTTTATGCATATTCCTGAGCTGATGCGGATGGGGGCTCAGGTCCGGCGTGAAGGAGCCTGTTCGATCATCAGCGGCATCTCGACCCTTTCCGGAGCCTGTGTCATGGCGTCGGATTTGCGGGCGAGTGCCGCTTTGCTGCTGGCAGCACTGGCCGCAGACGGCGAATCGGTCATTCGCCGAGTCTACCACCTCGACCGTGGTTACGAACGCCTCGAGCAGAAGTTGAATCAGGTCGGAGCGGATATTGAGCGGGTCGTGGATCAACCCGAAACCATGCCAGCCAGTCTGCAGCTTTCCGAAGAAGAGCAGCGGCCCTTGGCGATCGACTCGAACGATTCACCCCCTCCGCCCAAGTTCCTCTCCAAAATCGACCGCGTGCGGAAAAAGTCCTGATTATTTTTTGGAGCCGAAGCATATTTCCCAATTCGCGAGCACCTGCAACAGGCAAGAATTCGGTCATTGCAGGTGCTCGCGAACGAGCGGCAATTCCTCGCTGAGCGGGAATTTAGTGCCCCGCCGGAATCGCACGTCGTTTCGCCAGTTCCGCCGCATCCCCCTGACGGTGGTGAATCCACGGCTTCATCATCGAACCGACGGCCATGCCGATGAATGCGGCAGCGAGTCCATAAAGATGCGGCGGAACGCAGCGCCATAACTGCTCGCTCTCTTCCGCGTAGATGTATTCTGTCCCGAGCCAGACCGGGACACCCAACAGAATGGAAAAAATCGCGCCCTGAGTTGAGGCACGCGACCAGTAAATACCGCACACCAAGGGGACAAAGGCAACAACCAGCGTGACTTTGTATCCCCCCTCGACCATTTCATACATCGTGCTCTTCGAATTCACTGAAATCCAGGTGGAAACAATCCCGACCAGCACCAGAATCACTCGTAGCAAGATCAGCATTTTTTTGTCGCTGAAATGTTTGGTGAATGGCTGCAGCACATTTTCTGTGATCAGGCTTGCAGGGGCCAGCAATGTCCCGCTCGCCGTCGACAGAATTGCCGACAAGACTGCGCCAAAAAACAAAACCTGACACCAGATGGGGGTCGCATTCAAAATGAGAGTCGGCAGGATTTTCTGCACCGCCCGGGGGTCTGTCGATTCAAAGTGCGCGATATATGCTGGATCAATGACCGTCGCAGCAAAGGCAATAAACATGGGGACGAAGGCGAATGCGAAATAAAATAATCCACCACCCAGCGTACCAAAAAAGGCGGTCCGCTCATCCTTGGCGCTGGTGACTCGCTGAAACACATCCTGTTGGGGGATGGAGCCGAGTGACATCGTGATGAATTCTCCAATAAAAGTCATCCACGCTGCCGCCGTAATGTGAGGGAACAGATCTAATTTACCCTGTTTCTGCGCCTCCGCAAAAACGACATCGAACCCACCTGCTCGATTGCCCAGAAGCAGGGCCACCAGGATCAAGCCGATTACGATGGCTGCGGTTTGAATCACATCCGTAAAAGCCACCGACCACATCCCGCCGAACAAGGTATAGACGGTCACAATCGCCGCACCAATCAGTATGGATTGATTGAGCTCAAGCTGTGGAAACAACACGTTGATCACCAAACCCAATGCGGATAACTGGGCACTTGTCCAGCCAAGATAGGAGCTCGCAATTCCCAGCGAGGTGATCACCTCAACAAACTTTCCGTATCGCAGATGGTAATAATCACCGATCGTCAGCAGTTCCATGCGGTAGAACGTTCTCGCGAAAAAGAACGCCACCAGAATCAGACAGGTTGCAGCTCCGAAGGGATCTCCCGAGACGAAACCCATCCCCTTGTGCGCAAACTTCGAGCTCACGGAGAGTACGGTTTCCGCACCAAACCAAGTGGCAAAGACGCAGGCAAAATTCATATACAGCGGCAGTGATCGCCCCGCCACCATAAAGTCTTTTGCACTATGGACACGTCCAGCGGCATAAATTCCCACGGCCACGGTTAAAGCCATGTAGACAATCACGCACCCGATCAGCATCGTCAGCTCCCAACTCAATCCCGCAGACCGCAAAAATGCGCCCGTAAAAAATGCGCCCGTAATATGCTAACAAATCTGTTCACAATGACACATGCGTACCTCGACAACCCACGCCATACGTTGGATCACCGACCTAGGAGTTCCGATGGAATGCCCTCTCGGCCTTTTCTACAGTGATGTCCGCTGTGAACTGTGATTGCGACGACAGCGAAATTGTGTCAGCAATATTGCTTTGGTCGTGAGGAAGATTCAAGTGGCACAACACTGGGACAAACCTTCTCCCACGATCACGAGACAAGTGACGAAATCACTGAGCCATGCACATCCGTCAAACGAAAATCACGACCACCTGATCGATACGTTAACGCTTCATGATTCACACCCAGTTGATGCAGTACCGTCGCCCAAAGGTCGTAAACGGTCGCCACGTTCTCGACCGCGTGATAGCCCAATTCATCGGTCGCTCCGTACGTCGTTCCCCCCTTGATCCCGCCTCCCGCCAGCCAGACGCTGAAACCGTAGGGGTTGTGATCCCGGCCGTCACTTCCTTGAGCAAACGGCGTCCGGCCAAATTCCCCTGCCCAAACGATCAACGTTTCGTCCAGCAGTCCCCGTGATTTCAGGTCACGGATCAATCCGGCAATCGGCTGATCCACTTGTTGAGCCATGTCGCCATGCCCCGTTTTCAGCCCGCCATGCTGATCCCAGGGGTTTCCGATCTGCCCCAGTTCAGCAGGTCTTGGCAGGCAGGTCAGCTCGATGAACCGGACTCCTCGCTCAACCAGCCGCCGCGCCAGCAGGCATTGCTCTGCATAAGCGGCGGTCTCTTTGACGGGCGAGTCCAGTCCGTAGAGTTGCCGGGTCGCAGCAGTCTCTTCCGACAAGTCGACCAGGGCAGGGACCGCAGTCTGCATCCGAAATGCCGTTTCATAGTTCTGAATTGCCGACTCAATCTGGCTGTCATCGCCCAACTCACGCAGGTGCCGACGGTCCAGTTGTTCGACAAACTTTAGTCGCCGACGCTGCCGATCAGAGGCTTCACGAGGAACAATATTCGCCAGGGGTTCGGACCGACTCGGATCAATCAGCGAGGCCTGATGAACGGCAGGAAGAAATCCATTGCCATAGATCCCGATCCCACCCAAAGGAGAGCCACCGCTGGCAAGAACCACATAACCCGGTAAGTTTTCGTTCTCGGTCCCCAAGCCGTAAGTGACCCACGCCCCGGCACTGGGATACCCCGCCTGAGAAAACCCCGAGTGCAAAAAATAGTTCCCCTGGGCATGCTCGTTACCAATGCTGGTCATCGAACGAATCACGGCCAACTCGTCAGCACACGATCCAATCAGAGGAAAAAGATCACTGACGGGAAGACCGCATTCACCATACTGTTTGAACTCCCAGGGACTCGCCATGATGTTCCCGTTGGCATTGAACATCGTTGGCTTGACTGGAACAGGCATCGATTTCCCGTGATCGAGCTTTAGTCGAGGCTTGGGGTCAAAGGTATCCACATGCGAAACGCCCCCCGACATGAACAGGAATATGACACTTTTCGCCTTCGCGGGACGAACACGATGCCCACTTGCCTCAGCCGATTGACCGAGGCCCGGTCGAGACGCCATCAGTCCGGCCAGTGCGGCCATTCCAAATCCCGCCGAACTGCGGCAGAGCAGTGATCGTCTGGAAAAGCTCGGCAAGAGATTCCGGTGTTCAATCGACATAGAGAAATTCTTTCAGACAGAACAGCGAATGGGCGAAGTCTTGCCAGACGGCAAGACTGCTCTGGATCTCGGTCGCAGCCACATCATGCTGCAGGGCCAGGTCGGCAAGATAGCTGACCGCCGCTTGCAGTTCGGCCTCATGCGGCTGACGACTCAAAGAAGTTTCAAACATCTGTTGGATGCGGGCTTCCATTCCAAGATCATCACGAAGGACGGTGTTGGCCCATTTCATCGATTGATCGATGACAAAGGGATCGTTCAGCATGGTCAGCGATTGCGCTGGAACATTGGTCACATCTCGTTTTCCGCGAGTTGTCGAGGGCTTGGGGGCGTCAAAAACTTCCAGAAACGGGTTGCTGGCGTTCCGGCGAATCCGCAGGTAGATGCTCCGCCGCCGATCCCCATCCAGCGGTCCCACTGGACCTCCCCCTTCGGTTTTATTGACAAAATACACATTGACCCCCGGGCCATACATCGACAAGTTCAGCTGCCCGGAAACCGATAAAATCGAATCCCGGATCGCTTCCGCCTCTAGACGACGAATCGGCATGTGCGACAGCCATGCCCGGTTCGAATCGCGCTGTCGAGCCGTGAGCGTTGGGATTGCGGACTGTTGGTAGGTTTGCGAAGTCATCATCAGCCTGAGCATTTTTTTGATCGACCATTTTTGATCGACCATGAATTCGACCGCCAAATAATCGAGCAATTCGGGGTGAGTGGGCTTATTTCCCAAACGCCCAAAGTTATCCACGGTCCCGACGATCCCGTTACCAAACAGATGAGACCAGAGTCGATTCACCATCACACGTGCGGTGAGGGGGTTGTTCGGGCTGGAAACTTCCTCGGCCAATTGCCGTCGACCACTTTGCGAACCCTCATAAGGTTTGCCCCCCAGCGATTCAAGAAACCGACGTGGCACCGGATCTGCCGGTGCCGTATGGCGGCCGCGAACAAACAGCGGCTGATCAAATGCGGCCGCTTCGCGGAGACCGGGGGCACGTTGTGGCATCGTGATCTCGCGGTCTCGTTGACGGTATTCCTCGACCAGACCACGAACACCGGGCAGCTGTTCTCGCGTGACGGGGAGCAGTCCGCTGCGAACAAAATGATCCAGAAACAGGGCCTCTTCATCCGACATCCGGCCATTCTGAAACGCGGCGATCGCGCTGCGGAACGCCGTTTGGTAACACGCAATTAGTTCTGCCACCGAAGAAGGGGATGGTTGCCGTAAAAGGTGCTGAATCGGTTGAATCCATTCCTGTGGTGAGGCTGTCCCTTCATGAAAGGCGACCTGTGCCACGCCGAAGTAGGCCCGATCAGAATCATCCGTCACAAATTCAAAATAAGCGTGCGAACCTTTCCGATACGAGGTATCCAGTCGTATCCAACCCATTTCGTCTCGATTCAGTCGCGTGGCCGGATAGATTCCGCCGTTCCCCAGCGGATAGTTTTCGATCACCAGTCGCGCCGTGCTCTGATCCCCCAGCGCTTTGATGCTGACATTGTCCGTAGGAATCACAAAGCGTGGCGAGGTGAAAACACCATTCTGTTTTCGGGAGAGCTTGTGAGAATAGACTCCCGCCGGATAGATCCCTCTTAAGATCGGATCCCCCTCGATTTCCACGCTGAACTCGCCCCCCAACGAGGCAGTGTCAGCCAGACCGGTCCCCGAGGGAAACCATTCCGAGATCGCACCCGCAGTCAAATCCCAGCCCGAGTGAAATTGTTGCTTGTTGGCATGACGGCGTTCCTCGGCGGTCGATTGTGATTGCGACACCAGTTTGTTCCAACCCTCTGCGATCGCCTCGGGAGGAAGCCCCGCAAGTTGTGTCCAGGGATGAAGCGGATTCGACAAGTTCTGCTGCGCGTCAGCAAAGGACTTGGTTAACGACAAGGTAGACTCATCCCGAGCCGCGATTTCGCGAATCACCTGGGCATACTCGGCATCGAGTTTCAGCAGTCGCGTCGCTTCGTCGGCAGCGAGTGACTCGAGGATCTCTGCTCGCGAAACCCCTTCTGGCCCGGCAAGAAACGACATCGAAATTTCCTCAGCCGAGAGGGCTCGATCGTAAAATCTGGCTTCATCGAGTTCCCCGGATAACAGCGGAATTCCGTTCCCCGGATGACGTTGCCCAATCAAAATTCTCCCTTTTCCTGTCGGAAACGACTGAAGCATTCCCCGGGAATAGCCAGCGCCATAGGGCTGTCCATCGCGGTAAACGGTAATGCTGTGATCGAGGCGATAGACGATGGCGAGATGAATCAGTTGATTTGGCCCCCCCTGTTCGATTGGCCCCCCGGTCATTTGTGTGCGACGAAAATAGTCGCTTCCGGCAATCCAGACTTGGGGGTCCAGTTCGCTGTAGACGATCGAATCAAAGTTCGCACCCTCATCGGATTCGATGGTCAGGATCCCCACCGCACGCTGTTCGAGATTCGCCAGGCTGACCCAAACTTCCAGCGTTTTTTCACCGATGTCTTTGGTGGTTGGCTTTGTCCGCATGCGAACATTTTTACCGTTCAGCACGAGTCTCCCTGCGCGAAAGGTGGCCTCTCCTTCCAGTTCTCCATGCCACTGACCGAGACTGTCGCGGGCATCTCCGTTAAAGCTCCAGCGGGAATTCGGTACGGGTAGTCCCGCTGCCAGCGATTGGCCACGCGCTTTCATGACCGCCTGCTGAGCGGGTTGCTCAATCCGAAAGATCTCGGTACGCAGCTGTTTTTCCTGACGCTGGTATTCGGCCCGTTCTTTCGCACGTTGCTCTAACTGCCGCAATTGCTCGACGAGCGGTTGGCTGGCCCCCAACCAGGCCTCTGCGAGCTGTGCCCGGATTTGCCCTTTCAATCGCGTCAACTCGTCACGGTTTTTTGAAAGACGGTCCGGCGAATCGACCAGAATCTGTCCTGGACGACAACTCGCAAACACCCCATACAGTGCGTAAAAGTCCTCTTGGCTGATCGGGTCGAACTTATGTTGATGGCAACGAGCACACGAAACGGTCAGCCCAAGAAAGGCTTTGGAAAAGACATCGATCTGATTGTCAACAACCTTGACTTGGTCATCGAGTGCATCGACGGGAACAAATCCAAATTCTCCCATTCTCAGGTGCGCGGTACCAATGGCGGACTCGTTGAGCGATTCGGCCTTGTTCAGACGCGGCTGCTCCAGCAGGTCTCCCGCCAGGTGTTCACGAACGAGTTGATCATAGGGGACGTCGTTGTTCAACGCTCGAATCAAATAGTCGCGATACCGCCAGGCGTTGGGCAACTCCGGATCCCCCTGGCTCCCATGCGATTCACAATAACGAACGAGGTCCATCCAGTGACGCGCCCAGCGTTCACCAAATCGTGGCGATTCCAGCAACCGATCAATCAGTCGCTCGTAAGCTTCTGGCGAAGTATCCGTCAGGAATGTCGCCGCTTCGGTCGGTGTCGGAGGAAGTCCGGTCAGCGCAAATGTCACTCTTCGCAGGAGTGCCGTGTTTTGTGCCCTCAGTGATGGCGACAAACCCCGTTCTTCCTGAGCTGAGAGAATGAATTGATCAATTGGATGATCTGACCAGGCTGGATTTCGGACCGGGGGAAGCTCGGGACGGCGGACCGGCTGAAAACTCCACCAACGCATGCGGCGTTCACGAACCGAATCCCAGGAAGTCGACTGCGCCAGCTCTGCCGACGATGGGGGGGCGTCGCGTGGATCGGGAGCACCCATCTCGATCCAGCGTTCAAAGTCGGCGATGATTTGTGGTTCGAGCTGGCCAGCTCCCCGTGGCATCTTCAGTCCGTCAATTTCATGCCGCAAGGTGGCAATGAGGCGACTCGATCGAGGTTGCCCCGGCACAAAAATCGGTCCTCGATCACCCCCCTTGCGCATCCCCTTCCGATCGTCAACCGACAATCCCCCTTCGGCCCCGGTCGACGAGTTGTGACATTGATAGCAATGCTCGACCAGGACGGGACGAATTTTTGCCTCGAAAAATTCACCCTGCGCAACGGTGGGTGGTTCACTGGCGTGAGCGATGCCTGGCCCCGCCAGCAGCAGCCCCGTCAGTAAAATCAGTGAAACAAAACAAACCCAGAGAGGGTCCTGTGGGCCTGCGATTCGCCCAAGACAAGCGATCGATCTTTTGTCACAAAATGAGACCATGAAATCAACGCCATCAAGGATGTTTTCGCAGGAATACAGACAGCATCGCTTCAGGGGCATTCACGGTCTGAAAATCTCTTGCGTGTGTCGAACCGCCAATGAACTACGGAAAGATTTCGCAGTCTCAACCATGGATTTCGTACGTCTGATCGGGAATGAACCTGCCGAAGTGATCGGCACTGTCACTCGGTTAATCGTTGTGTCCAGGCAGCGACCTGCTGCAGGACGGGGATTCGACCGCCACTGCCAAAACTGGCAAGACGAGCGACAACATTTTTGACACCAATAAAATCCGAGACTCCCGCTTCGATTTTTTCATGAGCCGTTTGCAACTCGGCCAGCGACAGATCTGCCAGCTTACAATGACGGGATTCGCATAACCGGACCAGCTTTCCGACAACTTCGTGACCGGTCCGCATGGGGACTCCTCGGCCGATCAGGTATTCCATCAGCGTTGTGGCATCCAGAAAGCCCTCTTCCAGGCGGGCGTTGATGGTTTCGACCTTCAACAGTGCGTAACGCACAATACTTGGGGCGAGTTCCAAACACGCTTGAACGGTGTCGATCGCATCGAAAAAGGCGAGCTTGTCTTCCTGCAAGTCCCGATTGTAAGCCAAAGGCAAGCCCTTCAGCAGGGTCAGAATTTGCGTCACGTCCGCAATCACCCGGGCGGATTTTCCCCGAATCAGCTCAAGCACATCGGGATTTCGTTTTTGCGGCATGATCGACGAGCCCGTCGTGTACGCGTCTGGCAGCTTGAGGAAGCCAAATTCCGTGGTACACCACAAAATCCATTCCTCTGCCCAACCGCTCAAGTGGACCGCAATCAGCGACAGATCAAAAATCGATTCTGCGAGAAAATCGCGGTCACTGGAAACGTCAAGGCTGTTCGCGGCGACGGCAGGCTCTAAGGAAAGGGATGTCGAGGAACCCGTAAAACCGAGCAATCGTGCGGTTTCATGACGATCGATCGGCAGCGATGTTCCCGCAAGAGCGGCTGCCCCCAATGGGAGCACGTTGACCCGTTTGAGGCAATCTGCGATCCGCTCGCGGTCGCGTTGGAATTTTTCGCAATAAGCAAGCCAATAATGGGCCGCCATCACCGGTTGTGCGCGTTGCATGTGGGTAAAACCGGGTAAGACGACGTCGGCATCCGAGGCACAACGATCCACAAAGGCTCGCTGCAGTTCCCGCAACAGCCCATCAATCGTTGTTAACGAGTCTCGAACATAAAGCTTCAGATCCGTGGAAACCTGATCATTCCGACTGCGAGCGGTGTGGAGTTTGCGACCGACATCGCCGATCCGTGCAATCAACGCCGATTCGATGTGCATGTGGATGTCTTCAAGCTCGGTCTTCCAGACCATTTCACCCCGTGCAATCTCGCCACCAATTTCCGCCAAGGTTTCGATGATCTGTCGTGACTCGTCCGAGGTGAGTAATCCAACGGAGGCCAGCATGCGGGCATGGGCTTGCGATCCCCGAATGTCTACCGCGGCCAGACGACTGTCGAACGAAATCGACTCGGTAAATTTTTCGACACGCGGATCGGTCTGCGCGTCGAAAGCCCCGCCCCATGGTTTGACTGACATCATTGATCCCGAAAACAGAAATCGTCAAACGAAAAATCGTGAAAAGGAAATTTTCAGCGAACTTGGGCGGATTGTGCAGCGAAAGGCGACTCATTGCAATCCTCTGCAATCTTCTGCAACAACAAAAAATCGCTGTCGAATCTCGCCACCCAAAATTTTTTCGACGAGATCGTTCGTCCTCACCGAAACGATTTTGGAAAAATTGCCTCCCCTGTTCCCCAAAGACGGTCTTGCGGAATTCCGGAAAAAACGAGAAATAGTCAATTTGGATTGAACCGCTTGATTTGCTTGCAAACTGGTTGTGGAAGTGAATTCACGCTACAACGATTCAGGATCAACGCAGGATGGTGCTTGAAGTTCAAAGTTCGCGGATGGCCTGAACACCTCGAATTTGGTCGAATTTCTGGAAGAAGGATAAAATTCCGGTCGAAGAACGGGACGAACAAAACTGGGTTGCCCCAATCTGTGCAGACTGGAAATGACCTGCTATCATGTGTTGTCGTTTGGGTTGGGAAGATTGGGATTGAGCGAGACAGTCGAAATACAGTTTAAAACAAGACGATGATGGTCGGCACAACCGTTGGATGCGTTTGTGC
>Ga0114978_10000604_pt1 | contig 30715 bp, 63 predicted proteins | sample S_140212_EF_Meta_FD_87027 | JGI IMG/M metagenome (GOLD analysis project Ga0114978, IMG submission 87027) | Freshwater microbial communities from Lake Simoncouche, Canada to study carbon cycling - S_140212_EF_MetaG | ecosystem: Environmental > Aquatic > Freshwater > Lake | place: Lake...
GATAAGGCAATGGAAAGGCAGAGCGGTAAGGGAACTTTGGAAGATTTGTATATGTGGTATAAGAAACAGGTTAAAGAAGGAACTACCAAATCCGAAATGGATATTCAGTTAAAAAGGCCTAATGTTAAAGGATTGGAATATTTATTTATATGATAAAAAATATACTAGTAGATTTACAATCAAAAAGTGATACGAAAATACTTAGTTTGTTTGGCACTAAGGGATTAGAACATATCATTACAAAACCAGATTATATTTTATTTTACAACAAACAATATGATATCCACATAATTGCACAAATAAAGACATCGAATCATAAAAAAAATGTAATAGATTTATTTTTGGAAGATAATGTGGAATCTATTGATTGTAATAAATACGTTTTATTGCCAACAGAAATAGATAATGAAAATGGATATTTAAATGAGTTAACAAAATCATATACAAACATTAAACCAATATTATTGTTTATAAATACAGATTCCTTTCCACGCATTGGATATGATTTAGAAAAATATGATATAAAAATTGCGGCATCTATGCCTTACCCACATAGTTTAGATGTAGAATTAATATTGGATTACGGACTTTCTTTAGCATATTTTTATTATCTAAATTTATGGTCACTAACTAATTTTAATTTAGTATTTGATAACATAAATCCAAAAGATAAAGTATTTTGCTATTCAAAAAGATTTTATGATACAAATAATTCTGAAAGAAAATATTGGTTTGATAGAATGGCATCAATTATTCCTAAAGAACTTTTACATACATCTAATTTATTAGATGAGCCAACGTTTAAGAATGCGAATTTAACATTAGCATCATATGCGTTAGCTAGTTACTTTGATTATAATGAATGTATGTTTAATATAATACATGAAACGGAAGGAGTCTATTCATACAATATAAATATGAAAGTAAATACCCCTCATAAATTTACAGAAAAAACTCTATATTCTATATTATTTGCTAATCCATCTATTTTAATTTGCCAACCGGAACTAATTAAATATTTAGATAATAAAGGAATAGTATTATTAAATAATGAATTTGAAGTTAAATCTAAAACGATATATGATAAAGATAATTCGGTTATTAGCTTGAGAAATATTCATGCAGATTTTAATATAATGTTTGATAATTTTTGTAATTTTGTAGTAAACTCTAAAATAGAAGATAGAGTAAATCTATACAACAAATATAAAAAAATTCAAAAACATAATAGAACACAATTGTTGAATTATATAGAAACTCCTAAAAAAGAAATATTGGAGTATATATTAAAGTAAGTAGGTTATGCATTGTTTAACTAAATTTAATAAAATGGACGACGGTGATAGTAAAAACAATCAACAAGCTGAAAAGCAAGGAAAACAGACTAATGTTATACAAAGATATGGCGTTAATGCTGGCACTATTCTTCAATCCGTTTGGGTTCGATGCCGTACAATATTCCCTAATATTACTGACAGGAAGTTTATGGAAAGCGAACTTCGTTTTGTATTGTATAGCGGGGTTATTCTTTGGGGTTTATATATGGCTTACGAAATATTTAAATAAAAAATAAAATATAAATTATGGGTTACATTGATAGTGCTGAATTGTTTTTTGAATCATTAAAGCATAAAAATATGCCTAATGTAGAGTTGGTTGTGGCTGATGATTGTCATATGACGGACTTTAATGGTACTTGGCCCCATAAACGATGGGTGTGTGAAACGATTCGTTCATTCTTTCAGAATCCATATGAATTGATTATATATGAATATCACGAATGTGAAAATACTGTATTTGTTAAATATAGTTTAAAGTATAGTAACTCAACATCGATGAATTGTATAGATGAATTAGTATTTAATGATGAATCAAAAATCACAAAAATTACAAAATACAAAAGATAGTATGAAGCCAATGATGTTGCACATTGATATTGGTAATCAATCTTTGGTAAATTGGGCTAACAATAACAAATATATAATTCATTCGGAATTAATTAGGTATTGTGAAAGATTGATTAATGGTGAATTTGAAATAATTGAAGCAATTATGATTTCAAATTTAGCAGATAATGTGGTCTTTATGGTTAGTGAAAAGAATGTATCCGATACATTGAATAAAGCAATGGAATATTTTTTAGAAATAGAAGAATATGAACAATGTAGCAAAATTCGCGATTTGTTAATACTTATTTCCAATAGAAACAAAAGTATAAAAAACAATGGAAGAGCAATTAAAAAAAATAATTTACAAAGTTAAAGATGCATTAAAGCAAATTGATTTGGATGGCGTATCGCATCCTTTGCTAGATGATATCTACGATTATTGTGAAGAAATGGATGATATAATCTATTCCCAAGAAGATGATGGAATAGATATATCGGATTATATGGATTAAAATAAAAGAAATGAATAAGTTACTTTTGGGATTTGTCTATGGATTCATAGCACAAGTAATAACATTCCTACAATTACAGGGAAACATAAAATACAATTGGTATGAAAAATATCCATTGTTAATATTGGGTATAGCTATACCAATAAGCTGGTTGTATATAAAATCAGTTGAAGCATTCGTATATAGTTTTAATGGTGAAATATGGCCAAGCAGATTGATAGGATTTGCTATTGGTATAATAGTATTTGCTTCAATGAGTATTATACTATTCAAAGAGCCAATTAATACTAAAACATTCATTTGCTTATTATTGGCTTTGGGTATATTGGGAGTTCAAATATTTTGGAAATGAGAAAGTTAGATTTAGTAAACGTAGGACCAGAATTGTATGAAGTAATCAAAAGAGTACCATATGGTAAATTTACAAAAGAAGTATCGGGTGAAAATGCAGATATGTTAAAACAATACTATCGCTGTGAAAAAATATTAAGAAGCAATCAAACAAATGAATACTTATTTGTGAATTTAATTGAAGAAGCAACTCAAATAATAGATTAATAAATGATTAATAAAAGGTTTTTGCCCGTTTGGGATATTAAAGCAGGAGATACTAAATTAAGTTTGTTAGCTAATAATAAGTTAATTGAATCTTTGGATAAGGGAGTAGATATAGAACCAATTTTTTTGTGGTTAGAAACTGATAAATACAAAATATATTATTGTAAAATAAATGAAAATGAAGTATCTTCTGATAATATTACAAAGTTTTTCAAAATAATAGAATCAAAGAATATACATAGTAAACAACTTATTTTTATAAATCCAACCGAAACGGTATCAGGCGATTTTGATAAATTCGTTTCAAATATCAATAAACCCATAATGGTTATACCATCCAAATGGCAGGGCGTTGGTACATTGTTATATACAAAATCTATGTTCGATGGCGTTTATACCGCATATTCCAATATGAAATATCAAACTATATTGGAACAAAACTACAAACCATTTCAATTAGTTTATTTAGTAAGGAGGGGACACGATAGACGTTATGAATTTTTTAAATATTTGGAATCAAAGAAAAATAGAAATCTTTATTTAACTTACAAAAACGCAGATTTAACAGCAAAAGGATTTGATAATGAAGCCGAACATCTTAATTTCTTTGAAAAAGATGGAATAAAATTCCCATATCAATCTCATTCAGTTATTCAACCAATGGAATTTCACGCAGCATTTCAAGGTAATGAATTTATGTTTCAAAATATATGCTTATTAACAATGAGTAAATTCAATTTAGTAGTTGAATCCAATCATTACGATGGGGCATTGACTGAAAAGAGTATGTTTCCATTTTTAGCTAAAACAATTCCAATACTTACCAATGGTAAAGTACATATTGAAATGTTAGAAAATATGGGGTATTATACATTTGTAGATGAATTGGGAATACGTGATATTATAAAAGATAATATACACTATATTTCAAACAAAAATAATGATGAATATTTTAGCAGGTACTTTAGTATATTAGATAAATTAGTAAATGGTGAATTTAACTATATTTACGATACAATGTTTGATAAAATAGAACACAACTATAATTTATCACTAGAAATCCAGAATGGTAATTTTTTAAATGATTAAATAATTTGGTAATTAAAAATAATTTCCTTATATTTGTAACAATAAACAAAATAAAACAAAAATTAAATTAAGTTATGGCAAAACAATTGTTATTTGAAAACGATGCGAGAGTAAAGTTAAAAACGGGCGTAGATTCATTAGCTAACGCAGTGAAGGTTACATTAGGTCCAAAGGGTAGAAATGTAATCATTGGTAAATCATTTGGTTCACCACATATTACTAAAGATGGCGTATCGGTAGCAAAAGAAATCGAATTGGAAGATACTATCGAAAATATGGGTGCACAATTAGTTAAGGAAGTTGCATCTAAAACTGCTGATTTAGCGGGGGATGGTACAACTACGGCTACGGTATTAACTCAAGCTATCTTCTCTAATGGTATTAAGATGGTAACTGCCGGCGCCAATCCAATGGATTTAAAAAGAGGTATTGATAAAGCGGTTACGGCTGTTGTAGATGAACTTAGAAAAACATCACAAAAGATTAACACTAACAAAGAAATTGAGCAGGTAGCTACCATTTCAGCAAATAATGATTCTGAAATAGGTAAGATGTTAGCTGATGCAATGGAGAAAGTTGGTAAGGATGGTGTAATTACTGTAGAGGAAGCTAAAGGAACACAAACCGAAGTTAAGACTGTAGAGGGTATGCAATTCGATAGAGGATACCTTTCACCATACTTCGTAACCAATCAGGAAAAGATGGAAGCTGAATTGGAAAAACCTTATGTACTTTTGTATGATAAGAGAATCAGTTCAATGAAAGATATCATTGGTATTTTAGAATCAGCAGCACAAACAAATAGACCTTTATTAATTGTTGCAGAAGATATCGAAGGTGAAGCATTGGCTACTTTGGTAGTAAACAAAATGCGAGGTTCACTTAAAATCGCAGCAGTTAAAGCACCTGCGTTTGGAGATAGACGAAAAGAAATGTTAGAAGATATCGCAATCCTAACAGGTGGTACTTTGATTAGTGAAGAAAGTGGTTTAACATTAGAGAAGGCTACATTAAAAATGTGTGGTACGGCTGAAAAAATTAATATAGATAAAGATACAACTACTATCATTAATGGTGGTGGAACTACTGAAGCAATCAAAGCTCGTATCGATACAATCAAAGCTCAAATTGAACGTAGTACATCCGATTATGACAAAGAGAAGTTGCAAGAACGTTTAGCTAAGTTAAGTGGTGGTGTAGCAATTATCTATATTGGAGCATCAACTGAAACTGAATTAAAAGAGAAGAAGGATAGGGTAGATGATGCTTTACATGCTACTCGTGCAGCTGTTGAAGAAGGAATTGTAATTGGTGGTGGTATCGCTTTAGTAAAAGCAGCTGATGTATTAGTTAATACTGGCTTTATTACTAAATTAGAAAACGCTGACCAACAATTGGGAGCTGATATCGTTAAGAAAGCAATTGAAGCACCATTCAGAACAATTGTTTCAAATGCTGGAGGTTCGCCGGATGTAATTATCAATAAGGTAAAAGAAACTGGCGGTAACTTTGGATTTAATGCGAGAACCGATGAATATGTAGATATGATTGAAGCAGGTATTATTGACCCTACAAAGGTAACTCGTTTAGCATTAGAAAATGCAGCATCAGTAGCTGGATTATTACTTACAACCGAATGTGTTGTAGCTGAAAAGAAATCAGAAAAGGAATCCGCACCACAAATGCAGATGCCTCCAATGATGTAATAACATATTACAAATAATCATAATAAGAAGGGGGATATTTCCCCCTTTTTTATTTGGTAATCTCAAATATTTTTCGTATATTTGTGTATATGAAATCAGAAAATTTAAAAAGAGAAATTAACGAAGGCCATTATTTAGAATTAATGGATAGGTTATACGTGTTAGCATCTACGCTACACGACCATTGTTTAGAACATCCGTTAGCTGAATACGATGAAGAAATTTATACAGCAATTGAAACAGCTATCGAAGCAACATATGACGCATATCAATTAGTAGGAAGTAAAGAATTTGAAAATGAAAATGAGAATAACACACATTAGCGATACACACAATAAGCATAACCAAATTGGTAAAATGCCAGGCGGTGATTTGCTTATTCATAGTGGTGATATTTCATCCATTGGTAGAGAAACGGAAGTTAAGCGTTTTGTAAAATGGTTTAATGAAATTGATAATTACACTCACAAAGTATTCATAGCAGGTAATCACGATTTATCTTTTGATTCTGAAATTCTTTTTAGAAACAAATCGGAATATTTTGATAGGGTTCAATATGAAGGATTTGCTTCAGTTGGCAAACCACAATGGTTAGATGTGTTATTGGCATCCGATTTGAATTCTAATGTATTCTATTTAGAAAATTCATTTGTTGAATTGGATGGAATAAAAATATGGGGTTCTCCTATCAGTCCATCGTTTGGATATGGTTGGGCATTTAATGCTGCTAGAGGTGAGGATATTTCAAAAGTATGGGATACTATTCCAAATGATTCTGATATTGTAATTACTCACGGACCTATTTATGGATTCAGAGATAAAACATATCGTACATATGAAAACGTTGGATGTGCAGATTTATTACATAAGTTGAATGAAGTTAAACCTCATTTACATTTTAGTGGACACATTCACGAAGATTATGGATATGCTCCGATTCAATATGGTGATTGGAGTGGATACGCATTTAATGGGTGTATTTGTTCACTAAGTTACGATGCGGAAAATAAACCAATTACATTTGATTACAATTTTGTTAAGAGAGAATTAGAATTTATACACAATGAGGAATAAAAAAATATATTTGTATTTGGATGACGTAAGAATTCCAACTGAAGGCGATTGGGAAGTTGTGCGTAATTACGATGAATTTGTTGCACATATTAAATTGAATGGTTTAGAAAATTACGAAGTAATTTCATTAGACCACGATTTAGGTGAAAGTGCTATGCAAGAATATTATACAAATACAAAACCGAATTTTGAATTAGATTATAATCGTATTGAAGAAAAAACGGGAATGGATTGTACTAGATTCTTAGTAGCAGAGGCAATGAATAAAAAAATACCATTACCAACTATTTACGTTCATTCAGCTAATCCAATTGGTAGCGCAAATATGATAGGATATATTAACAATTATTTCAGAAATAATAAATTACCTGAAGTTTGTATAAAAGTAAATATTGCCCATACATATACCAATTTACTTAGCGAAGAAGAAAGACATCGTAGATATAAAATAATGAAAACAAAATAATAAATTATGTACGAAATAACAAAATACATTGGTATAGCAATTCTAATATTCTTTGTTTGGTTATGTTATGAATTTTGGAGAGCACCAATGATGGATGAAACAACTGGCAGAATAATAAAACCTGCTAAAACATTTAAAGATTTATTTAAAAGAAAATAATATGAAAGTAGAATTCGCAGATACATTTTTAAAATCGTTAAAACGATTATCAATGCAGCAAACTTGGTGGTATAAAACATATTCGGCAATCCGATATGATATTCCACATTTTATTAAAAACATTTACCGATTCCGTAAAGAATTGTATTCTCACGATTGGTGGGATTATCGCTATACATTAAATATGTTAGAACGTTCATTAACTATTATGGAAAACGGAATGACTGAAAAAGGAATTGAAGTTAGTGAATCGCGTGAACCAAAATTAAAAGCAATGCGTAGAGCATTGGAATTATTAAAAAATAGTAGAGAAGATAATTTTGTAGAAAGAGCTGAAGCCGAATTGGGTGAACTAATTTTATCAGATTGGTTATTTGAAGAAACCGAAGATGGTTTGCATAGATTAATAGATAGTGAAACAAAAAAAGATAAAGCTCATAATCGTAGAATATACAAAAGAGCAGTTGCTATCGAACAAGCTGAATGGAAAGAATTGTGGGAAATTGTTAAAGGAACTAAAAACTCAACAAAATACGGCGAAGGCTACGATGGTACTGATATGAGAGGATGGTGGGATTAGTATGAAACGAATAATAATTATAGCCGTTTTACTTATGTTAGGTATAAGTTCGATAGCACAAACAAACAAAGCAACGGGTGGATTTGAAGATGTTTTAACTACTGATACTATCTTAAATAATTTTATGATACATTGGATTGGTAAACCTTATAAGTTAGGCGGAAAAACTGAAAAAGGAATCGATTGTTCTCAATTCAACAAACGATTATACAAAGATGTTTACAACAAAGATTTGGAAAACGTAGCATATAAACAATGGAATCAAACCCAACGAATTAAGCGTGATAGTTTACAAATTGGTGATTTAATATTTTTCAGAAGCAGACAATCGCCATCCGGTTGGCATACGGGAGTGTATATAGGCAACACTTATTTTATACACGCAGCAAATAGGTATGAGGGTGTAAAGATTAGTAGTTTAGAAGAACCTCGTTATAAAACGGCAATACGAGGATTTGGAAAATTGGAAAAAAAGTAGTATATTTACATATAACAAACCAAAAAGAAAGGAGGTTACAATGGCTTTATTTAAAGAACTAAAAGAGTTAAAAGAAAAATTAAAGTATTATGAGGATATGGTGCCCGTAAACAATATGGGTAAGTGGAGCCGTAGTGTAGCCATTGAAAGTTATACTAAAAAGATTTTTAAATTGGAACAACAAATAAAACTTAATAAGACAAAAAACAATGAACAAAGCTAAGTTTATTTTACTAATACTATTGGGAGCGATGGTATTAGAATTAAAAGCTAGACCTAAATATCGTATCCAAACTTGGGTATTATATGGACAAACGCAGTATTTACCACAAAAGCGTGTATGGTATAAAACTAATTACTTTTATTTACCATTTAAAGTTTGGAGAAGTGGTTCATACGCATTTCAGCATCAATCGCAAGCTGAAGAAATAATTAAAAATTGGAAAGAAGATGAAAAAGCAAAAAAAGAATGGCGCCAAAGCGCATACATTGAAATCGAATAACAAATGGTTTATAGAAAACAATAGGTTTCAAAGGAATAAAGATATAGTAAACATTTTACCATTCATCAAAGTATGGTACAGTAAAAATTACTTTTTAGAAACAGGAGTATCCTCACCGGCATTTGGAGTAGCTATAAGTTTTCTAAAATGGAATTATTATTTAACAATTCAAAAAGGATATTAAAATGGGATTAAGAGAAGCAACTGCCGAACTACATAGTAAGGCTGAGAAAATGGAATTTAATCAAAGAATGTTTAGAGGTGAGTTATCTAAAAAAGAATACCTACATTATTTGATTCAGCAAGCTTGTATTTTTCAATGTATAGAGGAACACAAAGCTGCCGATATCAGTCCGGATTTAGCTAGATTAACAAACGTATTTGATGATATTATGGAATTACAAAAAGAAGTTCCACAATCATTACCACAAATTAAAGCAGCTAATGAATATGGTGCTTACTTAGAAAATTTGAGTGTAAAACAATTATATCCTCACATATATTTGAACTATATGGCATTGATGTTTGGTGGGCAAATGATGAAATCAAAAGTTCCAGGTAAAGGTAGAATGTATGATTTCGATAATGTGCCGGAATTAGTTACTATGATTAGAGGTATTCAAAAAGATGAATGGGCAGATGAAGTAAACAAAGGATTTCAATATATTATAAACATATTAGATGAGTTACAAACACACGCTGGATAATATAGCAACCCGTATTGAATACCTTATTGCTAAATACGATGCAGAGTTAATACCTACCGAAGATTACGGATGGGTTAATAGACGATATACAAATGATAAATTTAGATTAGCACATATTGAAAGATATAGTGATAAGAATTTAGAAGTATTGCATGTAACGTGTTTTCCAAATGAAAAATATCAACATCCTATTTTTGGATTTGATATTATATGTACGGATAAAAAACCATTAGCCGCATTTATGGATTGGTCACCTGTTGATAATACATTGAGTTATGCGTGTGAGTATGATTTTGAGAAACCATATCCACTACCTGAATGGGCTAAGATTATATTTTCACCAATGGCAGTTGGTATAATACCAAATGATAATGAGTTGGATAAACTTACTGATATTGTTATACATAACTTTGACATGTATATGAAAATATTAGAAGGTGCAAAGCAAAATGAATATCGTAGTGCATACATAGTAGCAGCTCAAAATCGATATTGTGAAAATCAACAAAAGAACGAAAGAACTTATAATGTATTGAAGGCTAAGTTGGGTGAGGAAAGAGCAAAATATTTTATGGAAACAATACTATTCCCAAAAATAAAATAAAATGAAAATACGTGGTTGGGAAAAAATAAGTGGATTAACATACAAAGGATTGACAATAGTTAACCCAATACATAATGCAGATGAAACAAAATATATGGCAGATGTATTAAATTTAAACTTACCACATAAACCAAAATGGGAATTATATGTGTTAGTACCTGGCCATAAATGGAAAGCAGTTGATGATGATATGTTTCACATAATGTTATGGGATGAAGATAGATTCAGTAGCCGTAAGATAATTAGTAGAAATATGATGAAATCGATTAAAAATTTCAGAATGATGTTTGAGGATTTGATTGATGAAATGTTAGCTACACAATTAACAATGGCTCCAATTTCATCTTCAATGAATTTACCATCGTTTGATGCATATATAGCACAACGAAAAATGAATATAAAATAAATAATATGGATTCAAATACAACATATAAAATTGGATTGTTTACAATACTTGTTATAGGATTTATAGCAGTTGGTTTAAGTATGAATCATAGTAAAGTGAATATAACAAAGGCAGAAGCGAGTTATTTACAATCATTAGAAAAAAGAGACTCTTTGAATAAAGTAATAGATAGTTTACGAAATGAAATTATTTTTTTAGAGAATGGGTTTGATGTAAAAGAGCATCGTTATGAGGATGTTATATTTGAATATGAATTGGGATTATCTTATTTAAAAGATTACCATCCAAAAGCATATAAAGATTTTCATAGAATAATTGGAATGAAAGAAAGGTATTCAGCAGAACTTGAAAGGGAGAATAATAAAAGATTAAACAGTTATAAAGAATAATATGAAAGTAATTTACAAATACGAATTAGCAAGAAAGGTTACGCTACCAATTAATTCACAAATCTTAAAAGCGGGAATGCAGAATGGTATTATGCATATATGGGCATTGGTAGATGAAAATCAAAAAGAAACATATGAAAGCAATTTTGAAATAATTGGTACAGGTCATAGTTTTGAATTCGATTATTTAACACATACATACATTGATTCATTATTCGATGGTCCATTCGTATGGCATATTTGGCAATTAAATAAATAATAAATAAATAGGTTATGGAATTACAAATTACAAAAGAGGAATTAGTAGAAAAATTACAAACTGAAGCGGTGAGTGTAACATTCACAAAAGCTGATGGTAGCGAACGTACAATGTTATGTACAAAGATGGTTAGTAAAATCCCCGAAGCACAACATCCAAAAACGGATAAGGTTGTAAAGTTAGATGAAAACGGAAACGTAATTGAAACCGATTTAATTACTGTATTCGATTTAGAGAAGGAAGGATGGAGAAGTTTTAATTTCAGTAAAGTAAAAGCTATTCAATAGATGGAAACAAAGGATGCATTAGAAGGATATAATTGGCAAGATGTACTTTGGAGAGCTATGCAATCCATAAAATCAACAAATAATACAATAGATTCTTTGTATGCTGATTTGGATGCTCAAATAGCTAAGATGAATGGTATAAAGCCAATTCAATTTAAGAACCCTGAAAAATTGAATGGTAAAGTAGATTCAAAAGGTCAGAGTTTTGAAATACAATTTGTTGGCAGAAGTTTAACTTTAAAAGAGGATAATTGGACTTGGGAAATACGAGGTATTAAGAATGGCGCACCTTATGGATTTGAAAATACATTATCTATTTTGAAATATCCAAAAAGAGAAGGTTATGCTACAATGATTACCGATTCATATGGGCAAACAAAAACGACTGAAGTAATTTTGGATAGTTTATATAATATGAGCTTTGTAGTTCAGCAATTAATATCATTAACCGAACTACCTTTTTAGTATGGAATTTAAATACGATATACAGCAATTTAGATATACAAAAGAAATAGGATTATTTTCTGCTGATGCGTGGAATTTGGTAGCATATATGCCAGATGGTAGTTTTCACCCCGAAGCATTTCCGAATCAGAAAAAAGAATTCTTTATTCATAATTACAAAACAAATGGATTCAGACGTTTTAGATTTGTAAAAGAAATTACGAACTGGTTAATAGATGAAAATGAGCATACCAAATATGAAATGGTAGAATGGTTATTTGAAAGTGAAGATGGGTTTAAATGTATGATATCAATCAATTAATATGAATTCAGAATTAAAACGTAAACGGATATTAGATATCGACCCGCAGGCAATTCTTTGGGATGGATTAGATGAAGCAATCATTGGTATAACAAATGAAGGTGTGCCGGTATATGATAATCACCAAATGGAAATCATTTTAATGCGTGACAATAAATGGGACTGGGAAACTGCTGCAGAATGGCTTGAGTTTAATATATTAAGTGCATATGTAGGGGATAGGACTCCTATTCATATGTGGATAATGCCAAATGAAATGATTGATTAAAATAAAAATTATGTTTGATAAATTAGTACAATTAATAGAGAGATTCGGTTATCAATTGATGCCGTATGTTATTATTGAAGAGTGGAATGCCGGAGTTCATTTAAGATATGGTAAATGGATTAAAACATTATATGCCGGTATTCATTTTAAAATACCATTCTTTGATTCTATAATTGAATGTCCTGTTATTACTCAATCAGTTAATTTGCCTTCACAAACTTTGACAACATTAGATGAGCAAAGTATAGTATTGAAAGCAATTATCAGATACAAAGTAAATAACGTAAGAACATATCTATTAGGTGTGATGCATGCAAACGATGTACTAATTGATACAACGCAGGGTATAATTAGGGATGTAGTTGAAATGACAAAGTGGGATAATTTAATAGATGTCAATACACAAATTACAAACGAAGTTAAAGAGTATGTAGTTAGGTGGGGTATTGAAGTTGAAGCAGTAACTATAACCGATTTAGGATTAGTAAAAAGTTTTCGTATATTCGGCGATGAAGGTCATAAAAGTACGATACTACCAACGGATATTTAAAATGAAATGGTTATTGCTATTGATGCCGATTATGGTATGTGGACAAGTGACTGATACGACATCGCATATGGTATATTATCAAAAGAGTTTAATAAAGCGAGGTAAAGTTGAATTATATGGTTACACATCATATGATTTAGCTTGGGCAGATGAAAGTGGAATAGTTATAACATTAACAATACCTAACAAACGAAAAAAGAAAAAAAGCTATGAACAGAGAAGAGGAATTAAATAAACAATTTCCTTTAGAGGATGGAACTACATACATACAAAGTATAGATAAAGCAAACGAACCGAAAAGGGCGGGGGTTGGGGGTGAGTCGTTAAAGGAAAATTTTATTGATAGTGCGTCTAATGAGCAGAATGAGTCCAAAGAGCAAAAAGATAAAGCTTCGGATTGGATGTATAATTGGATACGAAAACATAGCGGAAAATAAAAATAGTTATATATAATTAATAGGGAAACATTAAAAACAAATTGTATGAAATTAAAGTTATCAGAAACACAAAAGGAAAGGTTAGCAAACATCTTAGAAATAATCCTATTCATAGGAGGTATGACATTTGGTTTGGCTATATTAAGTTTTGGTGCGTATATGCTTTGGACAGTAATATCGGCAATACTTAGTTAAAAAGAAATCGGAAATACATAATAAAATAAATTCAGCTAATAATGAATATGGGAATAGTATGGCTAATAGTATCGATAGTATGGGTATGGATATTATATAAGATAGTAGGTATAAAAGAAATCCTAAACGAATATAAACGATTAAGGGAAAGGGATTATTGGAGACCCTTATACAATCAATTAGAATTCGTAAGTTGGATGAGTAAAGCGATAATCATTATACCTGGACTAATATTCAATATAAAGTTAGTATGGATGTATCCCCTTACTCTAATCACTTCATCACTACTGATATGGGCAAGTGAAAGGAAAGGGTTACCCACACTCATTTTGTTTAATACGATATGGATAGGGATATCTATATGGCAGATACTAACACAATTTTTATAAGATATGAATAAGAAACCGATAGGAGAATTACTGAATAAAAGAAAACGAAATCGGATATTGGAATTGTGGATAGGATTATTAGGATTCATAATAGGAGCGATGTTAGGGAGTTGGTTACTAATCGAAATCGTTCAAAGGGGCATATCAAAATAGAGAACGCATAGTATATCAAATTCAGCTTCATAGTATAAAAGTGGGAATAAGTGTTAATAAGTGGTAATTTCCCAAAGTAATGTCAAAAATATATTGATATATTAATACACATATACACACATATCAGTATAGTTGTATATATCAGTGCCTCATTAAACATCCCACCCTTTGGCGTTTTGAGCAAAATTTTTTTATCCACAGCCCCGATTTACAAATGTGAACAAATAAATTTGGTATTCTCGTTTACAAATGTTACATATTGTTACATATCGTGAAGCGGCATATGCGCTGACTGATTCGCTTTGGCAGTCCTGCGAAGCGCAAAAGTTTACAAAGATACGAAAAAAATCTGATATAGCAATGAAAAATAGTTATCCACATGGCTTGTTTATGTGGATTTTTTTTCGTATCTTTATAGGGTGGTAGGGCGGGAATAGAGAGAGAACTTAGGACGCCTAACTGATTGATTTACAATGCCTTATATATTATCATATTTTACTGGCATAACTCATTGATTTCCAATAAAAAATATTTCATATTTCCAAATCTTTTTTACTAAAAGGCTTTGCTATATCGGGGGAATTTTGTATCTTTATTATATAAAGAGAGAGAAACATTAAAAATATACATATATGAGTTACGCATCAATGAATTATGAGAAGTTTGGAGAATTTAAAAACATTCCGGCAAATAAACAAAGAGTTATTAAGGCTGGTACTCCTGTTATTACTTTTACTGATATGTTCGGTAGAAATTTCTTTTTCCCTTATCGTACTAAAAAACAACGTTCCGAAATTTCAGATATTTTGAGGTTGTTAAAAGTTGAGAATAATCAACTTAATCGTATCCTTTCTGACTATTCAGTTAAGATGGGTAAGTATGTAAACGAATCTAAATTGCGTAAGGAGTTGAGAGAAACGTTTGGTTTTTCAAAATCGAACATTGACTCTATTTTAACTATTCACTAATCACTAACTATTAAAACTATTACAATGGGTACACACATTACAATTTTCGAAGCGGTTATTATTTCAGGCATTTCAATTATTGGATACGCCTTAGTTAAAACTATTTATCAAACTTTAAAATCTAAGTAATATGAGTTATAGCAAATTTAATCGACATGAGCATATGAGCTCGGAAACACGTAGGGAAATATTGGATATCATTATGGAAATTGGTTATGGTGAGCACGCCTTTATGTTAACCAATAGTATGTATGGTTTATTTGATGGTTACCTTTACGATGAATTAATTCAGTACGCTGATGACGTTACAATGAGTAAGTCGTTATATCGTAGAATCTTAAAAGTATTTAATACGGTTTGTCAGTATCCTAAGTATGCCCGATACGTTGAACCGGCCGGCGAATACAATGAGCCAGAGCCTGTTGAGTATAGAGCCGGCATGGGAGTAGCAGAAGGTAAATTATATTTAGCAAGTATTTAAAAAACAATAAGTTATGAGTAGAAAAATTACAGAGGAATCAATTAGGAACTTTTTAGATGGAGTTCCCTTTAAGAAATCAAATATGAGTGTGGTCCGAGAAGGTACTATATACTATTTGAAGTTGCATGGCAATAAGATAGCAGCTTTAGAAGCTGATGGCAGAATGTGGATTAGTAACGCTGGATGGAGGTCCAACACTACAAAAGAACGTCTGAATGGATTGCCGGGCGTATCAATTCGACAAAAGAATTGGGACTGGTATCTGAATGGGGTCTTATGGGATGGTTCACCACAATATGTTCGTAATATATAATCGATTGATTATCAACACGTTACAACTATTTTTCCAAATAGACTGGAAAATGTTTGGCAATATCAAATAAATTTGGTATATTTACATAGTAAATGAGAGACAATAAAACAATTAATATGAGTTACACTATTCCACGCGGTTACACTATTACCCCAAAAGTGAAGTTCTTACGAACTAAGGAAGGCAAGAAACGTACACAATTAGTAGAGTTGACCCACAAACGTAAGGGTATAGCTAAACTATTCGGAAACGAAGCTTACGCCATTAAGTATATCCAATCATTAGAATCGGATAAAGTTACATCTAATGCACTGGCCGGTAAGGGAGCACCTACGCCGGGTAAAGCTGGTATATTAGCAGCTAGTAAAGATATAGCAGCTGAGAAAGAGCTGAACGGCGTGTATGATGATATGACTAATGAGGAGGCGAAGCAGTTAGATAATCCATTTTTTCAACCCCTTAAATTAATATAATATGATATACGATGAATACAATGGCTGGACCAATTGGGATACGTGGAATGCGTATAACTGGCTAACTGAATCTGAAGGAGTTTATAATTCAGCTAAGAGGACTACCGGTCCTGCCGAACTAAGGGAACTATTCGGTGAGTACATATCAGACAAGGACAATATCGATGTGGATGAGGTTAATTGGGATGAGGTATATGAAAGTTTTAATGATTAATTAACAATAAATAAAAATGCATATGAGCAATTTAACAACAGGGCAATGGGTCCCGACAACAATGAAAGATGGTAAACGTATTAAAATGATTAAATACGCATCTAATGGAGTTAATATTCAGTTATATCCAAAACTAAATGGGGTTATTGAACCACATATAGCTAATGGAACTATGAAAGATGGTGGAGGTGATTGGCTGGATTCTCCTTGGAATGATAGGCAAAAGCAATGGATAGCTTACTTTGGACTAACAACCGATAGTATGGGCAGAAATGTGTATGTACTGAATGAGAAGGGTAAACGTATAACCAATACAACAGGGGAACTGTTAACCTATTGTATCCAAAGGTTAGAAGCCGCTTTACCAATATTGGATAAATTAACTTAAAATAAGTTTGGCAATATCGAATTTATTTCGTATATTTGTATAAATCAAATAGGTGAAGGCGGAGACCTGTATTAAACATCCGCTGGATTAAATTGTATAAAATGGCTAACAAAGCAAAGGCGAAAGCAACAAGTAAAGTAACTAAGGTTACATCTAAGAACCGTAAGACAGCTAAGAAAGTAGCTACTTATGAAACACCAGTATCTAACATCCAAAAGATTACCTACCCATCAGGTCGTGTATCTTATAGAGTTAGAGTAGCAGGTGAATCTCAATTCACTACTTCTTTAAAGAAGGCTCGTGAAATTAAGAAAGAGTTGTTCGCTTAATATCACTAAAGGACGGGACCGGTGGCGGATGCCAATACAGCCGGTCCCATCTTTACTAAATTTTAAACTATTAATTAATATACATAAAACAAACAAGATGAAAAAAGTAATCGCAATTTTCGCTATCGCATCTACATTGGTAGCATGTGGTGGAAACGCTTCTACGGAAGTAGCAACTGATTCAACAGCAGTAGCAGTAGATTCAACTGTAGCAACAGCTGATACATCAGTAGCGCCAGTAGCTGATACTACTTCAGTAGTGAAGTAATCCAACGGGGGTAGCGCCCCCTATAAGCGGTGGAAGTGTAATGTTTGCACACCTAGCGTCCAGCTAGGAGGAGGTAGTTCGAATCTACACCACCGCTCAACGCATTCGGCATATTTGGTTATTCTCTGATTGATTGATTTACATTTACAAAAGCGTTACTCTTTAAAGGATGGTCACACCGAATGGCCATCCTTTTATTATTTAACCACTAAATGGAACATATGAAATGGAAATTGAGCAGTGTATTAAAAGAAAGAAAAGATGTGGTCCGTATTGGTAGAATGGCTGAGACGTGGTGCAAGAACAATATGGGCGAGAACAATAAGAAGCAATTAGGCATATTAGTTACCTATTGGAAAGGATGGGATACCGATATGGGGCAGTATGACCCGGAAGACCATGCTATCTTTGTATATTACAATAACATAGGTAATGTAAAGGGATTATTGCAAACAATCATACACGAATGGACACACTCCTTACAGCCACTCACATCGAAGTGGAAGGAGTACAACGATATAGCATATAGTAGAAACCCCTATGAGCGAGAGGCGTACGCTTCGGAGAAGCTCTATAAGGAGTTATGGGATGGTATTAAACACAAATTAAATAAATAAGATTATGAATGAAGCAATTGTAGTATTAGAGAAAGCGGAGGCGGTATTAATGAAACGTATCCGTGCAATGAAAGATGGTTCACCTAAGTGGTCCGCATCTAGCCGGCTGAATGAGATACGTGCCGCACTTAAAGTGTTGAAGCATTTAGAGAGAGATGTACAAGAGTTACTCTTAGAGCAGGATGAAATGATAGTGGAGGCGTTAATGCAGAATCCCCCTATTGCCCAAGCCTAAAACGCTTCGGACATTAATAAAAATAAAATCAGCTAATATATGAATACACATAGTAGTATAGCAAACGCATACAATGATATGGATAAGATACATAGTATAGAGAAAGATAGAGAGAACACAATGGCAGACCCTAAGTATATAGCATGGGTTAAGGAGTTAAGAGTATCCCAACTATATACTAATAGAGAACTCATACACAATGCTAATAGACTAATGAAGCAGTACACTCATAAGATAGGATTAGATAGTTAGTTAAATAAGTAATTAGATAAACATCTAAATACAAAAGGAATCGCCCGTAGCTTTGCTAAGTTACGGGCTTTCTTATGCCCCTACGGTAGACCACCCCCCTAACTGAATTTCATGTAAAGCGAGAGGCGAGGCGTGTGCCAGGACCGGGTCGGGTCCGTTTAAATATTGCGGTCAATTTTTTTGACTGGGAAACCCTTTTTTGACATGAGGTGTGATACACCACTACTGAAATGAGGTATATTTATTTTGTTTAGGATTGATATTTATTAACAAACAAAGTGGTATGTTAAGAGATACGGATTATATGAAAATAGCAGAGGACTATTCCACTTCAATAGGGGTAGCAACTATGATTAACTATATGGATAGAATCGATGTAGTTAAGAAGAATAAGTTGAGTAATGATGATTCAGTTATAAATGAGATGGTAGCATTATCAGTTGATGCCGGCATATATAAAGAATTCATCCGAAAGGTTTACGAATTACAAAGAGGTAGAAGGGGAAGAATTAAAGATTCTACTATATATAAAAGGGCTTATCAATTATGCAAATAGAACTACAACAAAATCCAAATCGTTATTCCTATTCGGAAGAAGGTACATATACTATATCTGCTCAATCAGAAGCGGTTGGTAAGGGAAAGATTAAACCCATAACGATTAAGAAGGATACCGCAAAGGTTACTTCATTAGAAGGGTTATTGGATATATCGGTTAGGGGATTAGTAATTTGGATTGAAGATTTAAATAGATGGTTCGCATCAAAGGATTTGATTCGGGACTTAGAAGATTCGATTGAGAGTAACCCGCATTATACATATGAGGAATTAACCCCAATATTAGGAGCAAAGATGGGCAAATCTATTCCTATCTTAAAGATATCTCTATCTAAAGTAAAGGAATCCATAGAGAAAGAAAAGGTAAAGGGTTCTTTCGCCGGAGTTAAAGAGGTTAAGTGGTCTTATGGTAGTGATTCGGATATAATGGGATTAATAGAGCAGATAAATTGGACACTTTCGACCGATTTCCCTAAACCCAAAGATGGATATTCTATTTTTGATTTAAATCTTTCAGGTGATTATTCAGTAAACGCATTACAAATAACCCCCTTAGATGAGAACGCAAGGATACCAGAGGATGTATTAGCTACTAACCTTAAAACAATTAACGATAGATTAGTACAACTACGTTCAGATTTTAAATCCATTACAGATACATTCTACTTTGGTAAATCAAATGGGAAATCGAATACATCATATAACGTTATAGCATCGGTAGAGGATGGAGATGATTTCTCTGTTCAAGTAGTTACTAAGGATTCTGTTATGGTATCTAAGGTCGCTACACCTTCTACACAACTTGCGGATGTTCAATCCAAAGCAGTTGAATCGGTATCTAACACCATTACCCAATCATCTACTGAATTAGCTAAAAAGATTTCTGCTAATGAAGAAACATTAAAGTCCGCACAAGCCGGCGATACTCAAGCACAAGATGAGTTGAGAAGGCAACTGGCTTCATCGCAGCAGACATTAAAGGATACAAACTTACAACTATTAGAAAGATTAAAGGCTAAGGGAATCGATATATAATAACTTATGGAATTCAAAGCCGTTGATATCGTACTTACAATATTAATACTTCCATTATTAATGGGAGTCGCATTGGTGATGGGTTTATATTGGATGGTATATTTTCCTATATGGTGGATAAAGAGAGCGGTAAAGACAAAGAAAAGGTGGTTAAAGTGGTAACTATCAATAGAGATAAGAAATTTCTTTACGACAAAATTTTTCTTTTACGAACCCCCTACCCCCTCCCCTCCGATTTGTTAATTTGAAAAAATATTAGTATATTTAGAGTTATGAATATATCGGCTTTATATAAATTAGAAAAGGGATGGATTTGTTTAGATTGGAACGTATATCTAAAACGTGTCAATTTAACACCATCCAATTTGTCTGAATTAGTAGATAAGTTAAACAATTGGAAATCCAATAGAAGTTGTAAAGAGATTGTATTAGTTAAGTACAAAAACCTACCCGTTTATATTACATTACATAGAAAGGAATTTAAGAAGATGGGAGAATGGTTATTAGAAGAATTAACAAAAGTTGAAATGTATGAAGAATGCATAAGGTTACAATCGATATGGAAGAAGTTATAATAATAGATAATGTTTTAGATGATATTGATTCTATAAGAGAACAGGCTTTGGTATTGAATTATACTAAATCTGATACTGATAGTGGAGGGTGGAAAGGATATAGATGTTTAGAGGAAATCCATTTAGGAAATGAAGTAATCGATTCAGTATTAAATAAATTACCTACGTTTTTCAAAGATATGGATTATAGGTGCTACTTCCATTATACTTTAGAAGAAACCGATAGTTCAAATAAAATTCATAAAGATTCTAATTCGGATTACGCCGGAGTGATATATATGAATCCATCACCGCAACCTAATTCAGGAACATTACTATATGATGATAGGGCTAACGTAATTACCTCTTTGGATAATATTTATAATAGATTAGTAATATATCCTGCTCATATATGGCATTCGTTAGACAATTCGTTTGGAAATGATATCAATACTGGCAGATTAACATTTACTATGTTCTATTCATTTAAAAAAAAGAATATTAATTCAATTATATGAAGAAAATAGTTGTAGTAGGAGGCGGAACAGTTGGTTGGTTAACTGCTTTATTTGTAAGAAAATATTGGGAAAACGCCGATATAACATTAATAGCTAGTTCTAAAATAGGAATACTTGGAGCAGGCGAAGGAACAACTCCAAATTTTCCAGGTTTATTAACAAGATTGGGAATAGATGAAAAAGAATTTATTGAAAAAACAGGTTGTACGAAAAAATATGGAATAGAATTCATTAATTGGAGAGGGGATAATAAATCGTTTAAACACAATTTTCAAAAAAATTCGGAAATGTTTGCATATCATTTTGATGCCAGATTGGTTGCAAAATACTTACAAGATGTTTCCGAAGAAAGAAATGTAAACTATATAGATGGATTAATAACCGGATTTAATGAAGATGAATTTGGTATAAACCAAATAGTATTAGAAGATGGTTCTTTAATTGATTGTGATTTTATATTTGATTGTAGCGGATTTCAACATCTTATAATTGGAAAACATTTTAAAGCTGAATGGAAATCGTATGAGAAAGATTTAGTTTGTAATTCTGCAATTGCATTTTTTTTACCACAAACAAATCCAAACATTCAAAATGAAAAAACGTGGACACAGGGTATAGCTATGAAGTATGGTTGGATATGGGGAGCACCTTTAAAACATAGATGGGGATGTGGATATGTATATTCGGATAAATATGTAGATGCTGATACAGTTTTAAAAGAAGCGGAAGAATACTATGGTCAAAAATTAGAAGTAGTAAAGCATTTTAAATTTAAAACAGGTACATACAAAAAAGTTTGGATTAAAAATTGTGTAGCTATTGGTTTAGCTTCTTCATTTTTAGAACCAATGGAGGCAACCTCACTTATGACTAGTATAATGTTTTTAAATAATTTAAAAGATTATAATTTTGATGAAAAATATAGAGATGTATATAATGATAGGATGTTAAATATAAATGAACAAAATATGTTATTTGTAAGACACCATTATACATGCGATAGAGTTGATACACAATTTTGGTTAGATTACAAAAATAATCCATTGCCTGAAAAATTAAAAGAATTTTATAATCCAAATAATAATACATTTAAAGTTCTTCCGAATTTACAATTAAAAGATAAATTAGCTTACGATGCAAACATCAGTTCATTTAATTGGGATAGTTGGTTTACTGTACATAAAGGTAAATCAAAAAAATATATGAAAAATTTAATTTAATGAGAATATTGGTTATATCTTTACCTAGAACAGGCTCCACATCTTTTTCAAAAAAATTAGCAAAAGATAATGGGTTATCTTTGGTATTCGAACCATTTGCACCTAATGCTGAATTATTAAATGCAATAAAGAATTTTGAAAGCGATTATACAAAAGATGATGTTGTAGTTAAAACTTTAATCAATGATGAATATAATATTGATTGGTTAATCGAATTAAGTAAAGGATTTGATGTGATATATTTATTGAGTAGAAAAAACTTAAAAGAATGCGTTGATAGTTGGGCTTACTTAAATCACAATAGGGGTAATATTGATTTTGAAACAGAATATTATTGGGAAAAAACACCAAACTATAATGTGTGTTTTAATGAAATCCATAGGTGGAATACGAAATTAAAAACACTATCGGAAAAATTAAATCAAACAATAATATATTACGAAGATATATTTGATACAAATAACAATAGATTAAGAAAAGGTGATAGACCATTTGATAAAAAAATCATATAATAACATATTCAATCAGCTATATAAAATTACTAATGGTAAAATTATATTAAGCGGTTCGTTAAGTTTAAAATATCAAAATATAATTGATAGGGATATTAACGATTTGGATGTGAATATATTAAGTGAAGATTGGGAACAATATAAATCCGAATTACAAAGGGTATTTAGAATATACCCAGAAATGAAAATAAAATACGATATACTCCATTATGATGTATATAGGTGCTTAAATAAAGAAACTAAATTAAATGAATTTCATTTATTTGTAAATTATTCAAATGATATATTTGATGTTATAAATGAAATACGAATACTAAAACCATCGTATCATTTAATAGATAAACAAATGATATATAAAAGTGGACAAGATACTGATAAGCATTTAACTGATATTAATTTAATAAAATCGTATTTAAATGAAAAATAAAAAAGCAATATTTGTATGCGGTAGCGGTGGTAGTGGAAAGAGTACATTTTGTAGTAAATATTTGAAAAACTATACAATCGTAGATGTTGATATTATTTATGAAGAATTATTATTAAAAAATGGTTTAGGATTAACTATCAAAGATTTCAATGAAGAAACTATTAAAAAATCATATTCTTTATTTGAAGAAGCTAAAATTTTAAATAATTTAAAATTTAAAAACGCAATAAATAATAATGAAAATATAGTGATAGATGGCATTGGTAGAGATGCATCTATTATTTTAAATCAAAGAAACATTTTAGAGAAGAATGGATATACTACATATATGGTTATGATGTATGCTGAATTGGAAGAATGTATAAATCGTGTGGAAAATAGAAACCGAGTATATTCTAAAAATATAACAATTGATAGCTGGCATTTAGCTTATTCAAATATTAGTATATACAAAAATGAATTTAAAGAGCAGTTTATGCTTATTTATAATGCTGATATTGATTGGAAAAGTAAATTTCAAATATTTATAAACAAAGATACAATTAAAAAAACAATAGTTTAATCGAAACATATGAAAAGCGTATTAATAGGAGCTGACATTCTGAAATTAGAAGATGGGTATAAATTATTAGAAATAAATACAGATGCTGATTTGTATCTACCGGATATCCCATATTTGGATTTAAATCCATTATTCACATATTTGAATGATAATGGTTATACAAAATTAGTTATTCTTTATAAAAAGAAACACATTGCTCCTCCTGTTTTAGATTTATTACAACAAACATGTGATGTAAATTCTATTGAATTACAAAAGGTGTTAATAATGGATAATAGCGTTACTATTCCATCTATTACAGAAGAATCAAATACGTTTTATTTAAGATGTGCATACGATGTAACAGCCATTATAGATGATACATATTGTAGAGATAAATCAGAAGTTACAAAATTATTGTTCGATTCTGGACATGAAAGTGTTTTACCAAAAACTAAATTAAAATATTCTGGCGATGGTAGTGTATTAGATAATTTAACCAATTTAGTAGATAATGGAGTTTCTCCAAATATAATTGCTAAAAAAATATTGCCTGATTTTGATAAAATAAATTATCCGGCATTTTATAAAATAACTTCTGAAGAAGAATTATCTAATTTAAAGGGGAGTATTTCGGATGATGTTATGTTACAAGAATTTGAAATGAATAGTAATCTAACTATCGATAATCAAATTAGTGATGTTATAAGAATGACTATTATATTACTGAGTGATGTTGAAACTATTATACCATTGGGATGTAGTGTAACAAATAACCAATTACCATTAGATACAGCTTCTATAACATATACTGACAATAAATTAGATTTAAAATGGAAATCTATGTATTTCTCAAATCCAACTTTATTAGGATATGGTGTACCTGGAAACTATGAAGTTATTAAAATCGTAAACGATGCGGAAGAAATTACTGCTATTGAAAATTTAGAAGTTGGAAACACAATAAAATCAGTAAAATTACCAAATCTAAGTACAAGCGCATCAATGCAGGAAACAATAGCTTGGTTTACTAACTTAAATGTATCGGATGCAATATCTTATGAAACTGCATCGGTAGAATATATTACAAAAAATACATTTCAAGGTTGGTTAACAAATATAGAATATGGTAATGAAAGTGTTAGTGGTTCAACTTTATTGGCTAATTCTGAAATATTATTAATTAGCAGTTCTACGGATAATACTATAAAATTTGAAACAGCATATGATGTAACTTTAAGTGATTTTGTAATCACAACATCGAATTTAGTATTACCTGTAACTAAAAAGGAAAACGTTTGGTATTCGGGTAGTATTGTTATATTGGACATAGAGCCAGCCGATGTATTTGTAGCCGGTACACCTAATAATGAAATTACTAAAAATAATGTAGGTAATATTCTTTTACACAATAAATGTGCATGGTCTGGATTTTGTTGTGTTGGTGAACATACTATTATTTCAACGGAAGATATTAACAAACCAATTAAAGAAATAAATCACGGTGATTTGGTTTGGTCTTATAATTTTGAAACAAATACAAAAGAGCTTAAAGAGGTGATAGGAATAGTTTCTCCAATACACGATTCTATTGTAGATATTCAATTCAGCAATGGTTCAGTAGTTAAAAGTACATTTGACCACATTTATTATAATGCAGAGGGTAAAATGGTTTCATATGAACCCGAAAAGACTAAGCAATGGTATAATGGTGAAGTTGAAAAAATAAAAATAGGTGATAAGTGTTTAGATGAAAATGGTAATGAGATAGAAGTTGTTTCTATCGTAGAAGAACTTTTATCTACACAAACGTACACTTTATTTGTTAAAGATAACCAAAACTTTTACGCTAATGGTGTATTAGTTTATGATGAACAAAAATAAAAATAAAACTTATGAAATTATTTAATTTAGGTGATGCCTCACCATCAGGCAGAATGACATTCCTATCAGTAGGAGTAGTAGTATTTATCGCTAATTGTATAGCGGGATTTGATAATGTTAGTTGGTTACATTGGGCACCACCAATTTTATTACCATTGGCAGCTTTAACCGGCGTTTGTCCATTTAAAATTATTTGGGAAAAATTAGGATTTAAAAAATAAATTGAACTATAATGAATATAAAATCATCAGCAACTGCAGCAGATAAAGCAGCATCTTTGAGTATATTACAAATACTTTTTGCAGCTATTAAGGCTAAGCATTCTTAATTAAATTTTAATGAATAAGTTATGGACTTTTGGAGATTCATTTACCGAATCTTTTACAAAAAAAACCGAATGGAAGTTTGATTATCTGAATTGGAAAGGATATACTCCTAAATCTTTTGGTGAATTTATTTCTGATAAATTAAAATTATATCATATCAATTTAGCTATTGGTGGAACTGATAATTATACTATACTTGATACTATAATAGGTTCTTTAGATAAAATTAAAAAAGATGATGTAATAGTAATTGGGTGGTCTAATACAATGCGTTTTAGAGTTGTAACTAATACTAATATTTTTAGTACAATAAGACCGGGTCTTTTAGATAATATTTTATATTCTAATGATAAAATAAAATATATAGAGTTATCAAATAGCACATTAAAAGAAATGTGCATTAATAGAGATAGTAATATTTACATTGATGAATTAAATAATTACATAAAATTATTAAATTTTACATTTAATAATAACAAAATAATTCACTGGTCTCCGTTCGCTCAGGATAGAGAAGGATTAAATACAAATCTAAAAACTACAAAAAGATACGAAACATTAAAAGATGAAACAAATGGTTTCATCGATGATGGGCATTTTAGCGAAAATGGTCATAAAGCATTAAGTGAAGATTTAATTGATTTAATAAATAATTATAGTTTTACTAAAATTGATAGTAAATCAAATTTTTTAATTTAGTAAATATGAATAAGTTATGGGTTTTTGGAGATTCGTTTTCAGCAACAAATAAAAGAAACGTATTAGAAAATTGGAGGAAATTATATATTAAATGGAAGGGTTATACTCCAAAAGTTTGGTGTGAGGTTTTAAACGATTCTTTACAATTAAAACTGCATAATTTATCAATAAGCGCTACTGATAATTATACCATATTTGATACCATTATAGATTCATTAGATAGTATTTCTGAAAATGATATTGTTATAATTGGTTGGACATCCACATTAAGATTTAGATTAATAGATAAGTTAAATAACTTTAACACAATTAGACCTGCTGATTCGGATATTATTAGTACTTTGAATCATACATCCGAATATGATGGTATATCAATAGATACCATAAATGAGATGTTAATAAACAGAGATAATGCATTATATCAATATGAATTAAATAGATTTATAAAAATAATTAATAAATCCATTAATGTTAAAAAGATAATTCATTGGTCTCCATTTCAATCTACACATCCTATATTAAATATACATAGAATATCTCTATTAGATAGTTTAGAATTAATTAAAGATGAAACAGATGGTCTTATTAATGATAGACATTATAGTGAAAAAGGTCATAATAATTTAGCAAATTATTTTTCTAAACTTATAAATTAAATATATGAATAGGTTATGGGTATTTGGTGATAATAATTCTGCTATATTTGGTAAAACAAAAGAAAGGAGATTTAAATATTATAAAGAATATAGGAATGGTCAATTTCCTAAAACATGGTCCGAGCTATTATCTAAAGAGATGAGTTTGGAGTTAAAAAATATGGCTGTATCCGGTCAATCAAATTATGATATTTTTGATATGTTTTGCAGATGTTCGGAGCAAATTAAAAAAAACGATGTAGTTGTTATCGGTTGGGGATATATTCAAAGATTTAGATTGGTAGATGAAAATACTAATTCTTTTGTAACAATAAGAGCAAATCAATATAAATCAGAACGTATAAATAATCCATCATTTTTAAACGGAATTAATATGGATGTAATCAATTCTGTATTGAATAATAGAAACAATAGCGAATGGATTACTGAAATATATAATTGGGAAAATGTAATAAATTTACTATCAAAATTAATTGGATTTAAAATAGTATATTGGACTTTTGATAAAGTACTGAATAAATCATATTATATATCAACGCCAGAATTTAGAGAAGATTTAATAAAATGTGGTGCAGAAGATATTACTTTGGAATCAAATGGTAAATTAATAGATAATAATTTTGGCGAAAAAGGACATTTAGTTCAATTTGAATACTTTTTAAAAAATATAAAAAATGGATAAGTTATGGTGCTTTGGAGATAGTTTTACTGCAGGACATGGTTGCAAATATCATTCTAATGGTAATTTTTCAAATGATAATGAAAATTCATATTACTATAAAAGATATAAAAATTATATAGATTTGAATAAAAAAATATGGCCTGAAATTGTATCTAATGCGCTTAATTTAGAATTAATAAATTTGGGTAAAAATGGATTAAGTAACGAATGGATAGCAGATACTATATTATCAAATATAAAAAATATATCAACAAATGATATAGTAATATTACAAACATCTACAATAGGCAGATACGATTTTCCATTCAAAAAAGAAAAAACCTTATTAGGTTCTCCAAAAAATGGTGAAAGTATAAAAGATTATATAATAAAAACCAATGAATCTCCATATTTTTTTAAAACTATTTTTGTAACAAATATAGAAAAAGAATGGGATGAATCTATGAAAGATACTCTTAGGTATGTGAATGCACAAGAAAATTTAAATGATAAAGAATTAATATTAAACGAATCAAAATATAATTTAATTAGAAAATTCTTTGCAGAATTCATTAATACTAAAAAATATTATGAAAGAGCTGTTTGGAGAATTATTGAACTTTCAAATCTATTAACATCAATGGGAATTTCAAATTATATAATAAATGAAATTAAATGGCCAGAATATTTAAATAAGCCAAATAATTTAATAGAAATGCATGATGATGGTTTGATTGGTTATGTTTATAATAATAAACAAACAATAACAAATGCTACCAATGGTAAAATAGATGATGCACATCCTAGTTATGAAGGGCACGATGCTATATCCAATTATATTATAAATTTTATAAAAAATGAAACTATTAATATACACAACGCATAGAACTGGTTCTACATCATTGGCACAATTATTGATGACACATTACAATTGCGATTACCAAAGAGAAGGATTTTATAAAAATAAAAATTTTATAAAAACACTAAATCATATTGATAATATTATAATAAAATTAACTCCATCTGAAGTTAATTATGATTTGGTTAGAAGTAATTTTGATAAGTGTATAGTTCTTATTAGAGATAATATAAAAGAGCAGGCTGAAAGTAGACTATATGCAGAACATATTAAAAAACATTTTACACCATATACAATAGATGATTCATTTTTGAAAGATAATGTGTACGAATTAAATCGTATGGAACAAATAATAAAAACGGAAAATGAAATATTAAGTAAATGCGAAAATTGCTTACATATAACATATGAAGATTTATATTATAATGATGGTTTAAAAAAAATAGAAGAATACCTAAATACATCTATAATTTTAAAATTAGATAATTCCAAAAAATATAGAAACGGAAAAAAAAATATAATGTAGTTATGAAAATATTATTATATACGGGTTATAGAACAGGCTCTCGTTCTTTAGGCGATTGGTTAAGTCAGGAATTAGATATGGAATATCATCACGAACCATTTAATACGCATAATCCTAAAAATTTAGAAAAATATGCTAATTTTAATTTAGATAAAATAAAAAATTGCATTGTAAAAATATCTCCACATGATAATTTTAATTTTGTCGATATCGTAAATAAATTTGATAAAACCATTATATTATATAGAAATAATATAAGAGAACAATCTGAAAGTTTTATTTGGTCTAAACATAAAAAAATATACCACCATTATTATGCCGGAGAGAAATTTATTTACGCATATTACACAATAGATGAAAATTTTTTAAAAGAACATTCAGTTGAAATAGATAATGAAGTGAATAGATTAAAAATAGAAAACGAATATTTTGCTTCATTAAACAATGGATTATTATTAAGTTACGAAGATTTATATTTTTCAGAAGTAGGTTTGAGTAAAATGGAAAAATACTTGGATATAAAATTTAAAACAAAACTGAATCCAATAAATAAATTACGAAATGGCTTTGTTAAAAAATCAATAACATAATTTGGTATTATGACAAATTTTTCATATATTTGTTACTATGATAGTTGTACCCGAAACACCAATAACAGATGTAAGTTTCACTAAATGGAATCCTTGCATCAAAATAGAAATGAAAGATGAATCTCTTGATGAAGTTTTTCATTACTACATCATTCCGTTAATAGATGTAACGCAAGAAGAATTAGAA